>Ga0214923_10001083_pt1 | contig 39520 bp, 34 predicted proteins | sample LL1510_MetaG_FD_177993 | JGI IMG/M metagenome (GOLD analysis project Ga0214923, IMG submission 177993) | Freshwater microbial communities from Lake Lanier, Atlanta, Georgia, United States - LL-1510 | ecosystem: Environmental > Aquatic > Freshwater > Lake | place: USA: Georgia | collected...
ACCCTTCGTATATTTTTTATTTACCTTTTCAAATGGACGAACGATTTTAGATTCTACTATTACTTCCTCTAAAGTATTGTTCGATAAGGTATTCTGTTGATTGAATTGCTCAACTGCCTTTTGCTGCTGTAAGGAATCAGCATAAACAAAACTGTAGAGCGGATAAAAAACTGCGGGATCCACTGGCATTGGTTCTAATGAAGTTGAAGTGTCGAGCAGAACTTTTATTTGTGCCGATGATTTGCTATTCATTTCATATCGAAATCTTCCTAATCCCTGAAATAATAATTTTTTCATTTCAAATCTGCCAGCTGCATCTATGGGGGTAAGTATTACATTCATTCCGGAATCCTGATTGGAAAAAATAATTTTCAATTCTCCCCCATTAATCGGTTGGTTTGTTTTTTTATTTATTACAGTACCTCTCACTGAAATTATATTTGAGTCGGCATGGGTGCAATTCTCAGGGAGTACTTTTCCAACGCTATCCAATGGAACGAGGGGCAGCTGGGTTCTGTTTATATATGATATAACTGCTTGTTCCTTATTAAAAAAATGAGGGGATGTATGTTGCTGAGAAATATTTCCCGGTTCAACCGGAAGCAATAAAGCTCCCTGAATGGTTGGTGCGGGAATAGAAGCAATACCGTCATCCTGAATTACAGAAATGGAAAGATTACCATTGGGTTCCTGAATGTCTTTCATTTTAACAGAAAATACATTCATTCCTCCGGGTGTAAAATTTAGTGAATCGATTTTCAATTCTACTGCTGCGGTAGCTTCTTGAGCATTAATCAGATGCGAATAGTAGCCAAGCATTTTCCCTGCGCCATCCTGCACCACTAAATTGAGCACGGCTGCCGGCAAATCAGCAACCGGTAAAGAAATAAAGAAACCTGAACTATTAAGCTTAAATACTTTGGTAAAAATTTTTTTATCTTCAATAAAGCCGGAAAGAGTTGCCGGCTGATTATTACCAAGTGCCTGTGGAATCAGCACCTGAATTTGAGCTTTTTGGTCAGATTCCGATACCCGGATGGCTACTTTGTTTTCTACAACTTCATCCAAAGCAAACACACTGGATTTATTTTCCGGAAAGCGAACCTGTAAATGATACTTGATGCCGGACTGTGGAATAAAATTCACGAATCCACCTTCTGCATCAATTGTAAAAGTTTGTATAAGTTGTTTGGCGGCATCGAGCAATTCACAATTAATTGGTATAGGAATACCCCCGGAAGTTGTTGAATGGATATATAGCTGATTAGGAATACCAGCAATCAGTTTTCCTGAGTTGGGAAATACATATACTTTATTTAACCCAAGAATGGCAGCAAGAGCCGCATTTTTATTAGCAGTGGGTTTGGTAGGATTAAAAACAAAAACCGGCTTTGAAAATCCTACTGCAGTGTTTGTCGCATTTCCACTTTCTCTTATAAATGCCCTCAATAAATACACTTGTTGAATTAAAGAATCTGGTATTTGCAGACTTCCATAACTAACTCCCCGGGCAATGGGATAGATACCAGTCGCACGAATATTACCGGCCGGATCTGTTAATGCAACATCCAAAATGGTTGCTGCTTCATCAGGAGCAAATTGTGTATATATGTAAGCTTTAAAAAAAATAGATTCCCCCGAAAGGTAGGTCGCCTTATCTGTATGCATGTACAAACGGGTTGTAAAACAATCCTGTGCTTGCAATGAATAATGCATCAGAAATGTGTTGAGCAATAATAATAAACTGATAATAGGTGTTGGTCTGGTAGTTTGCAACATAAGCACTTAATTATTTGAATTCAAATTAGTATATCCTATACAGATTGGGTACAGTGAAAACCCTATTTTTTTAAATGTAACCATTCCGTAACTTTCCTGAATTGATTAACATTTACTTCTCCATGTACTGCCTCCGCTAAATTTCTTTTCTCGACTTCTGTTAAATGAAAACTCAACCCCACTGCTGCTTCTTTACTAGTGGGTACATATTGAAAACTGATTCTTTTAAGACCGGGTCCAAATGCGTCAGCCATAAAATGAAGCGAAGATTGCTGGGCAAAATCCTGCATGCGATACCAGTTTTTATTTAGGGCAAAAATTGGATCGGTTAGCATATTTCCTGCATTTCCCTTTCTATTCATAACTTCCCAATCATTTAGGCTCCTGTCTCTAATTTGTATAATAACTACCCCCGAGGTATTCTGTTGTAACCAATCCGAAAACTCCTGTACAAACCGCAGTGCGGACTCTTGTCCGAAATTATCCCTAAGTCCCGCATCCATCACATCAATCACCGGTTGAGTAGGCAGCCATACATTAGGAAGTACTATCGGGAATGTGGCATTCATTCTTAATGCCGTTAGAAAACTAAGCGCAGTAGCATCTTGATGCTGAAAAAGAGTCTGAAAGTCTACTGCATCCGGCTCTGTAGTTGTTATTTGATTACTATCAGATCGATATCGCATCAAGAACCGAAGCCGGTCGTTACTGATCAATAACTTTCTTCCATCTTGAGTTATCACTGCGTGCATCCACAAGGTGGGAATAATTGCTTCTGCCTCTGCTTCAGCATACTGTTGCATCGGTTTATCCATTAAACCCAGGGTATTGTTAGATAACTTTTGTTCAAAAGCATACCCACGATCTTTGGGATATTTTTTTTGCAGATATGTAAAATGCTGAACAGGCCCCATTATATCCCGGGTAATGAAGGAAGAGAACAAAGGACTCAGTAAATCTTTCGAGATGCAGTTTGTATAGGGTGTATCGGAGATTGCTGGAATTAATCCATTTAATTTGCGCAAATACAATTCCCGATAAAAAGCAGCACCCAACATTCCTCCGGATGCACCGGTAATTAGAAATGTTTGCCTTAATAAATTTCCCGATGTTATACTATCCAGTTGCCTTAGTATATGAAAAGTAAATGTTGCACTTCGCGAGCCTCCTCCGCTGGTATTAATGATAAACAATACCGGCTTCTCATCTGTTTGTCGGTCCTTCCATTTTTTCAATCGCTGTAAATACACTTGCCTATCTTGATTCACTGCAGCCGAGTCTGTCATGCCAACGATAGATTCTTTTGTGTACTGTGGCCATTCCTTTTCTACCGAATAATTTAAACCGTATGCTTTATTTCGAATATTGAGTACATCATATTGATATAGTCCCTGTATCAAAAAAAATAACAAGACTAACACGGGGATAGTCCAGGTTTTAAGAAAAATAGTAAGTGCCGCCGCAAAAGCTATTAACAATGAAAAGAACAAGATAATGCTGGCAGCAGCCGGTAGTTGAAAAAGACGGGTATCCGATATAAAGCCAACAGCCACTAAAAAAATAAAGGCAATGAAAATAGCAATTACAGCCGAAAAATGATGGCGTTGCAAAACTGTTTCAATGAATGCCGCCGGATAATGCCGAACATCGCGTGGTTTTCTCCAACCGAGTTTGGCAGAGAAAAACCATTTAACCGGGATAAGCGGTTTCTCGAGATGCAACAAACTTTTTTCAGGTACTTTACTATATTGTTGATTCGTTGTTCGGATACTAACAGATAAATTTTTATAAATGGTTTTATCCGCTCCAAAAAAATAAATAAATGAAATTGCAATAGAAAGCGCACAACCACAAACCAAACCCAATATCATCCAAAAAGTGTGCGCTGTTGCAAATAGATTGCTATTATTAGCATATTGCCCGATTTTCACTAGGTATATCACCAAAAAGATCAGGGGTAAGAGGGCGTTATTTATACAATATTTAAGAAATGGCTGTGCGGTGGTTACCAAAAATCTTACGCTTCGGGAATGAAGAATAAAGGTGGCAATATTCCAACTCATTAAAAAAATACCGAGAGCGAATCCAACGATGGTTGTACTAAGAAAATTGACTTCACCCATATATTCAGGCGCAAGAAAAAGTGAATCAGCACCAAAATTACTGAGGAAATGTCCGGTTATGGTAGCAAGTAAAATATACCAGATAATCAATAATTCTATATGCTTTCTAAAGTGCAGCAAAAAAAGTTGAACCGGCAAAGCGTACCAAATGAAGGAAGCTATTTTTTTAATTGTCATCCGTTCCGGTTTTGCACTCTACTTTTATTTGGCAGAGGATGGTCTGATAAGATACAACAACATAACCAGTATCAATAATAATGCCATACCTGTTAGTTGATGTATTTGAGCCAGCCATTCAAACCAACCCCATTTTCCGGGTATTATTCCCCGGCTTGCGAATAAAGAAAGAATACCCAATAGAACCTGAATTCCCACTACGCCAGCTGCAAGGCCTCTATAGTTTAGCAGTGGCTTACTGAGGGGTGTTTTGTATAACTGATAGGTGAAAACCAATATGCCTGCAAGTAAACAATAAGCAAGAGAGCGGTGTGCAAAATGTACCAGTAATGGATTATTCAGCCAGTCAGAACTATGATGTACACTTCCATCAATTGGCCACCACATCCCGTTAATAGTGGGCCAGGTACTGGCAACTGTTGCAGCTTTATGCCCGGCCATGAGGGCTCCAAAAGCCAACTGAAAAAAAATCAACCCCAATAAAATCAGCACCTGATTGCGCAGTTTGCTATTAAGCAAATAAACAGTTTCGCCCCATTGCAATTCAAGCGTAAACCACCAGGTATAAGAAAGCAATACCAAAGCAAAAATAAAATGCAATGCCAGTCGGGTAGGTTTCACATAAACAGCATCCCCTGTTAAGCCACTCTTTACCATAATCCAGCCTACCGCACCCTGCATGGCTCCCAATAAAAAAAGCATAACCAATGGACCAATCATCGATTTTTTAAAAAATCCCTTACCGAGTAATATAATAAATCCAATAGCAAAAACCACCCCTATCAATCGAGCCCATAACCGATGAAACCATTCCCAAAAAAAAATAAACTGAAAATCCGATAAAGAAAAATGATAATTAATCAACTGAAACTGGGGAGTCTGTTGATATTGCTGAAATGCCTGTTGCCATTGCTGCTGATTGAGTGGTGGCAATACTCCGGTAATTACCTCCCACTCAGTTATAGATAAGCCACTCCCGGTTAACCGGGTAATTCCTCCTAAAGCAATTTGAATAATCGTCATGATTACCCCGGTTCGCAACCAAAAAATTACCCAATTTTTCGTGGAATCTGCAGAATTCATAGTCGTTTTATTGTGGATGCAAAGTTATAGCAGGGGACTGACATAAGCGGAGCAACTCTTAAATAATCGGGCATGGGATCAAATTTGACTGTATGAAAGAGAATCGTGACATTTATATTATGTTACCCGTTCAACAAGATTGTAACAGATTGGAAGCCGGAATTGATGAGGCGGGCAGAGGTTGTTTTGCCGGACCAGTTGTTGCGGCTGCAGTGATATTGCCGGTGAATTTTCAACATCCTTTGCTAAATGATAGTAAACAGGTATCAAAAGTTCATCGCAATTTATTACGAACGCTTATCTGTGAGGAGGCAGTAGCCTGGGCTGTTGCATTTGTGGAACCGGAAGAAATAGACAAGACAAATATTTTGAAAGCTACCTTTCGTGCCATGCATGAAGCTATTAGTCGTTTACAGGTAACTCCGGAAAAATTGCTAATAGATGGGAATCGTTTTGTTGCATACCCTTCCATCCCGCATGAATGTATTATAAAGGGGGATGGTACCTTTGCGCATATTGCTGCTGCAAGTATATTGGCAAAAACTTTTCGCGATGATTATATGATTCAAATACATGATCAATATCCTCAATATGGATTTCATCATCACAAAGGGTATGGTACAGCAGAACACAGGATGGCCATACAAAAATTTGGTTTAACTCCCATACACCGGAAAAGTTTTAATATCATTCCGGCTCAAATGAAAATAAGTTTCAAGTAATTCCTCATTGTTCCCAAGGCCCTGCCCCCATTCGCACTAGCGTACAATCTTCCGAGGTACAATCAAGTATGGTGGAGGGAATCATTCCCCCTACCCCACCATCTATTACAATATCTACCAGCTTTTGATAACGCTCATACATTGCTTCGGGCTGAGTTAATTCTTCTGCAGATTCTCCGGGAAGTGAAGCAGATAAAATGGGGTGCCCTAGTTTGTTTACAATTCCCAATGCAATTGGATGGTCGGGAATGCGCAACCCAATTGTACTTTTTTTACTGTGTAGTATTTTGGGTACCTGTTTACTGGCAGGAAGAATAAAGGTATAGGGCCCTGGTAAATAATTTTTGAGTATCCGGTATAAAGGGGTTGAGATACTTTTAGTGTACTTACTTAAATCACTCAGATTATTGCAAACAAAGCTCAGCTGAGCCTTCGCAGGATCTACTTGTTTTATTTTGGCAATTCTTTCTACTGCTTTGGTTTGAAATATATCACAGCCTAATCCATAAATTGTATCGGTAGGATAGATAATAACACCTCCCGATTGTAAACATTCAACTACAGTTTGAATATGCCGTGGTTGGGGATTTTGAGGATGTATAGTCAGGAGCATACATAAATATAATGGCAAATAGCTATTCTTTCGTAAAATTAAACGGCGGCCTTGTGCCGCCGTTGATAAAACCCATTGACTACTGCGCATCCTGCAGCCGCTCATTTCTGCAGAATACTCCCCAAAACTAGGGCAGTGATTCTGCGCACACATCCGTATTTATACTTGAATTTGCTACCCTTTTCTCCCATAAAAAAATCGGGATAAATACGCTATGCCGGTGGTATAACTTTATCGACTTTTCCGAAAAAAATATGATACGCTTGGCATTGGTAGATGATCACATAATATTTAGGAAAGCGCTGGCGGCTTACATGAAGCAATTTACCCAATACCAAGTGCAACTGGAAGCATCACATGGTTTAGAACTGCAGGAGCAGCTTAGAAACGTTCCGATTCCCGATTTGATAATACTCGATATCCGCATGCCCATTATGAATGGTTTTGAAACAACCGAATATTTATTGAGTCGTTTTCCCGGGTTGAAAATTCTGGTGGTGAGTATGCTTCCCGAAATGCATCATTTAGAAAATTTATTACAAATGGGCGTGTGTGGATATGTACAAAAAGATGCTGATATGGAAGAACTGCAAAGAGCAATTGATCAAATTATACATAAAGGCCACTACCTGAATCCCGCCGCGTATGTGCAGTTGATAAGTGATAAAAAAGATTTTCAGAAACAACAAATGCAGGAAGCTCAACTTGCAGCACATTTATCAGATCGTGAGCGGGAATTTCTGCGCAGGTTATGTACCGATAAGGGATATAAGGAAATTGCTGGCGAAATGTTTGTTAGTCCCAGAACCATTGATGGTTACCGCGATGCACTGTTAAAGAAACTAAGCGTTTCATCCAGAATAGGGTTGGTTACTTTTGCTATCAGGCAGGGGATTGCAGAAATATGAATAAGTTATTCGGTAATTTCCCAAACTTCTCTTCCACGCAGCAATTTATCCAAATCACCTTTTCCTTTGGAGGCAATTACTTCGGCTATTTGATTCGCCATTACATCTTCGTAGCAGGGGCGATCAGTTTCGAAGAATACCCCGAAAGGACGCGGAAAATGAACTCCGTCTTTGGAAGGATTATCAAACAATCGGGTGAGAATTTGTGCTTTATAAAAATCGCGCTCATCATGTATCCAGCAATCATCAGCATTATAGTCGGCTCCCAATTCAACCACCACCGGTTTTAATCCATCTAAGCGAATACCTTTTTGCTGAGTGGTTCCAAAAACCAATGGCTTTCCCTGCTCAAGGAAAAGGGTTTCTTCGGCCTTGGTTCCTTTTTCTGTAAATATTTCGAATGCTCCGTCATTGAAAATATTACAATTCTGATAGATCTCGAGAAAAGAAGACCCTTTGTGCTGTTGGGCACGAGTTAGCATAGTTTGAAGATGCTTCGGATCCCTGTCCATACTTCTTGCCACAAAACTGGCGTCTGCTCCCATTACCAGCGCAAGTGGATTGAAGGGATGATCGATACTACCCATTGGCGTACTCTTCGTAATCTTATTTTCTTCAGAAGTTGGAGAATACTGCCCTTTGGTTAAACCATAAATCTGGTTATTGAAAAGCAATACATTCACATCAAAATTTCTTCGTAATAAATGCATGGTATGATTTCCTCCGATACTGAGAGCATCTCCATCACCGGTAATAATCCAAACACTTAAATCAGGACGGGCAGCTTTTAAGCCACTGGCCACTGCGGTAGCTCTCCCATGAATCGAATGCATCCCATAAGTATTCATGTAATAAGGGAAACGACTGCTACAGCCAATACCACTTACCATTACTATATTTTCTCTGGGAATACCAATCGTTGGCATTACTTTTTGCACCTGGGCGAGAATAGAATAATCTCCGCAACCCGGACACCAGCGAACTTCCTGATCGGTTACAAAATCTTTAGACGTTAATGGAGTACTTACCGTTGCTTCTGCTACAGACATACCTGATAAATGATTTATAAAAGAAATAGGTTATTGTTCTCTCAAAAATAAGCATAATTATTATGCTTCCCCAGAATTATGATGCAATTCTTCCCAATATTCCGCTGCCCGACGAGTATGGGGAATTACAATACTTCCTCCCACGATATTGGCAACCGCAAAAACCTCATATACCTCGGCCGTATTTACCCCACATTCCTTACTTTTTCCTAAGTGATATTTGATGCAATCATCGCACCGCAATACCATACTCGCCACTAAACCTAATAGTTCCTTGGTTTTGGCATCCAATGCCCCCGATTCATAGGTGTGGGTATCCAGATTAAAAAAACGCTTCAAAACCAGGTTATCCTTACTCAAAATAACCTCATTCATCCGCTCGCGATAGTTATTAAATTCTTCAACCATATTTCCCATACATTGCTGTTTTGCAATAAAATTACTAAACTGCCTTAAAGCTCAGCAATTTGTTATTAACTTACCACTGATTACCCCTTAAAATATGAACACAAAACAATACTTATGCGCACCTTTTCTCTTCTAGTATATTGGCTGATTGCTTTCAGTCTGACCGCACAACCCATTAAAGAAAAAATAAAAGTTACCGATATGCTGAACGTAAAGCAGGTAACCCAATTGGTATGCCATCCCTCAGGAGAAATGGCTGTGTATGTGCTCAATAGTATTGAATCCGATAAAGAGAATAAGGGCGAGTATAAATATTTAAATCAACTGGTACAGGTTTCACTCGTTCCCCCTTACCAGCACAGAACCTTAACCGGAAAAGAAGGTGCCAGTCAACCCGCTTTTAGTCCCGACGGCAAACAACTTGTATTCGTTCGCCCGGCTGAAGGGAAACCCCAATTATTTTTATTACGCCTGGATGGAGGTGAAGCTATTCAGTTAACCCAATCAAAATATGGAGCAACCAATCCGGTATGGAGCCCAAATGGAAAGCAAATTGCATATACAGCGTCGGTTTCATTTGCCGATTTATTAAAAGATGAGCAGCTAAACCCCGGAGGAAAAGGCCCTTCCTTTCCAATGGAAAAACCAGGTTTTCCAGCTTATGTGAATCCCCTACAAGCTGGTATAGACCCCAATCCGGATGGCAATACCGCCGAAGTAAGGGCGTGGCTGGAAAATAATGTGAAAGACAAAAAAGCCAAAGTGATTACTAAACTCAATTTTCAAGAAGAAACTACCACCAGTGGCGAAATGAATTTTTCGCATATTTTTCTAATAGATGCCGTTCCCGGAGCAAAAGCTAAACCCATTTCAAAAGGATTTTTCCGTTATAATGCTGTCAGCTTCACACCAGATGGAAAGCAGTTACTGATTTCGGGAAATATAGATTCAACTCAACATCCCGACCGTGCACTTGAATCTGCATTAATGATAACAGATACAGCCGGCAACAAAGTAGCCACCTGGTTAAGTAGTCCGGGCATTAGCTACTCATCTCCAAAAATATCCCCCTCCGGAAAGTGGGTGGCTATTCAAAGAGGAAAAACAGGTTTTGTAGATATTCCCGAACTTGTGATTTATCCATTTGGTGGGAATGGCCAAGAAAAAATTGAGATTCCTTTCGATAGAAATAAATCAAGTATCACCTGGAGTAGCGACGAAAAATCATTATACTTTACTGCACAAAGTAATGGAGGTGTTCCATTATATAAGGCAGATATCGCCACCAAAAAAATTACAGCCCTTACATCTGTAGATGCAGGCATTGCATCATTTGATTTTGCTAAAAATAATCTAGTATTTGCGCAAAATTCTGTGAGCAGCCCCTCTGAAATTTTTTCAATCGATGTAGATGGAAAAAACAAACAAAGTTTATCCAACCTAAATACTTACTGGCTTGCCAACAAACAATTGAGTATACCAGAAAAAAGAACATTCGTTAACGATGAGGGAATGCTGGTAGATTATTGGATAATGAAACCCATCGGTTACACCCCCGGTAAAAAATATGCAACCATCCTTAACATTCATGGCGGACCAAGTGCCATGTGGGGGCCTGGAGAAAGTTCTATGTGGCACGAATTTCAATATTACTGTGCCCGTGGGTATGTAGTTGTTTATGCCAACCCAAGAGGCTCGGGCGGTTATGGTGCTAAATTTTTACAGGCCAACATCAATAACTGGGGTACAGGTCCAACAAAAGATGTGTTAACTGCGCTTGAAAAAGCAACGGAAGAGGGATATATAGATACCAGCAGATTAGCTGTAACTGGCGGTTCTTATGCCGGCTACCTGGTAGCCTGGGTTATTAGTCACGATCAACGCTTTAAAGCCGCGTGTTCACAAAGAGGTGTTTACGAACTTTCCACATTTATGGGTGAGGGAAATGCCTGGAGATTAGTGCCTAATTATTTTGGAGGGTATCCTTTCGAGCCTGCAGTAAAAAAAATACTCGACCGGGAGTCTCCTATTAATTATGTGCAAAATATTCATACCCCCTACATTATTTTTCATGGTGAGAATGATTTGAGAACAGGGGTAATACAAAGTGAAATGATTTATCGGAGTTTGAAAATTCTAGGAAGACCGGTAGAATATGTTCGCCATCCCGGTGCATCCCACGAAATTACCCGCACCGGAAATAACCGGCAAAGAATGGATCAGATGTTGAGAACCTTAGAATTTTTTGAACGCTATATACAACCTTAGGGGTAATTATTTTAAGGACTTCAGCCAATCGTTGATGCCGGAATATATCTTTTGTGCAACAGCGATTCTAAAACCGGGTTGAACTACGATCCGTTCATCTTCCTCATTGCTGAGAAAAGCAATCTCCACCAAGCAATTAGGAAAATCGGTAGGTGCATTGAGTGCAAAATTGAAATGGCCGATGTTACCAAATTCATTTAAATTCAATTCGAGCATACGATTCAGCACATATTGGGTAAGTGGTCGAAACCCAATGTGCTTATAATAAGTACTAACCCCTCGAACCTGTTGATTAGCGCTTGAATTAAAATGTAAACTGATTAATAAATCAGGCTTTTGTTGTTGGAAAAACAGAATCCTGTCTTTATTATCGAAAGTAGTATCTATTTCGCGCGACATAATCACATTTGTCACTCCTTTCTTTTTGAGCCATTTCTGAAGTTCTTTAGCATAAAGGAGGGTAAGATCCTTTTCAGCCCGTTTTGTAACTATTCCACCAGTACCTACATTGGAACCCCCATGTCCGGCATCAATACCAATGGTAAGTTTTCTGATATCCAGTTTTTGAGGTTGCCTTTTTACACTTACTACTAAAAATTTCCCTTTATATCCCACACTGTAGCCCCAATGCTGCCTGTGAATCAGTTCAATGGTAACTCGTACCACATCATCTTCTATTTGTTTGTAATAAACATGCTTAACCTCTTTTAATGACCTAAGTTGGGTAACCCAGTTGGTATTACTTTGTACACCATAAATATCCAGTTCAATGGCTGCCGGACTGGTAACCATGTTGGTTTGATAGGGTAATCTTTCCTCCATTGCTATGCCAACATAATCAACTGCCGAATCACCTTTTGCATTCATAGATGCAGTTAAATAGTACTTTTTCCGCTGAATAGCCGAATCTGGCAGAACGGATTTTTTCTCAATATAGGCGCTGTGATTGGCAGATAATTGTACTTTATACATATCCTTAGCCGAATCAACAATAGTAAGCAATATCCCGGAGTCGATATACCCCATTTTTGCTCCCCCCAAACGGTCTTCACCCAAACCAAAGTATAATGCAGGAAGTTTTCCGGTTGTTCTCACTATTGGGTAAGACTGTGCAGCAACGGGTAAACAGAAACCTGCTACCCAAACAAGTATAAGTAGTAGATACTTCATCCTTCTAAGATAAATTATTATTACCAAAAAAACGGAGGAGAAAAAAAGTGCAAGAATTATTCGTACCGCTTCATTTTACGGCTGAACCAGAAATCGCGATAACATAATGACAAGGTAAATTGAGTATATCGTTCGCGAATAAGTCCTTTATCAGTTGTTCCTCTTATACCCAATTCAACTGCACCTTGAATTGCTAAACTACTTAATGGGGTTCGGGAAAGCTCGGCTCCGGCACCAAAGGTTAATCCATAATCTTTCAACTGAATGCCATTAATCCGTAGGTAAGAATTACTATATGAAAAACCAGTCTGTAAGAAATATCTCTCATACATCTGATTCATATAAGCCGATTTCTTTGAAAATTCAAAACCTCCGGAATAGCGCTGACTATTGTCTAGTATATAACTAACCCCCTGATAATTGGTTTCCCTCCAGCCCTCATAATTATAATCGAATGCCAAAGTAAATGCATTCCGGTAAGTTGTTGCTACTCCTGCATGATAGGAAACGGGTAAGGTAAAATAGGAAGTTTTATAATAGTCATTTTCCAACAAAATAGTATTCCCTGAAACTGCTTTTAGCGAGTAATTCGCTTTCAAATCTGTTTTATTGGAAATAGTACCTCCCGCAGCAATATCCCACAATTTATTGAGTTTGGTTTGATACTGGATACCCAACTTAAATCTTGCCTGTCCAATTGAAACGTTACGGGAAGTGACTATTGCACTATCGGTAAGCTGCCCAGAGAGAGTTTCTCTTTCCTCAATTTGACCAAAAAGGTAAGAGGTTTGCAAACCAATATTCAGGTTTCGGTTCACTACAAAAGAATTGGTGATAAAAGCCATATTGGTACTGCCTGTTCCGGAGTAAAAAGCACTGGCAAATAAGTTGCTTCCCTGAATGGGCTTTTCTGCAGCAAAAGAATAATTTACTGTACTAAAGGGTTGCAATCCTAAACCAATCGCCCATCGCGGAGTTACTTTCGTACCCAGATTTACTTTTTTGAATTGCAGGTCGTTTGATTTGTTATTTGCAAAATCACTTACCGGATCGCCGGTATATGAAACATATTTAAAGCGGGCTGATGCTTCAAAATGAAAGAAGTGTTGATCTAATGCAGCATAAGAAGCGGGATTCGCCTGGTAAATAAAACGATTGGATGAGCGGGCTACCCCAGCATTTCCCATTCCGGTAGTACGATCGAAAAAACTTTTTTCAATATCACCAATTCCAATCATTGAGTAGGGTGAAGTATTATTCTGCGCCTTACCTGAAATACTGGTAACCAACCAAACACTGCAACAAAATACTATTTGAATAAGTTTCTTCATAATTTATTTTACAGCAGCGTATACAATTAATAATTCTATTTTTCCCAAAGCATTCGAACGATTTCCTACGGCAATTCTATTAAATGCAGTTTCCATGGCCGGACTTGGAGGCAACATCAATAAACCATTATTACTTAGGGAAGGTTGACTAATTAAAAGATTTATATAATTAGTTACATCATAGGCATAGTTCGTATTCTCACCATAGAGATAATCCAACTCCAAACTACCGTATTGAGGATTTGAACTACCATTAACAAAGTAGGCCAAATCGTACCCGATTTGATTTTGTATAGTTGTAGAAGACATTCGTAACAGTGGGGGTAAAGCAAAATTGGGGGTATAGGATCCTCTTAATGGTCGAACTACCAGTGTAGCCCGAATAATTTTGGTGTAATTGGGAATTTTAAGAATATCTCTAAGTGAATTAAACCTTACTTTGGCCATTGCACCTGATATATAAGAAGTATAGGCTGCATTCCCGGTTTCGGTACTCAACAGCTGTCTTTTGGTAGCCAGATCTTTTAAAACCGTTCCCGACCTGTTTACACTAATTTGATTATAATGATGGAATTTGGCTCCAATGGAAATGTCATAGTTCTTACTCAACAAAAAGAGGTCGGGCTTTTTATAATACATACGGATAATCAAACTATCCTTACATCCAAATGCAAATCCGTTTGATCCGGATGCCGATACCCGAATGCCATTAAAATATTTGATAAAAGCATCGGAAGACCTCAAGTCTTTGTCATTGGGATTCTTCAGCTTACTAAGTAATTCCCTTCCCAAAGCATCCGACAATCGAATTTTAATGGAGTCTCTTCTAAGCGGACGAACATATACTGTTTTTGATCCCAATGCAGTAGGATCAACGGTAAACTGGCGGTTATTGTAAATTTTATTCAAATCTTCCTCATATCCATTAATGATTTGATTTACCCGATGAACATTCAAGGTAACAGGAATCGTACTATCTCCATAATAAGTTCGGTTGGGTACCATTAATAGACAGATGGAATCAAACGTGGTACCAAAAAAAGAATCCACAAAAATGGGTGGAATCATTTCACTAAAACACTGAGCCGAAATTGTTCCAAAGTAAGGATCCTGATAACCACCTAAAAGGGAAACACCACTGGAAGATGTTACAAAAGAATCTACATGAATGGTAGAAAGCTCAGCGTTGAAGGTGTCAACTTTAATAATTTGGGTGTATCCGTTATCCAGAAACTGATCTCCAAATCGAATGTCAACTTTCTTACAGGAAAACAACGACACCGAAATCAATAACCACAAAAATTTAGAAAATAGCTTCGGCATCAGTTAATTGAGTTAATACCCTAACCCATTATAGGTGGGGCAAATGGAGGCACAAATTAGAAAGTACCCCTGTTACAAATTTGTTAGTATGGATGAAAAAGGGTTTTACAACTACAATAAGGCTTATTTTATCTGCAAATTGTAAAAATTAACCGAAGAATACTCTTAATAAGTGTTAAAGTAATGGCAAAATCTAAAACAGCTAAAACATTTGCAGACAAAATAACTACTTTCGTCTTGTAAATGCAGGTGAAAATCCATTTTAACGATTTATCCTAAGCCTGTGCAAATAATTTGTGTCAAAATTTCATTCATGAAGCGTTTTAAGTACTTGTTTTTGTTGCCAGTTAGTATCACATTGATTGCTATTTCCTGTTCAAAATCAGACACCACCACTACTACTACTTCCGATACCAGCGGAAACTGGGTAAAAAGATCTGAATTTGAAGGAAATGCTCGTACCGAAGCCATTGCTTTTACTATTGGAGATACTGCCTATATTGGAACCGGCTATGATGGATCGGTTAGATACGTAGATTTCTGGGCATACGACCCCGTTAAAAATTTCTGGTTACAGCGTGCACAATTCCCTGGAGTTGCCCGTAACTCAGCTGTAGGTTTTTCTGTAGGAACCAAGGGGTATATTGCTACCGGATATGATGGGTTAAACCGTTTAAACGACAATTGGGAATACAATCCTGCTACTAACACCTGGGTACGCCGTGCCGATTTTGCCGGATCTCCCCGTTATGATGCAGTTGCTTTTGGCATAGGAACCAAGGGATACATTTCTACCGGATTTGATGGTGGAAATACCAAAGATTTATGGGAATTTGATCCTGCTGCAGGCACCAATGGTACCTGGTCTCAAAAAGTTAGTATGGGTGGAAGTAAGCGCTCTGCTGCGGTTGCTTTTGTTTATAACAATAAAGCGTATGTAGTTACCGGTATCAGCAATGGTAATACGCTAACCGATTTCTGGATGTATGATCCTGCAAACCCTTCCAGCTGGACGCAATTGCGCGATATCACTAATATCAGTGCAGATGCATATGATAATGATTACACAGATATTCAAAGACACAATGCAGTAGCATTTGTAATTGGAACCAAAGGATATATATCTGTAGGAGAAAATGGAGCTTACACAAAAAAAACCTGGGAATATGATTTTGCTACCGATTTGTGGGTGAGAAAAACTCCTTACGAACGTACAGAACGTACCGGAGCAGTAGGATTTAGTGTAAAAGGAAGAGGTTTTGTTGCCTGTGGTAAAAACAGTACTTATTATTTCGACGATATAGATGAACTCAAACCAGCCGACACCTACAATTCAGTGGATTAAAAACAACTGGATTTATGGGTTATTTGCCCTATCGGTTGCATTTTTTGTTTACAAACAATGGCTGGCCCCCAAACATTCAAGTGAGTGGCTTCCCATTCGATATTCTACTTATCATACCCCCCTCGGTTGGGGGTATGATGTTTTTGTAAATGATACCATTTTCATTCACCAGCAACAAATGCCGGCAGTTGAAGGAATGCGAGGTTTTACTTCAGAAGCAGAAGCATCTAAAGTGGCCGATTTAATCGTACAGCGAATTAAAAACCATCAGCTACCCACTGTGTATTTGAGGGATTTAGACAGCCTGCATATTACCCGATAAAATCTTGTTGGCAGCCGGTAAACGAATAAGGATGTATTATCCGTTTTTACCAATCATTTCATCCAGCATCGGCCGATAAGCGTGGCCAATGGGGATAGTATTATTTACTATCGTTATTTCATTCCTGCTAATGGAATCTACATGTGCAATGGCTACTATATAAGAACGATGAACCCTTATAAAATCATTGGTGGGTAATCGATTTTCAAAATCTTTTAAATTTTGCAAGGTGGTAAGGGGGGAAACTTTTCCTTTCAGAAAAATTTGAGTGTAATCGCGCAAACCCGATAAATAAAGGATATCAGAAAGCTGTATTTTAATAAGCTTATACTCAGATTTTACAAAAATAAAATGATTAGGAAGTCGGTAAGTTGAAGTATACTGTTGCAGGTAAGCATGAATGGTTTGCATTAATTGAAAAATATCAGCAAACTCGGCGCCCTGCGGAATATGTGCAAACACTCCTATAGATGGAATCTTTTTAGATTTATCCGGCAGGTTGCCCTCGGAAATTACTACCCGAACCGGATAATGAGCAATAGATTGCTCCGTACTATCATTTTCAGATTGGGCTATCCATACAATATCATATTCCCCCTCAGCCAATCGGGGGTTTGCCTCCTGCAATCCCGAAACCGCAGCTGTCAGAACACAACCCGGCATATCATTCAATATACTCACCCATCTGTTACGCCAGTCGGCATGTGGATGGATAAGAATCATCTGCAACATATTCTGATAATTACTATGGTAAATTTAATTGAAATAAGGCAACCTGTAACTGAATGATCCTACCCCAATACACATTAAAAAACCCCACTATCCGGTACAGGTAGTGAGGTTTTCAATTAGCAAGCAATCGTAAATTGGCTTCAATAATAAGCAACTTTTTTGAAAATTGCCATTTTTTTTACTTTTTTTTAAAAAAAATAGGTAGGGTCGGCCAATACTTTATCACAAATCCGGCGGCGGGCATCCTTGGTATTAAAGGGGTCAACCTTGGTAAATCGCTTCAGACCGATATGCATCATCCGTAACTCGTCGCCACTGGCAAAGCTATTGAGGGCGTCTTTTCCTGCCTTGTTAATTCGGTCGGCAGCGTCATACAGATAGGTTTGCATTACATCTTTTTCAATACCCACGGCTTCCATACCTTTTTCAGCAGCCAGTTTCATGGTTCGCAAGAGGGCACTCTCGGCATGAAAAGTTTCTATGGCCATATCCGCAATATTCATAAGCACTTCCTGCTCTTTTTCCAGTTGCATCATCAATTTTTGCACAGCAGCCCCAGCCACCATCAGAATGGCTTTTTTAAACTGGGCAATATATTTACGCTCTGCTGCAAAGTCCCCTTCATCTGAAGTTCCAAAATCGGGGATACTCATCAATTCTTTCTGCACAGCCATGGCAGGGCCCATTAAATCCAATTTTCCCTTCATAGCACGCTTCAATACCATGTCTACTGTTAGCAATCGATTGATTTCGTTTGTACCCTCATAAATTCGGTTAATTCTACTATCGCGGTATGCTTTTGAAATTAGGTATTCGTCGCTATACCCATTTCCACCATGAATTTGAACTCCCTCATCTACTACATAATCCAATACCTCACTTCCAAATACTTTCAACATACTGCACTCGATTGCATATTCTTCGGCAGCTCCCAGTAAAGCTTCTGCAAAGCTTTTTCCTGCATGTAACAGTTCCTGCTCTTTTTCATTTACCCAGTGAGCAGTTCGGTATAAAGCAGCATCTCCTACCCAAATTCGAATAGCCATTTCTGCAATTTTATGCCGGATAGCTCCAAATTTAGCAATGGGTATTTTAAACTGCTCACGTGTTTTAGCATAAGCGGCGGCAGTGTCGGCCGATCTGCGGGCACCACCCAGTGCAGCTGCACATAATTTCAAACGACCGATATTTAAAATATTAAAGGCAATAAGATGCCCCTTCCCGATTTCTCCCAACACATTTTCAACCGGAACTTTACAATCCTGGAAATACAGCTGAACGGTTGAGCTACCCTTAATACCCATTTTATGCTCCTCGGGCCCCTGAGTAAATCCCTCCATTCCCCGCTCTATTATAAAAGCAGTAAACTTATCACCATCAATTTTGGCAAATACCGTATAAACATCTGCAAAACCTCCATTAGTAATCCAGCATTTTTGTCCGTTCAATAGGTAATACTTTCCGTCATCACTCAGTTTGGCAATAGTTTTTGCTCCCAGTGCATCACTACCACTATTGGGTTCGGTTAATCCATACGCTCCCTTCCATTCGCCGGATCCCAGCTTAGGAATATATTTTTGTTTTTGTTCGGGCGTGCCAAAATACAATATAGGCAGCGTACCAATTCCAGTATGTGCAGCAATGGCTACTGAAAAAGAGAACCCCCCTCCTAGCCCTTCATTTACCAGGGTAGATGTAATAAAGTCCTTCGCCAATCCACCATATTCTTCGGGCAAAGAGGTACAAAGTAATCCTTGTTCACCCGCTTTTTGTACTAATGCAGGCATTAAACCCGGTTCAAGCTGATCTATCCGGTTAATATTAGGTAAAACCTCTGTATTCACAAACTGATGGCACATATCAAGTACCATTTTTTGCTCTTCATTAAAATCTTCGCGGATAAAGGTTTGGTCGGGATTACTTTCAGCAATCATCCATTCTCCACCGCGTAATGCCTGAGCGGTTACTGTGGTTTCCATATTCAAATTGTTTAGTTGGTTGATTAGATTTTATGATTTACAAAACCGGTACACCAGATGTTAAGTTATCATACACACGTTGAAAAACAGATTTTACTACATTGATTTCATCTTTAGAAATCCCTACTAACGCCTCATCCATTGTTTGATTGGCAATCAGGATTGTGAGGTCTTGTAAATCAATAGCAGCCTGCGTTAAGCAAACCAAATTAATTCGTCGGTCGCTTTTTGATGCCATTCTTTTTACCAATTTTTGTTTTTCCAGATTATCAATCAGTCGGGTAATACTGGGCTTATCCCGAAAAGTACGATTGCATAATTCCTGCTGACTTAAACAATCTTCCTTCCAAAGATGGTATAATACACTCCATTGTTCAATTGTAATTTCTAAGCCTGCCGTACGGAAATTTTTCTGCAACCTACGGGCAACAGCAGTAGAAGCCATTCCGTTAATTACACTGTATAATTCCCCTCTTTTAAATTGGTTGTTTGGCATATAGTTAGTTATGCAACTATTTCAAAAATACGGAGGATTTGGGAAAACTGCCAAAAAACCAGCTTAATTTTTAGATAAAAAATCCAACAGGGTAAAGCCGAATGGGTAAGGAGGATGAATAATATTGTTTTTCTTTGTTCCATGGTAACATTATGGACACTGGTGGTGGGGGTACTGATATGTATCTACTGTTTACTCATGATCGTATACCGATATTATTTTGTACGGTTACCAATTTTTATTCCCAACAACCCACTACCTTCTGATAGTGTTTTTTTTACCATAATTATTCCAGCACGAAACGAATCGAAGTACATAGAAAGATGTGTACACTCGGTTTTTCGAAACCGCTTTCCCTTGCACCTTTTTGAAGTGATTGTAGTGGACGATTATTCGGAAGATACCACACCCGATCTGGTGAGGAACTTGCAAACGATATACCCGCAATTGAGATTATTGCAATTGCAGGATTATCCGGCAATTAGGGTTGGACAGGCCTACAAGAAGAAAGCCATTGAACTGGCTATTCAGCAAAGTAAAGGTAACTGGATAGTAACCACAGATGCAGATTGTGAAGTGCCCCCGAATTGGTTAGCATTAATGAATGCTTATATTGAGCAGTACAATCCGGTAATCGTAGCAGCACCGGTGATGTTCTTCAATGGAAAGGGTGTACTTTCCATTTTTCAGCAGCTCGATTTTTTAAGTCTGCAGGGCATCACAGCCGCATCAGTTTCTGCGGGATTTCATAGTATGTGCAATGGAGCCAATCTGGCTTATCGAAAAGATATTTTTGAGGAAGTTGGTGGATTTTCGGGACATGAGCATCTTGCAACCGGGGATGATATGCTGCTGATGCATCAGATAAAAAAGCAATATCCCAATCGTGTGGGATTTTTATTTTCAAAGGATGCCTTAGTATATACAGAGCCAGCCAAAAGTTGGAATGCATTTCTACAACAAAGAATTCGCTGGGCCAGCAAGGCAGATAAATATCGGGAGAAAAAAATATTCAGTGTATTATTAATCGTATGGTTATTAAATGCCCTACTAACATTTGGATTAATATTGATGCTATTTCAACAACTCAGCTGGATTAGCTGGTTGGTGTTGATGCTGATAAAAACTATATCGGAATTATATTTATTAACTCCGGTAGCCCGGTTTTTCCATGAGGAAAGATTACTGGCTTATTTCCCTTGTATGCAGCCGCTTCATATCATTTATACCAGTGTAGCGGGATGGCTTGGTAAATGGGGATCTTACCAGTGGAAATCCAGAACCATCCAAACCGGCACATCAGCTCAATGATACATATCATCGGAACCGGGCCACCAGGCTAATAACATAAGCGGTAAAAAAGCCAATAGAGAAAAGGCAATTGATAGAATTTTTTTCATAGCGGATATTTACACAGTGACTTAAAATTGGGAATTCGGTTTAAATGCCAATTGTTAATTTGGGTAAATTATTTTGTTTTATCGGTGAACAATAAAACAGGTTACCCGTTCAACAATAAGAAGACTCCTAAAGAGTGAACTGTGCTGCCCGAAACTGATAATTATGTTACAATAGTTTTTTCCTTTATCACTTGCTGACGAAGCAGTAGGGTAGCTGCTATGCAAGAATAAAAAATCGGACCTACCTTATCGGCTTCGATCAAATCGCTCATCAAATTTAGTACCATCGCTATGGTAAGACTAGCAGCAACTGCAAGGCAGATGGTTCGAAAAAAACGACTTTGAAGTTGATGATAGTATTGTTGCAAACAGATGAACATTCCACAAACCAGGGCTAAAAAAAGAAACAATCCGATAAGGCCCTGTTCGAGGGCAAGAAGCAAAAAATAATTATGAACAGTAGAATGTTCCGGATTATTACTAACCCATGTTTGAAAACGGCGCAGGGTATAGGGCTTATACTGTAAATAAAAACTATTGGGACCAAATCCGGTAACAGGTTCGGCGGCAATCATACGAAAGCCTGCCACCCATCGATGCCATCTTTCAGCGGTTGAAACATCTTTGCCTTCAAAAGTTGCCTGCATATGAAGTCGAAACTCGGTATGAAAATAGGTTTGATCATGTTCAGGTATAAACTTAAGATAATTGCGCTCGGTAACCAGCCAGCAAATAGATATCAGAAGGGTGCAAACTGTTGCAAATAAAACCGGCAACATCCATTTCCTTTTTACTATAACAACCATCCCTATTGCACAAAACAAGGCAACCCAGGCTCCTCTGGAATAGGCAAAAACCCAACCGGCCATGCCAATACACAACCCAATCAATAAAATTTTCTTAAGCCTGGAATCTGACTGGGTAAGGTACCATCCTGCAAATGAGAAGGGGATCAACAATGTGAGCAGGGCTGAATAATTCACATGATTTCGAAAAAAAGGAGGCATAGCTGTTCGAATACTATAGAAACTGAATCCATGCACACTGTGTCGAATCAGCACTTGCAAAACCAGTATCGCCATGGGAATTAGCCAACATGCAGCCCAGGTTTTCCAATGCTGTGGAGTACGAATGAAGTAAACGGGCAAAATAACAAACGGAATAATATACCAAATTTTTGCAAGCAGATACTTAAGCGAAAACAGAGGTTCATAAGAGTAAAAGCAGGTTATAGCTATCCAGCCCAACTGTAACAAAACAATGGTAAACAAATTTGAAGATAGCAGGATTGCAGGAAAACGGGCTGGTTGCACCATACAATACAAAAGAACAACCATCGATACAAAAATCATGAGTGGCTCATCGGGAAAATCGATACCCAGTGTGGGAGTGATAGACCATTCTGTAGAAAAAGGAATGGAAATACATAATAAGTAGAATAGCGATGGAATTGGAATAAAAAATCCTGACATCAATAAGTAACCAAACAACAATGCAAATGGCAATAAAATCCAGGTCCATTCAAAAGTAAGTATGGTTAATAGTCCAGATAGAAAAAATATCAGGACGAAAATAAATGTCTGCTCCCGAAAAGAAAGCTGGGGCAGATTCATCTTATTGTAAGTTTTTCCGATGATATATAATTATCCATGCCATTCCAAAAAGAAGAGCAGCCAGAAATGCTCCCGGGAGAACAACTTTTTTATCGGGCCGAATTGCAGTACTATCTGCAATAGGGTCGTCTAATACAATCATAACATCCGGAAGGGTAAGTCTTGTTTGTTTCCATTCGCGTGTAACTGAAAAATTGTTACCAATGAGTTGCTGAATTGATTGCAACTTAGTTTCACGTAAAATTTTAGCAGCCGGTGTAGAATCTTTTACTGCAGAAAGCAACATATATTCCTGTTGCAGACTATCCAGTGAAATTTGTAGTTGCTGAATGGTTTTTTGATATTGATTATCAATAGAAGAATAAATCCTAGCATTAATTTTTGATCGAAAAATTTCAACCCATTTTTTGGCAGTTTCGGGTTCTTTAGCCCATGCAATGATATTCAGCTGACCTTTCTCATTTGGGTAAGTGAACAATTTTTTTTGCAAAAGCCGAACGGCTTTATGAAGTCGTTTCTCGGGGTTAGATTCAAAAATTCGAAAGTAATTTGTCAGATTCAGTTCAATAACCATCGCCTGATAAATCGAATTCCAGTCTTTAGCCGATTCTATTCGCTCCATATCATCTCCATTACCAAAAAAGGGATAAAGATCTTTGATATTCGAGTTAAATAATCTTGCTTTATCGGAGAGCTGTAAATTAACAGGAACAATCGTGGCAACAGATTTATATTCCGATGGCAATATGGCTAATAAAATAGCTGTAATTATGGTTATTGATACCGGGAAGAGAAGTAAAAATCTTTTATGCTGAAAAAGGAGGGGAATAATTCTATTCAGGTGCAACATATTTGCAATGTTTTGATGAAAATACTAAAAATTAGCCGTTAGTTGTTACTACGATATTTCTATCCAAACTTTCCTCCAATGAAATAAAGGTTTCTGTTCTTTCGATGCCTTTAATTTTTTGCAATTCATCGTGCAGCACAAAACGCAGTTGTTGAATATCTTTACAAACAATTTCTGCAAACATGCTATAGTTGCCGGTAGTATAGTTAAGGCGAACAATTTGTGGAATCTTTTTTAATTCTCTCGCTACGGAATCGTATAAAGAACTTTTTTCCAGATAAATTCCGATAAAGGCGATAACGTCGTAACCAAGAAGTTTCAGGTCTACCGATAATTTTTTACCTTTAACCACTTGCAGCTCTTCGAGTTTCTTGATACGCACATGGATGGTACCTCCGGATACGAAGAGTTTCTTACCGAGATCGGCATAAGAGATTTCTGCATCCTCCATCATTTCCTGAATAATCTGGAGGTCGAGTTTATCAAGATTTAATTTAGCACTCATTTTGCATTCAATTTTTAATATTTTCTAAATAATACATAAATTTATTAAATATTTTCTATATTTTATAAATTTTATTTAAATATTTACCAAATAATAAGGTAATTTATATAATATTGTATAGTCAATACGCGGTAAAAGTACCGAATTCAGTTTGACGATACTGTGGGGTGATGAAATTTTTGGCAGACATGCCCTCTTGTCTCGGGGGTGAGGATAATGGGATAAACGTAGTGTAGAGCCGTTCGGATAGCGATATTCGGGCGACCAGGGTCGACCACTGAAACTTTGCGCTATAGCTAACCACCTCGTGGAGGTTCGATCCCTCCCCCTACAGCAAAAAACACCTAATTGAATTAGGTGTTTTTTTTGCCCCCTGTGTTTCCCTTTTCCGAATAGTCTCCCTGTGGGGACTATTCGGTTCGGAGGAATAATCTATATTGCTTAATCCTGATATAAATTTACTAGACCCCTATCTATTCTACTCAATCCATTCCGTCATTTCACTTTCTTTTTCGGAGGGTAGTTATAATTTAGCCTGCCTAATCAACTCCGGAAATAGCAGTACTTTTTGCATATCCCTCGGATTAAATAAAAATGGCTGAACATCCTTTGCCATTTCCTGCATGTTTATGCTTTTACACTTTTTGAAAATTCTTTCTTTGAGTTGCTTCTCATTAGACACACCCATTTTAAATTCCAGATAGTTATAATCTGGCCTGTCAATCAATGACAATAAGAAAACAATATCAAAGAAATCCCTTCCCTTATTTCTTTCGAGATTACAAACAGCATAGAATTTTTGAGCAAGCAGTAAATTTAGGGGTGTAATAAAGACCTGGGTGAACACATCAAACCGGTTTAGAATATATTTTTCCGGAACAAAATCAAAATGCTGGGGCTCAGTGTCCAGTTGTATTAATATCTTTTCTTCTCTATAACCCGTCAATCCTTCCTTATATAATATTTCAGGAAAACGGATATAGCAATGATAAGCACTTTTAAAAACTGTTTTCATTTCAACATCATAGCCTTCCTGCCCCAATTGCTTTTTTAAAACGCCTGAGACTTTTGCAAAAGTATCCTCAGCAATCGTTAAATTATCAAAATCAAGATCTTCAGAAAAACGAGTGTTCCTGTGCACAATCCTTAAACAAGTACCCCCTAGGAAACATAGCTCATTGGCATATTCACTATCAAAAAGAATCTGCAATATTTTATGCTGAAGATATTCTCTTAATATAAATCGTTTGAAGCCTCGAAGGTTTTCCGGATAATTTTTTTCTATTTCAGATAATGTTAGCATGCTTATAGATTTTGTTCAATAGGTAAAGTCGCTTATTCAATGTTTTACTTTGAAAACATGCAGCATAAGAAGTTAATCTGTCCTTGTTAATGATGTCATTAAAGGTGGTCAGATTTAGCCTCAGCCCTTTAATATCTTCTTCAGTATTTAATTGGTGATTCAGATATAAATAATCCAGAAGTGCCTTTTCAGGTGAAGCAATTAATAGTGGTATTGTTTGATTGTTGTCTACTTGGTATCCAAAAAACAGCTGCACTTTAATATTTCTATAATTAAATGTGCCGGCAATTGTTTCGTAAGCAATCGTTTTTTTTGTGGTGATATTCTGTACAGAATACACAGCTTCCGGTATCAGCCCATAGTGTGAAAGAGCAGATTCAAGTGAAATATATGAAGGACGATGCAGGCAGTTACTAATCCGATACCGAAGCCGGTCATTCATAGGAATATCAGCGAATAAATACCACTTATTGATTAGTTTCTGAATATATCCCTTCCGCTGCCATTCCACCAATCTTCTTGAATCAAACTTTGGAAACAGCTTTTCTATATCCCTTGTGCAGAATACTTCAAAGCTGTAAAGGGCAGTTCTAAAGTCCAAATAATTCATTTTATTTCTGATTATTGTTAATATTAACAAATATAAGAAATATAATGAAATTCGCTGTGGTTTTAGCAGCATTTCAATCATTGGTAGTTTCTGCACAAGTTGCCAACTCAGACAATCCCTCGGATTTATAGCTGTTTTTAATTTGTTTAATGTGAAAGTTCTGTCTTTAGCTTAGAGATCTGCGGAAAAAATGAGATCAAAATTGCAGAATTTCACTTTTCGAGTAATGTTTCTTTTAACCTCTTTTTGAGCTACCGAGTTTTCCTCGTTAGTTGCTTATTCAACTGATTCCTTTTCCTAATTTATATCATTACTCAAAGAAACAAGACAACTGTAATATGTTTACGAATATGGATTAGAGAAGATTATCTATTCCTGATATTCATTCGCTTAGCCCTCTATCTGCTCAATCCATCCCACTATTTCTTTTTCTCCGGCACTGCTTCCATCAATAAAGCAAACGCTTTACTCAAAGCTTTATCCCCGGCTTTTTGTCCTTTAAAATGACCCAAACGAACTACAACCAGATCATGGGAGGGTATTATGGTTACCGATTGCCCACCCGCACCCAGCATCATATAAGCGTCTTTAGGAATGGGTAGTCGACCATCACCATTTATCCAAAACAAGCCTCCATAAATGGGTCGTCCATCTGCAACCCAGGGTTCGGCAAGGGTGCTTACAAATTGGGTAAATCCTTCGGGCAATATTCGTTCTCCATTCCATACCCCCTCCTGTAAATACAAATTGCCTAATCTCGCCCAGTCACGTGCAGAAGCAAACTCATAGCCTTGGGTGAGAAAATTACCATAAGGATCTGTTTCCATCACCATAGTGCGGATACCAATTTTATCGAACAATTCATTTTGGGGAAAGCGGTGGTAGTTTTTTCCCAGTTTTTCTATCCCGAGGCGATTCAGATAATTGGTGAGCACAGGATCACTATTCCGATAGCGACCTACCTGATTGGGTAACCATTGTTGAGGCAAGTTAGCTGCATACTCAAATGAATTCACTCCTCCTGTATATAGATATAAATGATCAGGATATCCAACTGAGGGGTCGAAGTCAGGGTCTTGTGGAGCCCGGCAATAGAGTCCGCTCGACATGTGCATTATGTCTTTAATCCGAATCTTGGCTCGTGGATCGCCCTTACCCTGCCACTGCGGTATAGGTGCTGGTTGGTCTAGTGTATAGACCCCCTGTCGTATGAGTATTCCCATTATAGTGGCGGAAAGACTTTTACCCATCGACCAACTTTCTAATGGGGTATTCTTGGTGATTCCATTCCCGTATCGCTCGCCAATAATTCTGCCTTTGTATGTTACCACCACAGCTGCAGTAAAAGCATCTTCAGGTTCAAAAGCTGCATCCAGGGCTTCTTTAACTTTGCTGATATTAATATTAGCCGGCATTTCGTTGGTTGGCAGAACATCCCCCATGGGCCAGGGAGTTGTTGCAACATCCGGCAAATGGCGGGGAATATTTACTGGAGTATAATACATGGATTTTTTGCCTTCGGGCAAACAAACACAACCCAGGTCGCCGGTATATATTGCAGTTCGGGTAAGTCCATTGGGCAGTGTGATTGATACAGATTTTTTTTGGTAGTCAATAATCGGTTTGCTAACCTTTGCCCTTTCAGAATAAGGAGCAGTAAAATATCCTACATGCTCTGCAGCAAACTCGGGTGTTAACCCAGTTATAAACACTGCTGAACACATAATTTTTGCGAAGCCCGCTGTGTTATGCGATAGTGCATCACCGGGTGGTGCGTGGTAGCTTGTATGCAAATCCATTGCTGCAGCCCTAGCCAACATTTTATTTCGGCTTTCGGAATTATTTACCTGCGCAATAGATATCAGTCTGAATAAAAGAAACGGAATCAGGAGGGAAATTGTACCTGTTTGTTTCATTGGATAATCATTTTACTTGTTAAATGAAAAGAATCAATGTATTATGCCTGATAAGTTATCCAAAAGTTACAAAAAATAAAACAATCTGCTTTATTCAATTGAGTCGTTTAAAAGAAACTGCTTTTTCTTCGAGTCCAATTTTTATTACTAATTGAGAATTTTTTGGAGAAATTAAATAGCAATCCCACAAAACAGAAAGGACCACTTTTAAGCGGCCCTTTCTGTTAATATAAAACGTTCTTATTGATTAATTCCAACGGGGTAAGATCTCTACCCGACGATTTTCCTGACGTCCTTTAGCTGTTTTATTATCAGCCACCGGTTTTTCATTTCCAAATCCAGTAGCAGTTACGCGTTCAGCTGCAATTCCTTTACTTAGGAAAAACTTCTTAATAGCATCGGCGCGCTTTTGAGACAATGCCTTATTTACTTTCGCTGACCCTGTATTATCGGTATGCCCTTCAATATCTATTTTCAATGTTGCATACTTATTCAACATATCCAATGCATATTGTAATTTCTGCGGAGCTAATTTCGGATAAGCAAACTTATCTGAACCAGATACAAAGTAAATGCTCTTAGCTGCTACTTTTAAATCAGCTGCTAAATCCGGACAGCCACCATTGCTGGAAACACCGGCTACGGTAGGACATTTATCTTCTTCATCATTAACCCCATCTCCATCAGAATCCGGAATCGGACACCCTTGATAACGACCTAAACCAGGAACAGTTGGACACTTATCTTCCTCATCATTGATACCATCTTTATCGGTATCAGGAATGGGACAACCGTTATATTTGGCTAAGCCAGGAACGGTAGGACATTTATCCATTTCATCATTGATACCATCCTTATCTGTATCAGGAATGGGACATCCACCATATTTAGCTAAGCCGGCTACTGTAGGACATTTATCTTCTGTATCAATTATACCATCTTTATCTGTATCAGCAGGTGGAGGGGGCGGAGGAGGAGCAACTACTACCGGAGGAGGAGGTACAATCTTCTTACCAAATAATTTATACTTTATACCAAACTGAAATCCTTCATTGTAAAAACGGGGAACTAAATTTGGATTTGCTCCATCTTTCATATCATTCAAACCTGCAAAATATCTACCATAAATCTGCACTTTCTCATTCGGAAATAATTCCAACCCAAAAGTTGCAGCTGTACTAAACGACTGAAAATTTCTTTTAAAATAACGTTGTGTATTATCATTCTTCAATGAATTGTTGAAATCGAGTTGAGGCCCAAATAATACTGCTAATTTTTCACCTGCTTTCACTTTAAAAAGCATAGGAAATGACTGATACTGTATCGTTCCGGCAAATTGCTTAACTACACCCGTTTCAGATTTCAATGCGTATTTCAATACCGAAAACTGAGCTTGGGGTTCGAAGGAAATTGCATCACTAATTGGAATATTCAGCCATGCACCACCCGCAAATCCAAAACCGAATTTATAGTCTACAGATGCTACATATGATCCATCAGTAACTCGAAACTGCGATAAATTAAACGCTCCTAACAAACCTCCGGATACTGAATAACGGGGTTTAGGGGCTTTCTTTGCATTGTTTTGTGCTTGTATTTGAACGGCAGTTGCCGCTATCATTACAACCAATAACACTCGTTTAAACATAGGTATTATATTTTTTTCACGTAAAAGTACAAAATTGAATGAAAGGTTAAACAAAATGTACCAATCAATTTAAAAATTCATAGAAAATTAGCTTTTACCAAGAGATTGTCTGGGTTCCCGGATGTAATTCCATTCGTTTTGTACCCCATTTCATTTGACCGCTAACCCCCTTTGGTAATTCAACACTGCCTTTCACTCCTCCCCCCGATGTTTTAACAAAGGAAACACGAATCCAGCCCATCGGATGGGGTATTGCTCCATCAACTTGGGTTAATTCTCCCAGGTGTGGTTCAATATCTACCTTCCTAAACCCGGGAGCAGATGGTTTTACCCCACAAATTGTTGCTAGAAAATCATAATTGGGGCTGGAGCTCCAGGCATGACAATCGGAGCGCGTTGGGTCGGGATTTTCTGCAAATGTAGTTAGCCCATTGGCAAGCATATCGCGCCAAGGTTTTAACTGACTATAATACAAATCTCCCATACCGGCTTTTTGTAATGCCAGATTTAAGTAAAAGCGATAATAAAAAGTTGCCTTGCTAAGCGCATTATCTGTTAATACTTTTTGCATTACTCCGGGTGCCTGTTGTGCAGGGATGGAGCCTGCCAATACGCCCATGATGTTTGCGTGCTGACTAAATGATTTTTTTTCGGGAGTATTCGCCATCAGTCCTTTGGTTACATCAAAACAATTCGAATAAACCCCTTTACGGAGCTGATTGGCCGTTGTAAGATATTTTTGAGCGATTGTATTTTGTTTAAAATAAGAAAACAAAGCAGCTGCCTGCTCAAGAGTATAAACATATTGTAACGTGACTATACTTGAATTTCCATCAGTAGCTCCCGGTGGGGTTCCGGATGGGAAACTAAGATCCCAATCTGTAAAATTCCACCATTTCATCGGACCCAACATAGAACGCTTTGGATCTATCTTTTTCTCATACCAATCTAAAATTGCCATAACAGGAATCAGAAATGGTTCAAGAAAAGCTGAATCATTTCTATACATCATATAATCATGCAACATGCTTATCCAGTAGAGTGAAAATGGAGGAATAACTTGCAAACGGTTACTAGGGTATCTGCCCTGTGTCAGTCCTTCGGGTACACGGGAATGATAAAAATCGAGTATGGCTTTTCTCATCAAACGGTCATCGCCACTTACATATAAGGAAATCAAAGACTGAATTCGGGTGTCACCTTCATACTGAAGTTGTTCATAGTAAGGACAATCAAAATAGGTTTCCCCGGCGCATAATAAAGCAGTTCTCCAACCTACCTTCCAGATATCCTGCAAACTTTTATCGTTGCTGCTAAATGTGGCTCTTTCCTCAAAGGGATAACCGGTAGCTTGTCCATACAAGTCTGTCAACATAAGGGGTTCATTCCCGGTTACAATATCCAGTTGAATAAATCGATAGGTTCTTATCCAAAGTGGGCGAAAAGTTCTGTCCTTACCATCGGTTATCCATACATCATAATTTCCGATTATTTGTTTACCAGCAATTTCATTACGATTTCCTTTTTCTCCTGCGGCATTCACCAATGCTTCTGCATAAGTAACTTTAATGCTAGCACCTGTACCATACTTAACCTTCAACTCAGGATAAGCCACTGTATTTTCACCCTGATCCAATAAAATGGAAGTTGTGCTATTGGCTGGTATTAATAAAGGGTGTACTTCATCAAGCAATATATTTTGCTTCTTCCCATCCACTCTGCATATTTGAGTTATGTTTTTTCGTCGTTCATACATAGCCGGAATGATACTTGGCTGTAGCGTCCAGAGATTATCCGTTCCATGTTGAAATGAGGAAGGGCCTGTTACAACTATTGCCGATTTCCACTGCTGATCATTAAAGGAAACCTGTTCCCATCCCCATGGATACTTATCAGCACGAACACTATCTCCCGGTCCAATTACCATATACGTTCTCAACCGACTGGCATTATCAACTGAACAAGGATAGTAAGCTTCATTTCGAATTACTTTCCATCCTGAATTGGTATTCACTGCTTTTTCTGCATCGGTATTACCCTGTAATAGGAAACCGGTTTGTTGAGAGATTTGAGCAACGGGTGCAAGGGGTCCCATGTTCCAAACCAATGCAGCAATACAATTTTTTCCAGGTTTTAGGTAAGGGGCTATGTCAAGGGTAGCATAATACCAGTTATACAAATCACCACGTGCAGGTCCGGAAGATACCGGAATACCATTCACGAATAAACGATACCGGTTATCGGCAGTTACATGCACTACAAAATTGGCTGGCTTAGTTTCTATTGAAAATTCTTTGCGAAAATGATATACACCATATTCTCGTTGTGGAGAGGCCGGACAAGTTATCCATCGTGCCGACCATTTGTTATTCAATAAGGCAGGATTAATCAGATCAGCTGATTGAGCTTCACTAGAATACGGCATACAAAACAGCAAAAAGCAAGACCCAATCAAACAGCTAACAGCAAAGTGTTTTTGTAAAATTCGAATCATTCGGAAAAATTTTATTTTTTGAAATACAAGTCTTGATACAGCCAGCATATTTTTATTTTTTTGCTACCGGTCGAAATGAAAAGGATTGTCCACCTACAGACAGTTCATACATCAACCCGGCTTTTTGCTGAACAAATACAATCATTCCATCAGTAAACTTAACATTAGCGGCTGCCCCTTTATCTACTGCAATCGCTGAAACTTCTGCGGAAAATTTGAGCTGACTCTTCCGAAACTTTTCCATTGCAGCACTGTTTTCAAAAAATATCACTTCTCTATATGCTTGTCCGCCAGCCTGCAAGCCAATGGTGATTTGTTTCAAACTTGCCATTCCTACCAGCGCTCCTTTTTCATATACGGCACCATTTCCTAAAGCTCCTCCCACACCTAATCCACCCTTCCCTATATTCGGGAATATCACATATCCCCAGGAATTGGTGAACAGGGGTTCCATCCATTTATCTTTCTTTATAAATTCTATCCGTGCATTTTCGCTATCAGTTATGATCATCTGGTCACGGGAAGCTTTTTGTGCGGTGGCTATGTTTACTGCAAAGCATACTACCAACATAATCCAGCCCGTTTGCTTTTTCATTTTTTATTTTAAATATACCGAGAATTCTTCAAACCTTCCATTCGATATCGTCATACACAAATTGAATACTCGGTGATATGCCCAGGATTTATGTACCTGGTTGAACGAAAGCCAGTAAATTACATTTACAAATAATTGGTATGTGCTACTATAATGGCATCCGGGTAAGTAAAGAAGAATTCATTCGACTGAAAAACCTGGAAGTGCAGGTAAAAGATTATGATTTGAATTGTGGAGTTATGAGTGGATTTGAATATGCCAACTGGCCGATATTAATTCCGGCTGCTGATGGAAAAAGTATTTCGCTCACATTTGCGCATTGGGAATTGATTCCCTCCTGGGTTATGAATCGCGAAGCACTTGCAGCAAGCAGAAAAAAATTTACTACCCTGAATGCAACTGCTGAAAAATTATTAGAAAGTCGTGTTTTTAAATCAGCTGCTTTACAACGTCGCTGTTTGGTTTTGTCGTCGGGATTTTTTGAATGGCGACACTGGGCACCGGCGGGGTCGAAAAAAGCATTCACTTACCCCTACCATATTACCGTTTCCCATCGGCCTTATTTTTTTATGGCAGGCATCTGGCAAGACTGGACAGATCGGGAAACCGGAGAAACCTTTCCAACTTTCGCCATTGTAACCACTGCTGCGAATGTGCTGATGGAGCAGGTACACAATACAAAAAAAAGAATGCCGGTTATTCTTCCGGAGGAGGAGGCCTTTCAATGGATACAGCCCAACCTGAGCGAAGCACAAATCAGTCAATTGGCACATTTTTCTATAGATAGTCATTTATTATCAGCCACGCCTATCCGAAAAGATTTTCGAACTGCACCCGATCCAACGGAGCCTTATCAGTATGCAGATTTACCTAGTCTATCTACGTTTTAAAATCCGTTGTTTGAATGTGTGTCAGTTGCGCCAATTTGTTACTAGTCTGTTTTAGGCCGGGAGTAAAATTAATCTCAGACTACAGCCATATTTTTATTCTATTTTGCTAAATATTTTAGTATTTTGTGCCCTTGGAATGGCTTTTTACGATACCGTATGACCGAAAATTTATCCGATTGAAAGCCCGCCTGATTTATATGTCGGATCAGGTGGAACGGGTAATGGTAATTGGACGAAATCGTTCAATAGTATTGCAAAGCAACCGGCCGATGCTAGAGAATAAGGGACTGAAGAATAAGCGAATCCAGTGGAAGATTACAGAAGGCACCCTGCACAATTCTAAAGTATTACAAAGCATCCTGCTAACACTGGAAAAACATTTGAAAAATAATAGTCCTACTCCACCCCCTCCCGGCTGATGGGTGAGTATGTATATTTGCATCCCATGGGACAAAAAAAACTGATTCGGTTTGAAGCGATCCGGCAATTTGAGAATGTGCTGGAATATCCGCAAAACATGCGTGGAGAATGGCAGCATTTTTTTGGTAATGATGCCCCAATTACACTTGAACTGGCATGCGGTAAAGGTGAATATGAAGTGGGATTAGGCAGGTTACATCCGGAGGAAAATTTTATTGGCATTGATATCAAGGGGAACCGGATTTGGCGGGGTGCTAAAACGGCACTGGATGAAAAATTAACCAATGTGGCATTCATTCGTTCTTCCATAGATAAAGTAACCGATTACTTCTCACCCGGAGCAATTTCAGCAATCTGGATTACTTTCCCCGACCCACAACTGCGTGGATCCCGATCGAAAAAAAGATTAACTCATCCCCGTTTTTTGCGGTTATATCAACAAATACTTAAACCGGGCGGTTTGGTACACCTAAAAACGGATAGTCCGGTTTTATACGAGTTTACCCGAACAGTGATTAACTTATTTGAACTTTCTTTGTTATATAGTACCAACGACCTTTATGCCGAAAAAGAAGTGAGTCCGGAATTACAAATCAAAACCCATTATGAAGGGTTGGATATAGCGGGAAGTAATCGGATTCACTACCTGTGTTTTAAGATTGACCAAGCCTTACCGGCAGAGAAGGATCTAATACTTAAACAAATATTTTGTGAGTCAACAACTGATTGAGGGAGTACATTTTTATTACGACGATAGTGGCTTGATGGTATTTACCAGCGTTTACCACTTAGAAAAAGGCTACTGCTGCGGAAACGGTTGCAGGCATTGTCCGTTCGATTTTGTAAACGTACCCGAACCGAGAAAATCGATGCTGAAAAATAATCAGCAGGAGATGCGGGATGCGAGTTGATGTATCTTTACCTTACTCCTTTACTTGAGAAAGAAAGCTACCATAGAGCAACCTCGTTCGGTTTTACCCAGTGGTAAAGCTGAAAATGATTTCTTTACCCGCGTATACGAAGTAGTACGGCTGATTCCCAAAGGAAGGGTAACTTCTTATGGTGCAATTGCCCGGTTTTTAGGTAGTGGTAGAAGTGCCAGAATGGTAGGATGGGCCATGAATGCTGCTCACCACCAGCATCCACCGGTTCCGGCACATAGAGTTGTAAACCGGAACGGACAACTTTCAGGTAAAATGCATTTTGGTAATCCGGATGAAATGGAGCGACTGCTGCAAAAAGAAAAAATACAGGTAGTACAGGATACAGTTGTTGATTTTGAACACCACTTTTGGGATCCCGCTAAGGAAATTGAATTTCTATAGTCTGTATAAATTAGCGATAATATGGATGAATCATCCAGTATACAATGGGTCCGGTTACTGCAACATATAACCAAAGGGGCCAGGTTATTTTGGCTAATCTTTTATGCACTGCATATTCGGCTGTTAATGCACGATAAGCAGTAAAAAGAATAAATGGCAAAATGATTGCTGCCAAAAAAATATGCGTAATTAGGATAATAAAATAAATGAGCCTGGTAGATCCCACTGCCTGTAATTCTTCTTCACTTACTATACCATCATGGTTGCCATCTCCGAACTTAGCTTCCCCTGCCAGTAAGTGATGGGCAATATAAGATACCAGAAAAACAACCGACAATACCAGGGCTGCTAACATCAGTTGCTTGTGAAGTTTATACTGACGGGTTTTCACAGCCCATAAAGCGGCAACGAGTAAAACAGCAATCAATGCATTGATAAATGCGTTGGCAGTAGCAAAAATATGTACATCAAAACCCGGTTGCACATCTAACTGAATTTTTCCCAGGAGCACAACTACCGAAAAAACTACCACTGAAAATATTCCAATCAGCCAATATGCTTTTTGATCGTTTTTTGTAAGAGAAGCCGGAAGCATGGGATTATGAATTAGGAGTTGATTGATCAATTTTTTGTCGCGACCGCATAAATACCACAAAAAATATCACCAGGCAAATTATGATGAGCCACAACCAGCTTAAACTAAGTATTTGGGTAAACAATTCACTTTTTTTGGTTCTGTCTTTCTCTAACATCAGCAACCCTATATCCTTCGCCAGTTTCGACATAGCAACCGAATCCAATCCGTTATAGTATCCTCTAACCTTATAATGCTTATCTATCAAAACAAAACGGCTGGTATGAACAAAATCGGGTGTAATAGGCTCATCGCTAAACTTATCAACCTTTAATTCATCGAAGGCGAAATCATATATTTTTTTACGATCACCTGTTAATAACCACCAGTTATCGTGATTAACACCAAACCGATCCGCATATGCTTTTAAGGCGGCTGCGGTATCGTGTTCAGGATCTACAGAAAAAGAAAGGAACTGAACGATAGAACTATCTACTTTCTTGCGGGTATCCCCCCCTTTAAGAAATGATTGCTGCAAGAGTGCCATATTTGCTGTAAGGCGCGGGCAAATTCCCCTGCAGCTGGTAAAGAAAAAGTCGGCAACAATTATCTTTCCCGGTCGGTCGTATAAACTAACGGTATCTCCTAATTGATTTACTAAGCGGATATTGGCGGTAGTATGCCAAAGCGAATCATTGATAATTTTTCCTTTTTCTATTTTCGTAACCACAGTATCCAGCAAATAATGCCTAGGCATATCTACTGCCCGCTCACTAAAGGATTGTAATATTAAATAGGAGCCTATTGGCAGCAATAAAGCAAGTGATAAACCAAGTAATGCCCTTTTATTCATAGTGTATATATAAAAAACCACCGCCTAAAGCGATGGTGTTATTATTTAAGGCTATCAATCCATTAATGTTTTTCTTCGGCAGGCTTAGCATGTTCATCTTCTGTTGCATGCTTCCCTTCATTATGCTCTTTCTTTTCAACTTTAATGGTGCTTTGTTCTTTAAAGTGAGGATCATAAGTGTTCCGAAGATGTTTAAATGAATTACCATCATATAAAAATGCGATGATAAACCAGATAAACAATGCAAGAGGAACTACAATCGTCATGATTAGGTTTTTGATTTCATGCTTCAGGTGCATGAAATACGCTACGATATAAAAAGCTTTCACCATCATCAAAATAACGATAGCGCCTTTCACCGCTAAACGCAGGCTGCTTTCCAGTGGCATACCCATCATCCAAAAACCCAATCCTAATTCTACAATGGTTAATATGGTAAGTATAATAGTTACTTTCCAAATTTCTTTTGTACCCCCACCTTCATGCTGTTCTGTATGTGTATGTTCCATAAATACGATTATATGCTACAATAAAAATTGAAAAAATTAAATCAAATAGAAACAGGTAAATACGAATACCCAAACCAAGTCTACAAAGTGCCAATATAAACCAGCTTTCTCAATCATCAGGTAATGACCACGCTGTTCGAATTTATCGGTAAGCGTCATAATCAGCATGATGATATTGATTATTACACCGGAGAAAACGTGAAAACCATGGAAGCCGGTAATCGTAAAGAAGTAGTTGGTAAAGTTGGTAGATGAGGCTGTTCCATCATGATTCAGGAAAGGATTGCTACCCCACCAGGCACCTTCATGATAGAGGTGGTTCCATTCCCAGGCTTGACAACCCAGGAACATAGCTCCTCCGATGATGGTCATGATCATGTACCTTACAACCCCTTTCTTATCCATGTTATGTCCGGCATGAACAGCCAGTACCATGGTAACGGAACTGATAATGAGAATGAAGGTCATGATACTTACAAACACGAGTGGTGCATGTACTCCTTCCGGAGCAAAAGGGAAACTTTTAAATACTTCATTGGGGTCGGGCCAGCCATTTGAAGAGAAGCGAATAGTTCCGTAAGAAATCAAAAAAGCTCCAAAAGTGAAGGCGTCACTCATGAGGAAATACCACATCATGAGTTTTCCGTATTCTACATTAAATGGACTCTTTCCTCCGCTCCACAATTTAGTGGGTGTTACTGTTGCTGTTGATGACATGTGACTGAGTAAAATTTCGGTACAAATTTATTGTGAGTTGTTCAAAAAAGGGCAATAATAGTCAACTTTTTCTTCCACTAACCTACGAAATGATAAAAGATGAATAAATAAATCCATAATACATCTACAAAATGCCAGTAAATGGTAGTTAATTCAATGGGAAGGGGGCTATAATTCTTTCGTTTTGCACTATAAGCCTGAAAAAGTATAACGCCAATAGCAACCACCCCGCCCAACACATGCAACATATGCATTCCGGTAATTACAAGCAAATAGGAGGCAGCAGAATTACTTTTTTTGCCAATTAATGCGATTCCCTGAGACTCCAGTCCATTAAAGCCAACATATTGGCAAATAATAAATATCAATCCTAGTATTGCAGTTATTGTAATTAATTGACGATAACGCAGCATTTCTCTGGATTTGAATGATTTACCGGCTAAGTGGAGGGTAAAACTGCTGAGAATAATTACAAAAGTGCTTAGCCAGAAAATACCTGGAAGCTTGAACTTTAGAAAACTTCCCTCATTCATTTTCACAATATACGCACTGGTAAATCCGGCAAACATCATAATGATGCTGGCCATAGCTACCCATAGCGTAAATTTTTGAGGGTGAATTCGGGATGATTCGGAACGTTGGGTACTCATTTGCTACAATTTACTTTCAATGAATTTTATCTGCCAATAATGAAAGCAACACTACCGGCAAATAGATATAACTACTAAACATAACTCTTCTTGCTGCAGGAACATCCATTTCGCGATATAATCTCCAGCTTTGCCATACCATGAATAGATTTGCTGCTACCAAAATCCATTTACTTACTTCACCGGTTAATCCAAAGTAATTAGGCAATAACCCCACCGGTATCATTAAAACGGAATACATAATTGCCTGCATTGCTGTAAATCTTGTGGGGCCTTTATCGGCGGGTAACAATTTAAAACCTGCCTTACTGTAATCGGCATGAGCAACCCAGGCAATTGCCCAAAAGTGCGGAAATTGCCACAAAAACTGAATGGCAAATAATATCCAACCGCCGGCATTGCTAAAAGTTTTTTCTCCAGCCACTACTGATGCAAAGGGACTAATTGTATTAGTTGCAGCCACCCAGCCAATCAAGCAGGGAAGTGCTCCAGGAAATGCACCCACTAAAACTGCAATTGAATTCACTTTTTTTAATGGGGTATAAATGAATGCATATAAAAATAAACTAAAAGCAGAGAGCAATGCTGCACTCCAGTTAAATGTACTATCAGCATCATGGAAAAAATTACCTATCATCCAAACTCCCAAAATTCCCGAAACTGCGGCAAATACATAAGCTTCCTGCTGACTGATTCTGCCGGAAGCTACAGGACGAGATGCAGTTCGCTTCATTACTGCATCAGTATCTTTTTCTACTGCCTGATTTATTGCATTGGCACTTCCTGTAATAAGCATGCCAGCCAAAAATAAAATCCCAAT
>Ga0214923_10001084_pt1 | contig 39494 bp, 61 predicted proteins | sample LL1510_MetaG_FD_177993 | JGI IMG/M metagenome (GOLD analysis project Ga0214923, IMG submission 177993) | Freshwater microbial communities from Lake Lanier, Atlanta, Georgia, United States - LL-1510 | ecosystem: Environmental > Aquatic > Freshwater > Lake | place: USA: Georgia | collected...
TTGATATACTCCTTTGTGTTTGTCGATCCGAACTAGGAGCAGGTTTCGGATCGGAAGGCGGCGAAAGTTCTCTTCAAATAGATTGGCGTATGCGGCCACCTGAAAGTCATGGGAATCATAGAGGGAATTGGAAGTCTTAAAATCCACCAACGTCAAATCCTCATGCTGATCCAGACCAATCAGGTCAATCGTCCCCCCGAAGCGATAACATTCGCTAACCAGTTGCATCTCCACGGCCACGGGGCGCAATCCTGCCTGCTCAAACCACGCCCGATAGGCGGAGAAAGCAACCTGAGCCTGCTTAACCTCCTCACCATCGCACTCAGATAGGTCGGGTTCCCAACCAAGCAGATCGCACTGACAAAGAAAGTGGGCAATCGTCCCGATCCTTCCGGCAGTTTTAAGCTCCTTGTCAGGGCTTTTCCCCTCCCTGCCTAGCTTTGCTCCCCAGTGAACTAGGGCTGGCTTAGGGATAAACTGCAAGGCTCTGGTCGTGCCATCCACCTCAGTCCCGTCTTTCAGGAAATACTTCTGGTGAGGCTCATTCAGATCCAGCTTAATCACCTTATGTTCCTTTTGGGGTAAGGTTATGCCGTATTCGGCAAACCTCTTCTGTAGGTGAGCGGATATATCCCCAGCCTTTTTCTTTCTTATCCCTTTTGGCATATAGTCCTATTACACAGTATCAATACGCTTCTTCTTCCAAGCCCTAACAGCTTTACCCAGTCGCTCATGCTTGGAACCAAGCTCTTTAATCAGTCGTTCAGGAAGGCGAATCCAATCCCCCTGCACATCCCCCTCGTCAAACTCCCTTCCCTGATCTGCCAAGAACTCAACAAGATCCGACCCCGTAATGTCCTTATTTGCCAATAAAAATGACTCCACCCTTGCGATTGATTCAGCCGAAGTCAGGCTCTCCGCAGGAATCTCCATCTTTACGATCTTGTCCTCGACTTTCTTTGACTCCTCCTTCTCCCCGCTAACCACCAGCATATCATCCTCCTGCTTGATCGCCCCGCATTTAAGCATCTCATCAAGACTTGCCCCTCCGCCAAGCCCCATAGAAGCCAAAGCCCTTCCGATTGCGGAAGTTTCAGCGTTCTCCAATGCGGCATTTCCATTGATGTTTCCCTGCCATTTGGCCTGACTATGCCCTGTAAAATATCTCTCAGGCCTATCGGTGTCCGGCGTTACCCTAGCCTTAACAAAAACCCACTCAGCGGGATTTCCGATAATCTCAGTGGCAATCATCCCTCTTGGATAGGACTGCATAAACACCGAGATCCGGCTCTCGACTAAATGATATTGTTTTCCACCTCGGATATTAACCGATTTCAGGGTCATAGTTTGATTCACTTTGGTTCTCTCCTTCTTCGTTTGGGTTGCTTGTTGGTTTAACTGACAAATCTATCGGACGACCTAGGACATTTAAGGTCACACGCTTTTTCCTGTCTGGACGCTTGCCGTTGACAAGGCAGGCTTCCACCCAAGATTTATGTGTAAGCCTATTGTTCCCCTTACAACGGCGGACGTTATTTCTCCACATCCAAACTTTTGCGGAAGATTGTTTAATTCCCAAAAAATGAGCCACATCTCTCACCGTCCACCACTCCTCTGTCCCAGCCCGTCCTATTTGTGGTGCGTAGTCCATGCCATGTAGCTAGGGGTTATGTAGTCATATCACAAGATGTATTTAACAAGCATCCATAGGTATTAGTAGGCTAATGTTTGACTATAAGTTATTCTAATAAAGCTACCAATGGTATTGCCATGCCAATTAGAGCCCATGTAATCTAGTTACATGAACCAAATCAAACACAGAGCACCCAGAAAGACGAAAGAGGGGGGGCTGTCGGATACCATCGGATTCAGAGCCCCCAAGGAAACACGGGAGAAACTTGAGAAGCTTTCCAAGCTTCTTAAATACTCCTGCAACCTTGTAGTGATTGAGGCCGTTAATTCCGTATATGACATGATATATACGGGGCCAACGCATACTCCGGCATTTATTCTGCGGGGCCGAGCCCTCAAAGACATCGTTTAATATGGCCTCCCTGATTCGGCGTGGCGACTATTGGCATCTTGGCTGGATGCAAGATGGCAGGTGGAGGCAGGTATCCACCAAGTTCAGGGCAGAGGGGAAGGCTCCCCCAATCGAGGCTCAGGAACTCAAGCTCCGCAAGGAGAAGGAGATGGCCTGCTTGATCGCAGGGCTTGAATATGTAAAGCCCATCACGATCAAAGAAGCCTTGGCCGAATGGTCTCAGATCGACAAGCAGACTTGCAGTTTTGGCACTTGGTCAAATCACCAGAGCTACGTCCCAAGGAGGCTTGAGCCATTTAATGACAAGCTGGTATCCCAATTTAACGAGGCCGATGTTCAGCAGTTGGTAGCCTCCCTGAATGCGGAGCCCACCAGCTACGCCACCAAAAGAGTCATGTTTGCCAGTTGCAGTTCATTCTGGAAATTCTGCATGGGCAAAGGATATGCCAAAAAGCCCCTGTTCGTCCTGAGCATGATGAAGAAGATCAGCGGGGACAGAAACCCAAGGTTCGAGAAAAGAGCCCTGACCCCAGACGAGGAGGAGCGGATTTTTTCTCACCTAAGCGGGTGGGTGCTCACCTGCTCAATGATAGCCCTGTGGACTGGGGCTAGGGTGTCAGAGGCCATCAGAGTGCGCCCTAGTGACGTTGATTTCATGGTTGGGGAGATAAGGTTCAGGGAGAAGAAGCTCGGCGGGAGGCCCATTGTGAAGCAAATACACCCTACCCTGATGGCTTTTTTAAGAAACCTGTCCATTGATGATTACCCGCCGGAAGGCATGAGGGAAACTTGCCTGTCTGATAGATTCCAAAGGGCGGCAATTAGGGCTGGGGTATCCAACGCCACCTTTCATTGGCTCCGGCATACATTGGCCTCAAGGCTGTTTGAAGAGGGTATTAGTGAACGGGATGCGGCGGCGATTCTGGGGCACACTCAGGCCGTTCATAAGACCTATGCCCATGCCTCACGGGAGAGGCTTAAAAATAAGCTCTCCTTGGTCAAGAATGTCGGGTTTTTGTCGGGTAAGTGACCAAAAATGGGGTACTTTATGTTACCGTTTGGCTACACATGGCTACATTAAATCGTCACCCGACTCTTAAAATTATGTAGTCAAGTGTGTAGTTAAGCCTACGCCAAAATAACCAGAGATTTCTTAATATATTGTGGCTACAATAAGTTACAAATAGATTGTGAGGTTAATGTCGGGATCAACTTGCAAATAATTCAGCCTCTTCCCTGCGCCTAATCTGAACCCCTCGAAGCGGGGAACGTAGCCCCATTTGCTTGATGAGTCCGGCCACTGGGCGGGTATTGGAGCGCACAAGGCAGTTATAGACTTCCTTCATTTCGGATCTTGTAGAGCCTTCCAACGAAGTTCCCCGATTGTAGGTGAGGCTGACAAGGGCGGTCTTTTGGCGGTCATTCAGGGAATCGAAGTTAGGCCAAAGGCGATAGGCCTTCATCAGCCAAATAGGTAGGGTGACTTTCGTGAACTGCTCCACCGCCACCTCGTAAGGGATCGTTACGTTGATGACATCCCTGAGCTTCCCAGCGGCCTCCCGTCCCTTCAGCCCAGCAACCGAGGCAAGCTTCTCAATATCCTCCGAGGAGATATATCCCTTCCAGTCAGACCTAACCTGATCCGGCGTGGAGTACCCTAGGTCGTAACCAACTCCAACCGTAAGGCCACAGTCGTCCGTGATCGGCTTTATAGGGACGCTTAAATAACGCATATAATACCTAGGCCCACCCGTCTCCCAATCCACGATCCTTTGAATCAAATCCCTTGGAGGGAGCCAGCCTCGATAAGTTGTGATGTTCGGCTTCTCTGCCTCAACCTTGGCCTCCTCCTTAGCCTTGGCCTTAACTTCCTCTTCCTCTGCCCTCTTTTGATCCACGATCTGCTTAAACCAACTCATGCCCCTAGCGAGGCCGTCCGTCACTGATCTCATGCTATCCTCCGTTTTTCTTCTCCCCAAACCACCAAGGAATACCGAGTCCCCCACCACACGGGGCAGGCTTTATGAAGCAAGTAGCAAGGGAAGATAGTGGCAGATCCTTGAGCCCTAGCCTGTTTCTTCTTGTCCCACTTATGGGCTTTAATCTTAAGAGCTCCGCCAAGATAGGCCTTGGGATCGCATAGATTGACGACCATCGCCACCTTTCGGGTATCCCCATCGGCGGCGTTGTCAAAGTGCCAGTTATAGAATTGAAACTTCTTATAGATGGTGAATTGAAAAGTGTGGGAAGGAGCGAGAGAGAACCCAAACACCCCCGCTCCAATTACAGTCAGGACTTTATCCAAGCGGTCAAAGACCCACTCGGTAGAACCTGCCCGACCAACCCACGAAATTCCGCAATTCCTGTCCCATACCCTCTTGTCCTTGCCGCCCTTCGTACCAAGCCCCTTCGTAACATTCTGGGCCAACCCCACCTCAATAATCCTCCGGCATTCCTCTTGGGTAAAAACCTCTGGAATAGTCACGGCATCACAAGCCCTCGTATTCTTAGGTTGCTCGATCTCCTGAGCCACCTGATAGCCCGTCACCAATGTCCCAAATCCAACCGACTGAGCCATGTTCATAGATCGCTCACAATCCGCCAGCTTGAGCCAGTTTTGGCGTAGCACTTCTTGTTCTTGGATGGACAATCCCTTGGACGGAACACCCAGAACAAATCATCCTCCATCCCCCAGCAAATGATGTAATCGCAGGATTCCTTTGTGTAGCGATTCTTTGTGCCTGATCCCCGTGAAGTCATAAATCCGTATCGGTTTCTCTCTGGGTCTCGCCTCTCAGAGCACTTCACCTGAATCCGAAAAAACTTTCCCTCTTTTTCCGCAACCAAATCGTATCCCCCGTTGTCCTCGGAGGGGATAAGAACGGAGTACCCGTTCCGCAAAAGAGCGGTGGTCACTCGGGATACACCCACTGCTCCGATCTGACGGTTGTTTAGTCTCAAGATTGGGTTCTTGCACTAAGCAAGTATGTATGCTTGTTACACTTTCTCGTCAAGCAATCCATTATATCTCTTTAACACCCTCATCATCATGGCTTTCTGAGTCTCGTTATTCTTATCAATCCTCTTTTGGATGGCGGGATTGTCGCCCTTTTCAAGAACCGCCTTCAACCTCAATCTCTCAGCCCTAAGCTCCTTCAAGGCCTGTTCCGTATGCTTGATCTGCTCCACCATCTTGAGCTCCGGCGAAGCCGATGATCGGATCTCGGCTAGTCTCTTTGTGTCTCTAGTCGTCTGGGCAAGCTTAACCTCATCAGCGACAGTCAGCACTTCCCTCCGCAAATCCTGATACCTTACCGTGTCAACGTAGGAAGGAACTGCCCCATACACCTTGCGGGTTAGCGGAACATTCCCCACCAAATCACCCCAATCCAATTCGCCCCTGCTTGCCTTGGAAACATTGCTACCCAAGAAGATCATTCTTTCGGCAAACTTCCCAGCGGAGCCAGTCAGGAAGTCAAAAACCTGCCCAATCGTTTCTGGACTAATGTCGATCTTGCCAGCCCTTACCTCGTTCCCTCCCGTGAGCTCGTTGATTTTTTGAGCCACGGCCTTTGCAATCGGCCCCACGTTGCTCCAATACCTTTGCGAGTTTGGAGGAGGGGTTGCATCAAAAGGACTTGGCGTGGGCATAATGGGTCTGCCCGAGTAATCCATGTTAAGGGCATAGTCCGTGATGGGGCTGATAAGGGTTGGGGAAATGCTTTGTAAAAGCGACTTGGATGCGCCCAATGGATTGAAGTTGTCCAGAACCGCCCCAGTCAGCTTGACCAAGGCCTGAGTCTTGGATGCGCCTCCTCCTAGGGCTTCCTTGGGGCTTACTTCATTCAAGAGTTGTCCGGCGTAATCAAACACCGAGTACCCGTAAGGCATGGGAATCTTGAAATACTCCCCGTTGCTATTGGGCTTCATAATGATGAAATTGGTTTCCTTAACGTACTGAGGAATCTTGTCGTAGTAATCCTCCCCAGTCTCGTCCTTGCCCCCAACAACCCTGTTCATCATCGACCTGAAGAATCCGGCAACCATCACTCCGGCCAAAATCTTCCTGACCTTGGGGCTGGATGCGATGGCCTGAATGATCCTTGCCGAGCCTTGAATGTTGGCGTTGGCAAACAGATAAACAGCATTGAGCAGAGGCCCAGCGGTTCCCTTTCTTGTGAAATTGACCGTGATGTTTCGAGCCGCATAAGCGGCCTTCTGAACCGAAAAACCGTTCTCTCTTAGGGTGGAATAAGTTGCAAGCCTTGTGGCATTCTCAACCGCCGAATTGAGGCGAGCCAGCTTGTCCAGAGCCACCTCGAAAACCTTTGTGTAGTTACGATAAGATCCATTACCCAAGGCCTTCTGAATGTCTGTCTGAGTGGCGGCAATGTCCTTGAGGCCAAAGAAAGTCATCCTTCCGCCAGCCGCCTTAAACTCCTTATAATAAGCATCCATCTTTCCGTTCAGGTCTGGCTTGCCCATCTCCGCCCGATAAGTAGCTCTCATGGCATCTGGGACGCTCTTGATTAGCCCAGCGGCGAGTCCCTTGGCATTCTCTCCGCTGATATTGACCAGAGCCGTTTGCAAGTCCCTAGCAAAGTTGGCGATAACAAACTCCGGCGAGGCCTGTGTATTCACATAAGCCAAATAGCGGTTCATGCTGGATAGAAATTGAATGATTGGGCCAGTGGTGGAGCTCGCCCTGTTCTTCATCACATCAGCCAGCTTGGGGTCGTTAATGCGAAGATACTTGGTTTCCCCGTTGTCCTTGAAGGCGATGATGTCCTTGGCGTTTGTGTCTCCTATGTCGCCCTTTTGAACCAGTTCAATAATTCCGTTGTCCCTGTAGCGCATGGCAAACTGAGCGGCTGTCTGAAGAACCCTGTTCTTCTCTGCCCTAATAATGGAATCCCTATGAAGCTGGATCGAATAGGCCAATGGGTCGGGAGCAATGCTTCCCCTTCCCTCGGCTATCTTAATGTCGTTCCCCCTGACATCGTACCCCGCCCCCGTACCAACAGTTCCCACAACCTCGTCCTCGGTTGCCCCAGCCTTGCCAATTAGGGGAACGTAATCTTGGTATCTGTTGGAGAGCAGGTCGTAAGTCTCGCCGGAAATTAACCCGCCCTCCCATAGATTGCGTAAGGTATCCTTGTTCAAGGCAACAAGCTTCTGGCGGATTGGCTCCATCTTCTTTTGAGCCTCAAGCGGAATGATTGGGTTATTCCCGTTCAGCAACGCAGAAATCTCTGAGTTGGTTAGGCCACTCCCGCCATCAGGCTTCGACACATCCCTCTGGGCAATGACCGTATTCCTCTCCCTTCCGTGCTTGGCTTGGGCATATAGCTCAAAATCCTTCCGATCCACCCCGCTCCTACGAAGTTCGTTCAGTAATGGCTGAACCTTTGTGTCCTCAAAATCACTAACCCGCTCGCCAACCCTCCCGTGATAAAGCTCCTCTCTTTGCTTGATGTTTGCGCTTTCGGCAATCGGGGCACGAATATCATTACTCACCCTCTTCTGAAGGTTCTCCACATCCACAAACTTGTCTTGGAATGTCCTGCGAAAATTATCCAATCCATTCTGAAGCTTCCGCCTGACTGGAACCTGCTCTCCCTCCGGCCTGACTGCCTTGTATTGGGCTATCTTCTGCTCAAGCGTAAGTTTTGGAGCCTCGGTCTTCGGCATTGTCGCATTCCTGACCTTGACCCCCTGAAGCGGATCTCCGTCCCTGTTTATAGCCTTATCAGCAAAAATAATGGAATCTTCTTTGATTGTCCTAGTCCCAAACTTATCCGGCCCCTTGATGGTTCTTGAGTAGTTCTCTGGGTCAATGTCCAACACCTGAAAATAGTTCTCTCCGCTACGGATGATGTCGCCTACCTGAAGATCGGATGTCTTGAAGGAAGTCTGTCCTTCCTTTGGCTTCAGGATCTCGGATGCGAATGCCTGTCTCTGGGAGTTGTTCGCCTTGATCTCTCGGTCAATCTTGGATGCTTTGTTGCGGGACTGAATGGCCTTATCCACGGCATTCCATAATCCTCCGCTAGTCCCGTCCCCGATCCCCAACTGGTCATAAGCCGATTGAGCCACTTCATCCACGGGAGTAGTTCCGCTCATCAGCTTCTTGTATGGCCCCCTCAGATCCGGCATTCCGTCATACTCCGCCGGAGGCTTGGTTTCGCTAAGACGCTTTAATGATGGGCCGGATGTCTTGCCGTATAGATCAATGTTTCTGTTCCTGATGGCCTTGCCCTTGGAAAGCATCCCGCCCTGCTCTTGAATAAAATCAATAATGTCGTATCCAGTCTCGCTAGGCTCAATCATCTCTTCGCTAAACGACTTGGAAGGCCTTTCCTCGGCCTTGAGTAATCTTTGCCTTTCAGCCCGAACCTCGTCTATCCGCTCGTCAAAATAAGAAGGATTGCTTGGATTGCCCTCCTTGAAATTCTGGGCTTCCGCATCCTTCATCCTTTGTAATTCATATTCAATCTGATCTAGGCGGGTAAGCCTGCCCTTCTTAAATGGAGATAGGACTAGCTCGGATCTATCTATTGGTTGAGGCTGTTCCTCGCTGATTGGCTGTTGAGCGAGTTGAGTCTCCTGTTGAGTGTCAGGCTGAATCTCCGGCTGAGTATTCTCTGCCTGAGGAACTTCTGACTGAATACCCTCTGTTGCTACATTCCTCCTAGCCTGAATAGCCTCGCCAACTTTTTCCGATGGTGCGAGAGCCGCCCTTCCTAATCTAGTTGGTTCAGTATTGAGGGCTCCCACTACAAGGCTTGCGCCTAGCCTGAGAGGATTAAAGTCTCCCTGTTGAAATTGATTGAAGGCCTCCATTCCCCCCTGAGTGCCTGTGTTGAAAGCCACGTTAAGTAGGTTGGATGCCTGCTCCCTGACTGCGGGATTCTCCATCGCATCCTTCGTGATCTCTCCGGCTAGGATTTGTTTGGCGAATGTTCCGGCTTTGGCAAGGTTGCTTGGGCTAGGCCTGAATAAAGCAAAGGAAGGGGCCACTTGACCGACAAACGAGGCAACGGGCTGTTGCTCTGCGTCTTTCCTGAATTGTTCGTCAATAGCCTGCTTGGTTTCAGGGGATAGAATCTTATCCATCCCGTATTCCTGCAAGGCCTCCGCCCCCATCGAGGCCAAAATACCTCCCGCCAATCCTCCTATCGCCGCCCCGACTGGGGCGGCTGGGCCAGTCATCGCCGCTCCAACTGCGGCTCCCGTCAAAGCACCACCAACAATACCAGCCCCCGTTGGGATGGCTGATCTTGCGGCTCCCCTGCCTAGGGCTCCGATAAAGGAAGAATCATCCGAAGGCCTCTCATATTCCGTCATGGGGCGAATGCCAGCCCCTCCTTCGCTTAGAATATCGTCAAATAGGCCTGTGGATTTAGCTTGAGGAGCCTGAATGGGTTGAGAATCAGGATTTGTGGGCGGAGTTGATTCCGCCAATATATCGTCAAAAAGACCAGCTTGAGGCCGAGGAGTTTCCTCGGGCCTCTTCTTTTCCTCTAGGATGTCGTCAAATAAGCCCACACTTTAAGGAAGGTTGACTCCCATTTGGGCCGCACGATCCTTAATCTTTTGGCGTTGCTCCGGCGTTTGGGCTCGGCTCATGGCGGCTAGTGCCTGTTGGCGTACAGCCTCCGTATCAGCCTGAGGCTTTGCTTGAGTGGCCTGCATCGGCTGGGGGGTTCCGCCGCTTGCCTGAACATTCGCAACATCCCTTACAAGCATTCCCTGTGATTGGGACTGATAAGCTGGTCTGGCGTATTCAGGTGTAGCCTCACCGAGAGGGGAGGTTGAATCCACCATCGCACTAGCCATGCCATAAGGATTGTAACCAGACTCCTCCTGAGCCTGATCCTGCTTGCCGACATATCCACCAAGTCCGGCCTGAGACTGGGGAACTTTCATGGTGACAACCTCGCTCTGTTCTTCCCCGTTATCATCCAAGTATTTCCTAGTCTTTTTGATGGTAGCCATGCCGGATTCGGATGGTTCTTTGCCATTCAAGAAATCCGCCAACTCCAAGGCTTTAGCCTTGGCAAACCCTCCATCAATGGATCGGTAGGTAAGTTCCGCCCCCTTGATTTTCCTGATCGCATTCAAGTCCTGAAGCCTTTTGGCGGCAACCTGACTTTCAATCATAAATTGCTTGGCCTCGTCTGGGTCTTTCAGGGATGACTGCTGGAATCTCTGCTCAAGCATTGTTTTCTGAAAGCTCGTCTCCCCGATGGCCTTGTCGAGTTCCCCTAGCTCGCTGATTCCAGCATACACATCATTCCTTCTTTGGTTTGCATCATTGTATAGTTGCATCTGCTTTTCATAATACTTCTGCTTGAGCTCCATCTCCTGATTCATTCTTTTTTTTGTCAGATCGTCCATTTCTGACTGCCTATTCATCTCATATATGTCTCTTATTAAACCCATATATAAATCTCCTTAAAGAAGCTTGGCCGCCACCCCGCCGATTCCAGAAATCCAAGACAGAGGGCTATTGTATTGTTGGCTTGTTGCGTAGGTGCTCGATAGATAGCCAAGCTGTGCGTTGTATTGGCTTGTCTGATTCCCATACACGCCCAAGGCAAAGTCCGTACCGACCCTTCCGGCATTTGGATTGATGTTGACCCCCTGAGGGATCGGGGTCTGAATTGTGGGAGCCGCCCCCTGACCAAGAGCCCCAAGTTGTCCGCCTTGCGTGACAATCGGCTGAAGGCCTGCGTAGCTCTGAAGATTGGCGATCCCCTGCTGGGTCGCCGCATTCCTCTGTTGGATGGCCGCAAGTTGATTTCCATAGGCTTGTTGAGCAAGCTGATTGTTTGAGGCAATCGCCCCAAGCTGATTTTGATACATGGACTGCTGGGCTTGGTTCCGCTGTCCCAAAGCTGTCTGCTGATTTTGAAACTCCTGCTGACTGACCGCATTGTTGGCCCCAACCTGATTGACGTAGTTTTGATACTCGGACTGAGCCGATTGATTGTTAAAGGCGGCTGATTGCGCCCGATTGCTTAGTTCGGTCTGGGAGGCCTGATTCCTTTGGCCGAGTGCGCCCAACCTGTTCTGATATTCCTGCTGGGCAAGGTTATTGTTGACGGTGTTGGCCGTGGAGTAATTGATGTAACCCTGTTGGGCAAGTTGATTGGCCTCCTGCCGAATGGCGTTAGCAACGTCATAACTGCTCTGACCGCTTTGAAGATACCCGACAACATCAGCCCTAGCCTGACGAGCCATATCCTGCTCTGCGCCGGAACGAGTCAGAATCTCCTGCGCCGTGGGAGCGTTTCCATAAATGTTGCCCCTCGCTGTCTGGGCTCCTCTGACTGCATTATTCAGCCTGCGGGATTGCTCCTCGGTCAACTTTCCATTGTTGAAAAGATTCTCCCCTAATTGCCGCTCAATCTCAGCCCTGCCCATAGCGGCATTCCCGCCTCCGGCGTTTTCGTCTCCGGCTTGAAATTGAGGCCCATAACCCTGCCTTGACAACGATGGCCCACCATCTGCCCTTTCAAGCGCAGAGCCCGAGTCCAGTCTCGCAAGCGATGGCCCACCGCCAAGCCTGCTCATGGACGGGCTATTGGACGACATCTCGTATTGAGGCCCATATCCGCTTTGCGTGAATGTCGGCCCGTTGCCAATTCCCTCAAAATTTGTATTAGCCACTCTGCTACCAAGCAATTCTCGGTTGGCATATCCAGTCGGATCAATAGCCTGAAGCTGATTTCTGGCCTCCGATGCAAACTGAGTCCCATACTGCCTCTGCAAATCCAAGGCCTGTTGTGCATTGGCTTTTTGCTCCTGCCTTTGAAAATCGGATACCGCTTTGGCCGCATCTAAATCCGATTTTCCCCTAAAGTCTAGAATAGCCTCCTGACTGGTTATTTCCTTGGGGGTACTGTATCTTTTGCCGTCCTCATCAAATATCTGAACGTAGTATTGTTGAGGGGTGGTGGCCTCCGATGCAGACACCTCACGCCTATTTCTCCCTGTTCCAGTAAAATAACGATTTCCCTGTTGCTCGTAACCTGAATTAAGAACATTTCTCGTCCTAGTCTCAACACCAAACCCGAGGGCAGTCCCGCCAAGCTTTGCCGCATTCTCAATTTCCCTCTTTGCTCCAAGAGTTTGAACATCAGCCAAAACGCCAGCCCTATTTGCGGCGGCATAATCCGGCGGAGGAGGAGGCGGAGGCGGAGAAGGCGGAGATCCGCCATATCTTACGTTGGCGATCCAGAATAAGGCCGTGCAGGAATGGGCCTGCTTGGGATTAGCTAGTCTCTGCTCTAAAAACATTGTTTTTCTCCATGTAGTGCCAGCCTAGTTTGTGGCAAGCGTTAGATTTTTCATGCAAAAGGAGTTCATGCGGTCAAACATATCGACCCCGAACTTCCTGATTTTCCCGTTCTTTAGCCCTCTTCGGTAGGCAACATAAGGCTTTCTTCCGTATTTAGACCATAGAAGATCAAACAAGGAGGAAATTGCAACTCCTTGATCCGCAACAACCAACTCCACCCATGTCACATTTCCTTTAGGATCGTGCTTATATGGTTCGAGGCCATCCTCTGAATTGTTAAGGAATCTTACGCAAGCTACTCCCCTGATTTGCTCCCCCTCCGTGGCAACCCCGCAAAGCTCGTTATTCATATACCATTGAAGGACATTCGTTGTGTGAGTCTGGTTTTCCCATCCGGCCATGCGTGGGGCAATCCACCTAGCCGCCATTGAAGCGGTTACGGTCATAGCTCCTCGTTCACGAAGGCATCCAAGAAGGCACTGACAACAACCGCCTGAAGGTTAAGCTTGCCGGAACTGCTCTCCACAAGCACCTGAACCCCTTTAATGGGCTGATTCCCAAGCAAGCTCCTTGCCCTTCTCTTGGCTTTCTGATTCCTTAGAACTGCATTTGAATTAAGAACAAAAGGAATAATCAATGCCCCAAGCCCGCCAGAGTAGGCCGAACTATCAATGTTCGAGAATGCAGACACCGTATCCCCGTTCTCATCAATCAAAGATACAGAACAATATGCGGTGCTCGAATAGAACTGAACCTCAACATTGTTCAGGCTCTTGTAACTCATCATCTCGCCAAACACGAACTCCCTTGTGGTAATGCTCGTCCTGATGCTCGCCCCCGAGTCTTGGTAGTCGCTCGCTACCTCATTATCGTCCTTCACCCACTCCCTCCATTGCAAAACCGATCCAGTGGGAGTTGCCAATACTAGGCAGTTGGACGGGGTGTTTGTGTAATGGACAAACTCGGAGGCTTGAAAATTAGTCCACTTTCCAGACCAAGACTTATGAACCGTGTTATAGACGATGGAGCAGTTATTTGTTGATGAGGTGCTTATAGGCACGGAAAGTATATATCTGTTCTTGTAATAGGTGGCGCAGGCCTTGGAGACGTAGGTGGTGTTGATTTCCTGAATTGTGGAATCAATAATCTTGGACAAAGGCTCGCTGATCTCCTGATCCGATCCCTGTAAAATCCTTTGCATACTCCTAACCCCATCCTGAGCCAACCAATACAAGTTCGCCCCGATCTGGCACACTGTCCTATGCGCCACGCACCCAATATCCTGACTGACATTTTCTATCGGCCAATCGGCTATGGATGCCGCAGTGGGATCGGTAGTGATGACGTAGGTTGAGTTATTCTTGAAAACAACAAGCCGGAACCCAGTCCATGAGGTGATAGCCGTGATGGGCTCGCCGTCACCACCGACCCTGAATGAATCCACCGCCGACCAAGCCGCTGTTCCCTCCACGGAAAGAAGATCAGAAACATAAATGGTGTCAGGCTCGGAGGTTTTGATGGCGAACATTCTGTTGGTATGGGAGCACAAAAACTTAACCCCAGTCGGGGCGTTGGCGGCGGCTGGGATGGAGGCAACAGTTGTGCCGTTGAAGCTCTTGATGTCACTTACGCCATCGCAGAAATAGAGTTTGTCTGATAACTGGGCAAAATTAACAACATTATCGGCGGCATTGGTCAAATAAGATGAAGAGTCCTGAGTCCATGCCCCGCTTCCGGCAACCCCGTTATACCAGAATATCTTCCTGTTCTTGGCAATGACGACCTGATTTACAGTTCCCGTGTCAAAATAATATGCCCCCTGAATGTTGGCCGTCCCTTCCGGCACTGCTGACGATGATAACGATGCCGTCCCCTTCCGAGTTACCGCATTGCCAACCCTGTCTATATCGACATTGATAAACTCTGTTCCCTGATTAGCCTCCAAAAGCTTTGAGGCGGCAATGTTATTAACCCCTCCCGTGAACGAGGTGGTTGCGTCAAATAGGATCGGATCGTCCAATCCGCTATTCGAGACAATGGGCATGGGCTTAGATGTAGCTTAGGAACGCAGACTTTGAGCCGGAATAGACTGGATAATCCCAATCCGACCTAGACCACTCGCCTGAATCCACCGCAGTAACAGTGAGATTGTAGGCCGATTGACCACGCTCGATATTGGTAGCCACCTTAATTTGAGCCACTCCATCGGCATACATCATCTGGGCCTTTGAGTATTGGCGATCACGGGTAAGCATATCCCCCTCTGCAAACGCAAGCAGGGCGTTATCAATGCCATTCAGGGCTGGGCTGTCTGTGTCGTTGGTAAGATTGCGAGTCTGGAACTGGGAAGATCCGTCAATAACCCGAAGCTTGATCTTTCCCAATACCGAAAGGGTTTTGGTCTCTGATGGGGTCTGAACAAGCCTAATTTGACAAACATTCGATGCGGTTTTAGGAAGCGTAACAAAGCCAAGAGGGGTTCCCGTGTTGTCAAAAAGGGTAGGATCAATCGCATATACGGCCTCGTACTGAACTGGGCCTAGGGTTGTATCCGACCAACGAACTGCCACGATCTGATCTATGGCAGTGTTGGAGATGGTGACATCCTGAGTTCCGGCATTCACGGTCTGGGTGGATGTTCCAAGCGTGTCCCGCCAAAGTTGGCTAGACCAGATTAGCTCATATCTACGAGCAAGGAACTCCTTGCATTGAGCCACGGAGTCAGTGTCGGTCTTGCCGATCTTCCCCGTAACAAAGGAAGCCATGTCGGATAGGGTCATTTACGAGAGCCAATTATCACCAGCTACAATCGCAGCATGGAGAGGAGACAAATCTTCATTAGTCCAAATATCCCAAGCAACAGCAATTTTTAGATGCTCAACATTGCGCTCAATGTCAGAGGCTCTCTGCTCTTGTGTTTGGTTTTCTTGGGGAGCAAGAATCCTAGCGTTAATTAAATTAACGCTGTCCAAAGCGGCAGAGTATCTTTTGGCTGGTGCGGGAACTTCATTGAGTTGGATATTTTCGCTCATTTTAATTTCTCCTCTAGTGATTCTACTTTGGCTTTTAATTCTTTGATAGCTTGTACTAGCACTGGAATTAACGTTCCGTAGGCCGCCTCTAGTTTTTCTGGGTTTTCTTGGCTGACAAGATTGGGGATGGTAATGCCAGTTGCTTCTTGTACATCCAAAAGTTCTTGGGCAATAAATCCTGCGTCTGGAATGTTTACCTTTGCCTTATCCCTAGTATTCCAAACAAAACTTACTGGTCTTAGTTTACCAACAAAATCAAGTCCAGCAGAAAGGTTTTCAATATCTTTCTTGTCCCTCTTATCGGATAGTGCGGTAATGGAAGTAACTTGACAACGAAGCGTGGCGATTGATCCGTTTCCAAGGGTTACAACATTGTTTGCAGTTGCGCTTGCCCCGACTGATTCATTGCCAATAAATGTATTGTTTGATCCAGTTGTATTTGCATTTACTCCAGCGGCTCCATATCCAGCTTGATATCCACTAGCTGTGTTTTGGTATCCAGTTGTGTTGGAGTAGAGGGCATTAATTCCACTAGCTGTGTTTTGGTATCCAGTTGTGTTGGAGTAGAGGGCATTAATTCCACTAGCTGTGTTTTGGTATCCAGTTGTGTTGGAGTAGAGGGCATTAACTCCACTAGCTGTGTTGCCGTATCCAGTTGTGTTGGAGTAGAGGGCATTAATTCCACTAGCTGTGTTGTTGACTCCAGTTGTGTTGGAGTAGAGGGCATTAATTCCACTAGCTGTGTTGTTGACTCCAGTTGTGTTGGAGTAGAGGGCATTAATTCCACTAGCTGTGTTGTTGACTCCAGTTGTGTTGGAGGCAAGAGCAGAGCTTCCAATCGAAGTGTTCGATGCAATTCCACCAGCACCATTTGAGATTAGTGATTTGTTGCCAGAGATGATTACATTCCCACTCGAATCAATTCGGAGGCGTTCTGCTAACGATCCACTTGTTCCTGTATAAAACTGCATGCCACCCTGCGATTGTAAGTCTTGTATTAAGGATGTATTTACTCCGCTTTGATAAAAAGAAATGCTACCGCCTGTTGGTTTCTCAAGGGCGAGATTTGAACCAGACCCAACAGTTGACGTAATTCCGCCAGCGCCAACTCCAAATGCGGTAGTTCCGCCAACAAGAACTTTCCCACTCGAATCAATGCGGAGGCGTTCGTTTGCGTTTGTTGATAAGGCCGCAACTCCGCTTGCTGGCGAATACCAAGAAGGAGTTGTGCCTAATGCTGGAGAACTTGCGGCTCCATTTTGAAGAAATATTTCTTTCCCTTGAATGTTTCCATTGGAGACATCTAGCTTGACAGCAGGACTCGCAGTCCCAATCCCAACATTGCCACTCGAATCAATTCGGAGGCGTTCGGTGTTGTTTGTGTAAAGTAATAATGGGTGTCCAGTTGCAGTTCCAGCGTATGCAACTCCAGAACCAGAAGCTCCTCCTGCTCCTACATATCCACGAACACTTGCGTCAGAATTTCCAAAATATACTCCACCATAATTGCTTGTAGATGTTCCTCTTATATCCAAGCATTTTGACCAAGAATTAGTATCAGATGGGCTCGTCGTCCCAATCCCAACGTTCCCACTCGAATCAATGCGGAGGCGTTCTGCTGAACCAGCAACCATTCTTATTGCTTGACTTCCTCCGTGTAAATCTAAATAGCTGTTATTGCCTTCGACATAACAAGTATTGCCAGATGATTGCAGTCTAATTGTAGCCGCAGTTGATTGGTTGATATGAAGCTGGGATGCAGGACTCGTAGTGCCAATCCCAACCTGACCACTCGAATCAATCCTCATCGACTCAGTCCCACCCTCGCTAAACGCAATGGTGTCGGCGGCGGGGAAGAAGATGCCTGTGTTGGTGTCTCCTGTAGGTTGGATGGCTGGAGAGGAGGCAGTTCCGGCCTTAACTACTGAGTTTCCAGTCACGGAAAGATTCCCGCTCAGGGTTGCATCACCACTAACTCCTAGGGTTCCCGCAATCGAGGTATTCCCGCTTGCGGCAGTAACATTAAACTTATTTGTATTTACAGAGACGTTGCCAGTTACCCCTAGGGTTCCAGCAAGCGAAGCGTTGCCAGTTACCCCTAGGGTTCCAGCAAGCGAAGCGTTGCCAGTTACGCCCAGAGTTCCCCCAACGGTAGCATTGCCCGTAATCGGAAAATCAGAGGCCGTTCCAGCCTTAATTAAATTAGAGGGAGATACTTTCTTTAATGCGGTGGCGGAAGCATCATACATCAGGAGCAGGTCATTCGCCTGATCCACTGTAGTCTCTGCGGTTCTGTTAGTTATCGCCTCCGGCTGAATGGAGGCATTCGCCTGAATGTTATTCAGCTTTGTTGCCGTTACTGTATCTCCGTCCGAAAAGCTCTGCGTTGTGGTGATTTCTGCCATATATACTCCTAATTGGATGTAAGGCGGTGCTTAATCCAGTCAAAGAGAAACGAAAAAATAATCCCTATGACCGTTGCACCGCCCAAGATTTTTGCCCAGATATTCTCTATCGCACTGACCCTCATGGATATGCGCTCAACCCATTCTCCTAGGTTGCTTGCCTGCTTCTCCACGATGTCGCAAATATGCTTTTGCCGCTCCTGCATGGATCTCTGAACTTCCTCCAAGCGAGCAAGCCTCTCCTTCACCTCCACCAATGCCTCCACCATATCAATCCCCATGGCACTAATCATCCTTTCTGCCATTGCCTTCCAGATATGACACGGCTACGGCAAGATGAATGATTGCTCCTGTAAGGGTTTCGGGTTCCCCAAGATCCTTCCTGATTTTGGCGTAGCTGATTAAATGCTTTGTTCTCGCATCATAATCAAGCTCTCCGGCATCGGCGTTGTGAGTTTTGGCGAGCTTTAGGGCTCTCTCAAGAATCTGGGAGTTAAGCCTTCCGAGGAATAACTTGGCCCAGAGCCAAAATAGAAATCTTTGAAAGATGGTCATTTCTTCCACCAATCCGCACTATCCTTGTCCCCACGGGCTTTGATTATCCTCTGGGCTTCCTCAAGTGATGTAGTAAGGAAAACGGCAGGCTCCCCGTTCCGATACCCAAACGAGATGAATCCCTCGTCAAGAAGGTATTGGAGGATGTTAAGTGTTTCCCGCTCTCTGTTCATGGAAGGTTAAACTGAACCCCGTCAGCTTCATCCCTAGTGGATTGCAGGAGTCTGGATTTGTAATCGTGGTAGGCTGTTCGCAGATTGGCAATAAACTCTCGGCCTTGCTCGACCTCCAAGTTAGTCAACACGCCAAGTCCAGCGTTCCTCTGCCAAACTTCATCGTACCCAGCCTCTATGATCTTCGCCGTGATTAACTCACGGATGCGGGTTAGGTTCTCTTGGTGGGCTTCTTCGATGGTGCGGGTGTCCTCAAGGAATGAGGTTCCGTCTAGGTTGTTATGAAATGTTTTGTGTCCCATATACTAAACGTATTGAAATCCCAATACTGGTGCTCTGTTTTGCAGTCCTGATGGACTGCTTAAATTAAATGTTTCGTGAGTAGTTTGATCGTATGATGTTGCACACGTATAATTCCAAATAACCATGTTTCCGACACTTCCAGTAGTATTACCAAGAAATCTGTTGTAGAATGTTTGGGCGTTTGTTGATGCTACTTCAATCACGTTTCCAGTTGGGGTGGAATCTGGCGTAAAAGAGATCCAATAGTATCCTCTTTTAATACTGGTGGCAGTTATAGATATATTTACAGTTGCGGTTCCAGTCGTTCCACTTGATCCAGTTGCACCTATAACATATGACCCAACAGTTCCATCTTCATTACACTCCCATAATGCAAGATGAACATTGAAAGCTGGTGATGGCGCAGTGCTAGTTCTGAATGAAAGAATATCAGCCTGTCCGTCTGCTGGAACATATAATAGATGGAATAGCCTTAATTTTATTGTTGGCTGACCAGCATTTGCAGTATAGCCGTCCATTACATTTAATATATATCTAGATGCAGTTGTGTTTTTATACTGAGGCAATAACGGCAACTCACCAAAACTCGCATCACTCGCAAGATAGCGGGTGTTCTTTCCGGCGGCGGGAGCTGGAACTAGGCCAGCTACACCTGCCGAGCTTGTTGATGCGCCAGTTGCGTTTGGCGTGGCGGCACGAAACAATGGCATTACGTTATCTCCGTTACCCGAGCAGTACCAGCAGAGGCGAAGATTGCCGTAAGTTGCCCAGTGTATTGAGGCACTTCCAGATAGTCACCAGTAGCCAGTTTGACCGAGTAATTGGTTGTTGAGGCAGTTCCTGATCCGTAAAGGATGTGAAGATTCCCAGCCCCCTCGTTATAGATTGTAAGAATTTTGCGGCTTGAGTTAGATGCCTTGAGAGTTGCAGAGGTTGTCGAAGTAAAACTAGTTACGGTTGCCTCGCCAGTCGTTCCTCTGTCGGATGTGGTGACTGTCCCATTTACATTTACGTTTGCCCTTCCGCTTGAATCCACGCTAACCGCACGGAGATTAGTGCCATCTGATCCTCCGTAAAGATTTGCGGAAGTCGGGGCTGTTGATCCAACCGTACCAGCAGAAGAAAGATTAACGTCTAACCTGCGAGCGGAGCCAAATACAGTAGAGGTGATTGCGTTCCCAGAACCATCACGGGTGTTGGTATCCAGAGATGACGGGAAAGAAACACTAGCCGTTACGTCCAAACTTCTTTTTGCCCCAGAGACGGTTGAGGTGATTGCGTTTCCAGATCCGTCCCTTACGTCACAAAGAACTCCGTTGGCTATGTCAGCTTTGATTAAGGCTATATCCGCTTGAACCGTGGAAAGAAGCGATTCCAGCCCGTCCGTATTGACGTTGATGCTGTCCGCATCAATCTTTACGTCCTGAAGCTTCTCGTAGAGCTCTTTGATGCTAGGCATCGAATTAGGCCTTGTAAGCTACAACCTTGCCGCTCGTCAGGGTGAATGCGGTGAACTTGCCGTAAATCGTGGTTCCCTTTGGCAAGGGCAGAGATCCAGTGCTATCCCCGTCCCAATTCGAGGCAGTGAGAAGAGAAAACACGCTGTCCTCCAAGGCCGTAATCGACCCAAAATTCCCCGTCACGGCGGTTGTTCCGCTCTCGTAGGTGGCCCCGTTGGAGCCGCCTTGTTTTGTGTCCCTGCATAATTCTTTGATTGAACTCATTTTTTTCTAGCTCCAATTCCAAATTTTTTTGATCCGGCTTTTGGAAAATTTCCGGCTTTTAAGTTTTCCTTTTTCCTCGAACTCCCGATAAAATCTTTTTGCGCCTGCCTCCGAAGAATCAGGATCGACAATGCTTCGGTGGATATAGGGGGCGGAAGGAACTCTCCTGAGCCCCTTCCGCTTGTCCCTATCTTCAACGGAGACGATCTCCTGAACGATTTGCCCATCCTTGTTCTCATAGAGATAGATGGGCATAACCAATCAGGCATTGCCTTCGTTGTCGGCTTCTTCGGCCATGGCTCGGATGTCCTCCTCGCTCTTTTCCTCATCCCCATCATCGGGAGTCAGGTTGGCCTCAAAAATTTCAATGGTTGCGCCTTTGTCGTCCAGCTTCGAGACCTTGCCTTTGAGGGCAACATAATCGCCCTCGGCAGTGCCTTCGGGGAGCTTTTCAACGGGAACGTCCAAAGACATACCCAAACCTTCTTTCTCCGAAGAATAATCGGAGCCTTCAGATTCGGGCTTGGGGGAGCCGCCCATTTCGGAGCGGCCCCCCTTTGCCTCGGGACTAGCTATGATTAGCAGTCCTTTATTCATCTATTTAGGCGAAACGGCTCTTGGACTTGATGACCACGGCCCGTTTAGCGTTCAACAGTTTGGCGGCGTAGAATGCCTTCCAACCGCAGACGGTGGTTTGATTCAGCGGGTCAGCTTTGTCGGCCTGATTATTCAGGATGATCTTGGGGCTGAAGGGCGAATCACCGGCAATCTTCACCACGCCGAAGGCGTTGGCTCCGAGAACCACAGTGCTGAAAATCGATCCAGCAGAGTTGTAGGTTCCGGCAGTCGTGCCCTCGATGAAGGGATTCGTGTGCTCGGAAATGCGAACTCCGTAGAAGGAGCCCAATGTTCCAGCAGGGAACGAACCAACTTTGGTTTCAGGATTGCGATAGACCGTGTTCAGGAAGTCAGTATCCCTAAACAAATCCCGACTGATCTGAGGCGGAACAAGCGCAGTGAATTGGCCGTTCAAGGGGTTAGCCTTGTTAGCCTTCAGGCTCGTCACCGCATCCATGAGATCCTCGGCATCCAGATAGGCGGAAGCCGCCGCAGTGGAATTGAGGGTCGCAAAATCAGCGATGCCCTGACCATACCGTTTCGTAGTGGCATTGCCACCAACGTCAGTACCAGTCACAAGCTGATTGCGGGACAGATCGTCCGCCAGCAACGCCGCTTCCTCACCCATCGCCGACACCGATTCTTTGAGAACGTCAAAGAGGCTGGTCATTGAAAGAACATCGCTGATCTTAACGGCTTCCCCATATTGGGTCAGCGAGACAGAGACGCTGTTCAGACCAACTTCACGGAAGGTCGTGATAGGCGTGCCTTCGGTGAGGGTCTGGACGTTGGACGAGGCCGGAACGGTGTCGTACTGGAAGAACTTCACGGACGAAGATCCGATGTTCTTCGGCAGGTCAACCTGTTGGGCGTAGTCGTTTAGTTTGAGGGTTTCTTTGATACGATCAACCAACTGCTTCGACAAGTAAGCCTGAAAGTAGCTTCCGAGAGAGGCAGGGTTGGAGCGAGTAATAGTAGCCATGATTTTTAATCTCCTATGAGGACTCCGGCATCAGAATCCACGGCCATCCGACGAAGGAATGCCTCCTGCTGGCTGTTATCCATCTCATCGAAGGATTTGCGCTTGGCAGGCTTTTGGCTTCCACTGGCGGAAAGCGAGGTCTTTTTCCGAAGCTCCCCGTTTTCTTTTCTTAAAGATTCAATTTCAGTCCTCAACGCTTCCGACTCCTCCGCCGCCTTTTGCATCTTGGCAATCTGGGTGGCATAGATGAATCCATTGGGCGTTGAATTGATGAGGTTACGCAGTTCCGCATCCTCGCTCTTGAGAAGGGATACAACCCTTTTCCCAAGGTCAGATGACTCATCCTTGAGTTCTGGATTCTCGGAAATCATGCGATTGACGCTTGAGCTCCAAGTTTCGTTGAACTCCCGAATTTTTCTCTCGCTCCGCTCGGCATCTTTTCTGATCTTTTCCTCAAGCTTGTCAGCCTGAATCCTTGCGGCCTTGGCGAGATCATCCTTGCCCTCTTCCTCCCACTCACGGGCAAACTTGCGTAGCTCTTCGGGTTTGGCCGGACTGGTCGGATCGGAGGCTTTTTCAGCTTCCTCTGCTTTCCTCTGCAGTTCCGCCTGAATCGCCCGAACTTGGGCTTTCTCGGCTTCCAGCTTTTTCCAGCTTTCGGCCAAACGAGCCTCTTCCTTCACCCGCTTGACATCCTTCGTTTCAGGCTTGTCCGAGGTTTCGGAGGCGTTGAGAGACTTGTCAGAATCACTCGATTCTGCTTTTGAATCTTCTTTTGTTTCTTTGGAGGATTCGACTGGCTCATCCGAGCCCTTCTCCCCCTCCTTGTTTTCTGGTTTTTCCGAGGCCTCTTGGCTCTGCTTGGCGATGGCAGACGATTCCGCCTTCGGTTTGTAGGGAACTCCGTCAGCCTGCGCCGCAAGCTCACGGATCATCTCCTCGTTCACCGATTCAACCTTGAGGGAGTCTGCTGGCTCCACAGCCTGCTCGACTCCGATGTTGCTCTCCTCAATCATGGTTTGTCAGGTATCCTTCCCGTTAAGTTTAAGGCCGTAGTTTTTCGAGGAGTTCAGAGACGGCCTCGGGCTCCGATTCCTCGTTAAATTCTTCAATCTCGGCGGAAGCCAGCCATTCGATAAAGACCAGTGCTTCCCGAAATCCAACCGCCTTGCCGGACTCGAACAATCCCCCTCCTTTGAAAACTGCGCTTATATCTTTTCTAGTGGCCGCATTTCGCAGACAGGTGATGAACCGCTTGCCGGAGGCAGAATCAAAGAACAACTTGGTATTGGCCGTGTCTGACTGCTTCCAGTCAACCGAGGCTTCTCCAAGCTCTTTCCAGAGCCGTAAGACGAGTTTGAGTTTATGCAACATAATAATGCTTATTACACTTTTTAGCCCTGAGGCATGGTTTGGGTTGAGGTCATTCCGTCCTGAGGCTGGGCCTGAGCCTGCATCTGGCTCTGCATATCCTGAGCCTGCTTCCTGAGCATGGCCCGAATCTGCCTTTCGGCATTCTTGTCGGTCTGACCCAAGCCCTGAAGATGGCCCTCAAGGTGTTGAGCGTACAACTGCTGAGACTGCTGAGATCCCCCGCCCTGCTGGGTAAGAAGCTGAATCCGGCCAAGTAAAACCTCAATATGAGCCTTATGGTCATCCTGAGGCTTCACCTGAACTGGGAAGCCGCTCTCCATAATCAGGTTCTCCTTAGCCTGCTCTTCCCTCTCGTCCTGCCCCTTCAGATTGGGGTCAGTCAGGAGTTTCCCGACCAAGGCCGGATCATCAATTTCAAGAACGGAACGAACCAAGGAGGGCTGATCCACAAAAGGATTTCCAGCCAATAGTTGCATCCGGCTAAAGGCCTTCTGGTATTGAACGGCCTTGTTGATGCCGTCTGCCGAGCCCGAAGGATGGATTGCATATTCAACCTGCAAAGCTTCGGGCGGGATAGTCCCGAAGGCCTGATTGAAATAATAAGAAAGGGATTTCTTTCCGAACTGGCAAAGAACCGAGTAGGCCTGCCGATAGACATAGCCAAGTGAGATTCGGAAGATTCGAGCCCGAAGATCCGTGGATTGGCCCATCAAAGCCCCGATCTGCGAAATCTCGGTGGCAGTACGGGCGTTCTTCATCCCCTGCTGTTGTCCCATCCCGAAGTCAGGCATGGAAGTCAGGTACTCGGAAATCATTCTCTGGTTAATCATCTCTTGGTCAAAGCTGATCGGAGGTTGCGGCATTGTCACGGGAGACACGCCCACGGGAAGAATCGTAGCGGGGCCGAACTTCAAATTGTTGGAGTTGGGAATGTCCTGCTCGCAACGGAAGAGAGGGCGATTATATAGGGTCATCGCATCGGCCTTCTCGTTCATCAGCTTGCACATATAGCTCTCAAAAGGAGCCACGATCTCGCAGATCCCACGACTGGAATAAACGCCCTTGTCCTTGATCTCCATGACAAACGGAACGAAAGGCATTTGACCATGCTTATATGGAAGTTCAAACGAAGGCCGGATGTCGTCCTCGGGGGAAAGAGGACTGAACGTATGAACGAAAATCTTCCCTTCCTCGTCCCGCTCATAAACCTCCCAAACGATAACCTGATCCTCCTCGGCCCCTACGGTGATTCCCTCCCGCCGGAACTTGATGTTCTCGAGCGTGGAGAGACGGGTTCCCTCGCCTGTCCTGCCTTTGATCTTGCGGATCAGTTCCTCGTCCTGATTGTAAAGTTTGTTGGACTTATATTGATTCAGGCTGAGTTGAATGACATGACAGAGCCGATCACAGCTACGAATGTCCCGAGTGTAGTGAGGGACGATGGCGAACACGGGGTCAACGGAATCAAACCGCACCGACTTCGTATCCTCGTCCCAAGAAATCTTCAGCAGGTTTAACCCGCTCATCAGGGTATGGTCAATGGCCGTCAGGATCTCGCTCTCAAAATTGCTTTCCTGCTTGATACAGTAATCAAACCAACGGGAGATCCCCTGCGTGATTCCCTCGGTTTGCGGCGTGGAGGGAACAAACGAGGCAATCACCTCATTGGAAAAAACCTGCTGATAGTAAAAAGGCTTGAGCTTGTTGATGATTGAATCGGCAAGCGGGTAGTGAAGATCGGCCTGCCAAGGCAACTTCTTTTTCCGGCGGAGCCCCGAATGCCGCATCTCATACCAAATCCTCTGCCGCTCCTCCCAGCCGCTACGGGCTTTCAGGTCATCGAGCAAAGCCTTGAATAGATCGTTGCGTTCCATCATTTGCTTCTGGCCTCGTATTCCAAATCATTCACAGCATGGAGAGCTTCCGAAGCCCACCGCTTAACCTGAGGATTGGATTCCCTGACTTCCTTGTATTCCGGCATCTTCATCAATCTCTCCACGTTCCCGTTAGTTCTTGCGATTGGCTGAGTCGTTACGCACCCACCAAGCATCACAGTTAAGATCAGCGTCAATGGCTTCGTTATTCCGCTTCCACTGAGCCCGATTCGCCGATTCCTCAATTTCACTTCGGTTGGGAAGCAAACCAAGGATTCTCGATATAATCTGCAAGATGGCGGCAAGGATTCCCACTTAGTCGATTTTGAGGCCGAGCCCCTTGAGGAAATTCACAATCTTTTCGAGTAAGGAATCGTCCGCCGGAGTTGGGGTCAGCTTCACAATGATCCGGCTTGCGAGAACAATCCCGCCCACAGCCGCCACAATTTGAGTCCAGTTTTCGGTGATCCAAGTCCATGCTTGCATTTATTTCATCCTCCAATATCGAAGCCAGCACACACAGGTTCCCCTTCCGAGTATTCCTGCATCTCGCTCCATTGATCTGATCCCGTATTGCCGGAATCAAACACTGCAAGACTATTTTCAGGCCTCACGCAACAAACCCCACAAACGGCATCCCCCCGATCCGGCGAGCATACCCCCCGCCTCCGCATCTCGTCCTTGGACTCCAATCCCAGCTTGCCGGATGAGGCTATCTTAGCCTTACGGGAGCATAATTGGGCATCTAGAAGCTCGTCAGTAGGTAGGATGATTTCAGCCCTCTCAACCTGCCTAGCCGTCTCCCACCAGATTTCAGAGCTCCTATTGACGTAGTTCTCAGAGTAAGCCCTAGCCCCAAAGTTCACCCTCTTGATAGCCCACCCCTGCTCCCGCATCCTATCGTTCATAGGCTTCCCCAGTCCCCCGTCATCAGCCCAAACATCAGAAGGCCTTAAATTAGCCTTCTTTAGCTCTACAATCGCTTTGCCTACGCTTCTCATGGTATCCGAGTCCTTCCACCCTATAAGCGGCTCTATCGTGTTTCCCCGCCTTATAGCGATCACCGTCTCGTCCCCACCCCCAGCCCAGTCGATAAAAGCCACTGGATTGCCCTCCTGCTTCTTGGGAGGGTTGTTTCGGCAATTAAGAATCTTGGAAAAGGTGAAAGGGGAGATCCCGTCATCCTCCCCCATAAACTCACTGAATATCATACTGCGGATAAAGGGGTTATCTCGCCCATGCTGTTCTATCTGCATATCAATCCACTCTTTCTTGATATGGGGGCAGTCGTAGGCTGATACAGAGTAGTTCTTCCAATACTTGCGCTTTCCTAAGAAGCATTGAGCAAACTCCCCGTCCATGCCTCCCGTACTGGACATGGCTAACCAAGCGGAAGGCTGACACCTTTCGGCGGCTCGCCAGATGTCGGTGGGGATGGATTTCGCCTCGTCAAAGATCATCAGGAGCTTGTCGTTATGCCAGCCCTCGAATCTGTTAGGTTCGTCAGTGGAGAACCCGATAGCCTTAGAGCCGTTAGGGGCAGTTAGGTCAGTAGCGTTGAGAGTCCAGCCTTTCAGCTTGTCCCGCCATCCGGCCAGCCTTTGCCAAAGCTGTTCTTTAACCTGACGATAGACCCCCGCCGTAGTGACAACCTGACTTTGCGGATAGACCGTACACCACCATAGGACTAACGGAGCCGCCAAGCAGGAAGTCTTGCCGGAGCCGTTGGCGGCTTTAAGGGCAACCCGATTGCATAGGCCAACATCGAGAAAGACTTTGGCCTGCCAAGGGTGGAGGTCTATGCCGAGAAGTTTAGAAAAGCCGAGGGGGGTTGCTAAAAGTTGCTCTTGCGTCAGGTTAGCCGGAAGTTGGGAGGGGTCGGATATAGGCATTAGAGAGGAGGTTGAGTTTTTTGAAATTTTTCTGAAAGGGGGATATAATTAAACATGGTGGCCGGAGGGGGGTGGTACGGGGGGCGTGTCGGCGGTCTGGGGATTCTTCCTCGGATACTTCCTAGGCCTCCCAAGTCTCTTTGGTTTAACATCTTCCACCGATTGCACCACCTCGGGCTCATCCCCTCCCCCCACCTCCTCCGCCAAGACCTCGACTTGCTTTATCTCTGTAGGTGGCATCAATACTTTATTACAATTATCGGGCAACAGAGAAGAAGGGGTGGTGGTGTCGGGATTTTGTAGGGATGCGGATTGGTTGCCTAGCAGAGACCCCCAAGCCCCCATCAATTTCCCGATTGCATCGTCACCTAACGCTAACACTTGCGTGAGATTTCCCGATGTTTGAGGCACATAAGCAGGGGCAAATTCCTCCCTTGCCCTACGCTCGAGGAGCCATTGACTCCCCTTCTCGCTCATCTTGGACAACTTCTCGATATTCCCGACATGATCCCGCACAAATGCCGAGTGTGCCTCTTCCAGCATCTCAGGAAACACGGGGAAATGTTCTCTGACCCATTCCTTCGCCGTGTTGTAAGGAATCCCGCACAAGGGGGCGGCATAACGCAAGGGGAGGCCTCTCCTTACTTGGTTTGCTATTTGACGAGCCTTGGCAAGATTCCATCTCGGGGGCTTTCCTCTTTTGATGGCTTTCAGCTTGTCGGGTTCGACATTCACCAAACCCTTTCCGTATTACCAAAAAAAAACTTGTCAAACATTGAAACGGAATTACGGGGGCAGAAAGAGTAGGGACGACACAAAGCCCGAAATGGTGATTCATCCTCGTAAGACAGACCGAACAGGGACGAGCGTAGAATCCAAGACGGAGCAAAGCCCACGCCCTCTTTGCTTAATAATTGGGAGCAATCCCAGCGAGTCCGACCCACCACAGAGGTCTAATAGGTTTAATGAATACCGCCACCTAGGACAATCGCCCTTTCCCTCGAGGAAGGGCGAACTATGCCTCGATACTTTCCGCAGATTCTATTCCTTCTTATATATTCAAACAACCTACGAGCCCCCCGTAAGGTTGCATCAGGTAAGGCCTCACCTTCACTCTCTCTTCCCCTTATCCTCCGTGGCTCGCTGATCGGGGAAGCCTCAGGCTTGCCGTTAATTGCTCCCGCCTTTTTCTTTTTTCTGTTTTTTTCTTTTTGGTTAGTTCGTTAAAATCTTCCGCTTATTCAAAGCCCCCGCAAAAATAAATCCTTCCTGTTCCATTAGCTTTCCTAATTCAAAAAGGCCTTTTCTCCTCGGGAGGTTGCTTTTAGTTAATTCAAGCCCATTAGCTGATCTTATTCCTATTTAGAGCATATTGACTGAATCGGTAACAAAGTGTAACAAGGCTACATGAACAAGAACCTAACTAAACAAGAAGCAATCGAAGCAAAGAAAGCAAAGATGCGGGAGCTTGCGGATATGTTCTCGAAGCTTTCTGAGGCCGAGCGGGTGGAACTTTCCAACCAGCTTGGGAGCCTTAGAACCATTGAGGGTCGTCCCCTATCCTTCAAGAACTCCGCCCTCCTTTACTTCCAACGCAAGGGAGTCTCCATCGTGGGAGGATTCCAACAATGGAAGAAGGCGGGAAGGATCGTCAAGAAAGGCGAGAAATCCCTCCTGATCTTCTGCCCCGCAACCAAAAAGCCCAAAGAAGGCGAGGTCTCGGAAGATTCCCCCTTGTTCTTCTTTTCGGGGAATGTTTTCGACATCTCCCAAACCGAACCCCTTAGCCCAGCCGAAACCCAGACCCGTTCCCTTGTCGGGAATGCGTAACAAGCAAGCATAGAACCAAAGGAGAACCAAGCATGAACCCAACCCAAGCCCTTAAACTTATCTGCGATGGGATCATCCAATCGCTCAAAACCAACCCAACCGGAACCCCCGAGGGCTCCCTCTATGCCGTCCTAATGATGCAGGGATGCACCCTCGAGCAGTTCACCGCCATTATTGGAGCCCTCTGCGATGCGGGAATGATCCGCAAAGAAGGCCACCTCCTCTTCGCCTAACCCCCAACCCAGAAAGAACCAATACCCATGAGCACCACAACCCAAACAGCCCCCCGAGTATATGTCGGGACTTATGCCAAATATAACAATGGAAGCATCAAAGGAGCTTGGATTGACCTTGAAGGCCTAGATGAGAACTCGTTCCATGACGCTTGCCTAGAACTCCACAAGGATGAGTCCGATCCCGAGCTTATGTTTCAAGACTACGAGGGATTCCCCGAAAAATTCTACGGGGAATCTTCCCTTGATGACAAACTTTGGGAATGGCTCGAGCTTGACGAGGACGACAGGGAGCTTCTTGAGGTAGCATCCGAGGCCATAGATGCCGAGGACATAGACAAAGCAAAAGACGCATTCCTAGGAACCTTCCGATCAGAAACAGAATGGGCGGAAGCATACCTAGGCGACACAGGCCAGCTTGATGAAATCCCCGAAAATCTCCGCAATTACTTCGACTTCGAGGCCTATGCCCGAGACGCAAGAATGGGCGGGGATGTATGTTTCCACGAGCACAACGGGGAAACTTGGGTTTTTTCTAATTGTTAAGTGTAACAAGCAACAACAAGGAGAACCCACCATGGACTTGATTCTAATCTTAGCCCCCATGCTTTCGCTTCTCGCTCTCGGAGCTTGGAGCCTGAACAAATAACCCCAACCAAGAAAGAGCCTAACCCAAATGAGCGCATACTTAGTAGAAGAGAATCATATTGAATACCTAGTGGATGCCTTGACCAATCCACAGAACCAGATGGCGGGAACCCTTCGCCACATAGCCGAAACCACCGACCCACAGAAAATAGGTCAAATCCTATGGGATGAAAACGCCAGAAGCGTAAATCACCGATACAACGAAACGGAATCCGCCCCGCCCTTCACCTATCGGCGCATATGCTACGCCACCGACCCATTGCAGGTCTTAGCCTCGATTCGTTGCTATATTTATCAGACCCGCGAAACGCCAGACTTTGAGCAAAGCAAGGCGGGAAGACTAATTAACCTCCTCCAATCCGCCGTCATTAGCCGAATGACAGCGGGTAAAAAATGGGGAGCCCCAGAGCCCGAGGCGAACCAGATCCGCCTCTCATGCCTAGTCAAACGATAAGAAGGAGAGAACCACATGAACCCAACCAAACCCATCCCCCCAGACTTCACCCTTAACTCTGGGCGATCCGTCACCCACTACACCAAGGAAACCAACAGGGGAATTTCTCTCGTAGTCGATACGACCGATGGAATGCACCGCCTAACTGACGAGGAATGGGCAGACTATAAAGCCCAAATCCTCGAATGGATTAACGACAACGGATACCTCCTAAAAGAAAGCACCATCCTTCTATGACCCCCACTGACCAATTACTCGAGCTTGTTATGAATGACCCAGAAATGAAGAGAATGACTAGGCCGATGACTTGGGAGGAACGAGTCACCCAGCTTGAGGGGGAAGGCCTAACCCGAAGCGATGCACAAGGAGCGGTGGATGTCGAAATCCTAGAAGGATGGAGGCCGACAGACTTTCAACCTTGGATGCTTTTTGAGGAGGGCAATCTATGAGCAAACAAGCGATTATATGGGGATTTAATCCCAATCCAAACTACGGACTCACCCAGCCTATCCGACTTGCCAAGTATGAATCTAAGAAGCAACACGATAACTGGAAAAAGTATGGATGGATGACAGCCGTTTATCCTATCGAAGCGGAGCCAAGTGGATTTTTTGATAAAATCGCAAAGATGCGGAAAGAGTTGCAGTTAGCGGAGGCCTCCCGATGACCCCCGCCCCCTCGACCTATCACATCCAATCCGATAGCGGAGAGACCTTTGGAACCTTCAAAGATTACCCCTCCGCCCATCGCTGGATTATCCGCCACGGCCTAGAGTTCGAGCCTTTGTGCATTGTAAGTGTAACAAGCATAAGCAAGGCAGGATGGCTCGAATCCCCCAAACCCCTTCACCTCCTCAGGCCTGAGAGATGGCTCTCTCTTGCCTGACTAAACAACCAACCAAGAAAGAACCCAACATGAACAAACAGAACAACAACCTATTCCTAGTCGCCGTTGAAGGCGGGGTTGCCCACATCCCCGAAAGGCCGATGGGGTCAACCTGCGTCATCGTGGACTGGGACGACTGCAAGGAAGCCGGAACAACTCAAGAGGCGGAGAGGTTTGTCCGCCTACTGAACAAAGGAAAGAACCTAAAAGAAGCCACGGAGTTATCAGGCTTCTCAGGGTGGAGGAACTAACCATGCAAACATACAAAGAAACAACCAAGGGAACCCTAATAATCCGCTGGGATTATCTGGATGTTGAGGAAATAGCCAGAGAGCAGGGAATAGAATTAACCAAGGACGAGGCCTATCAGAAGTTTGCCGAGATTCGATTGGGACTTCAGGAAGCTCTAACCGAGGCCGGAAACATTGCCATTGCAGACAACTTAGGTTGCGAAGCAACCACAGGAGCGAAGCGACTATGACTTCCGCCCCCAACCAAACCCTTGAAGCCTTTTTTGAAAGGCTCAACAAACTCCAAGAGGACTTCCCTTCCGTGACGCTCCTTGCCGTCACGCCAGAGGATCACAATCAATTCCTCGATGATGGCCTGAAGGCGGAAAACTGGGACGACCCCCGCCACCTTGCCTTCAAGGAAAGGCTGGCCGAGGAACTGGATGCCGTCTCCGGCTCTCCTTGGGATCAGCTCAACAATCTCTGCGAGCAGATTGCGGAGAGAATTAAGGAGGATGAGGAATGAAAAAGAAAAAGAAACTCAAGCTTATCACCTATCGAATCACCTTTGACTACACAACCACGGACGAATACACCCACCCCTCAAAATGGATGGAGCTTGATTGCCTCACCTGTAGAGATGGAGACGAGGCATTTTCTTGGGTGAAGTCCGAGGAGATTGCAACGCCCGATGAGCATAGGGAAATCATCGAGCAGGAGGAAAAATGAAGGCTTATACAAATCGTGGAGAACATTGGAAAGATTGCGACTCAATCTATGCCAAAATAAATAATAGTTGGGAGCCTGTTTCCTATGGCTTGGTCGATGGGGCAAGGCTTATCCCAAGCCGGAGAGACGATGGCTACGAAAGGATTGTCCTTAATGATGGCAGAACGGCATTGGTTCAGAGCATTGATATTGACTCAATAGACGAAACTCTAGCCTGCGAAGCAAGCACAGGAGCGAGGCCGTGACCCAAGAATCCTTCGCCCTCCTCGACACCCTAACCCGAATCGCCCTGCCCCTATTCTTATGCGTCATCATGTTAATGGCTTGGATGGGGCAGAGAGATTGATAAAAAGAAAGGAACCTTAATCACGATGAGTAGCAGAGAAATCGACACCATGCTCGGAACCATCACCCCCATCATTACGGTTATCGTGTTGGCGATAGCGTGGTTTTGTAAGAAGGATTAAACAGGAGAACCAAAATGAAATCAGCATCAACTTGTGTATTAAAATACTACGAAAACAAGGGTCACGACATAACCAAGAAGGACATCAGATCAACAAACAATAGGCGGTTAGCAATCTATGACGGCAGGGAATACTGGGTAGGAAAGCGGGAGCCTTCCCGAAGATCGTCCAATTATGGAATGTCCCCGAAGATCATTGAAAGCTACAAGGACGGCAACTGCCTTTGGAGGATATGAAATGACCTACCCCAAAAAGCTATCCGAGATAGGCCTAACCAAGAAGAAACTACTAGCTCTTGCCAAAGCGGAGGAATCAAAACTTCCCATCAATAAGCTTATTCAGATTGCCTTGGACGAATATGGATCAGCAAAAGCATCCGCCATCAAGGAACTGATTAACGAAGAAGTATTGAAACAGGTAAATAAAACCAAAAGGAAAACCAAATGAACAACACCTTCCAAATCACCACCACCTACCGCCTCAAACAACTCGAAGACAAACTCGCCGACACCGCTGAATCCCTATCCCTTTTGGGACATAGGGTTAATCGCCTAACCTTAGCCATTGAGAAGGCGGAGAGACTTATGGCTAATGCCAAGGATATTAAGGTTGCCGTTGTCCCCCCTCCCCCGATTGAAGTTAGCCCCGCAGTTATGGACGCTCGCTCCAAGCGGGATCTCCATTCAGTTACGCAAAGGTGGGCGGTTTGGGAGCGGATGTATAAGGCGGGAATCACCCCATCCGAAATCTCCCGCAAGTTCAACTGCGATCATGGCTCAGTCCTTTATGCTCGGAAAAAGGGATTCAAGCCATCGTGGGGTTGCAAGCAGAAGGAAGCCCTCGTAGCCTAATTCCATGAAAAGGGTTCTGTCTTATGCCCTGCTCATAGGGATAATCGTGGCCGGAGGGTTGGCAGTTCGTGACAAGCCAAAGGATCAGACGCAGGCATGGGCTGACTACAAGAAGGCAGTGGCAGAGCAGGAGAGAATTGATAAAGAGGAGAGAGCTAGGATAGATGCCATAGTCAAAGAGAGGGCGGATAGTTATTACGCTGAGTTGAAGGCAAAGTATCCTGTTCGTAAGGCCGTAGGAGGAGGGCCACCGCTTGATTCAGACTACGAACCCACTTTCCAGCCCATGCCGGAGACTCATTGTAGCCATGACTATTTTGAGCCAACCTCCTACTCTTCCAGCCGACAAGAGCAACCCGATCTATCCGGCCTTTATTATCAGCGCACCATTGTCGGGCCGAATGCGGGGCAATGGTCGATTCAGTTTATCAGCGGCCCATGATCTAACGTAACAACTTGGCGACACATTCCACAATCGTCACGACAAGATAGAACAACACCACGCCCAGCCAGAACACGATCCACACAACAGCCGCCGCCCCAAGAAGGGCCAAGGCCAGCTTAAAGAGGAGAGCCATTGTTTTTCCTCCTATAAGTCTTGGCCTTTTTGATCCCCTTCCCCTCCCGCCTCTCATTGATGTAGGCCTCCCTCTCAACCCTAGCCTCTTCCGCCTCTTCCTTGGTCTTATAGGGGCCAAGCCCTATCGCCGGAGGCCTTCCCCCCATGATGAACCTAGGCCCGACTGGGTAGCCTGCGTCCGTGACCAGATCCAACCCTGAGACGGAGAGCTTCATCAGAACGGCCTGAACTCCGCTATCGGAATCTGAATCAATTCCTCTTGGTCGTAGCTATCCCTTACGTTACAGGATCTCCGGCCTCCCCAACCCTTGCCAAACTTTTGCCCATGCCAAAGGAAGAACCCATCCCCGTCATTCCATCTGACCACCAAGAACAGCGGAGCGTGGAATCTCTCTGCGAGTTGGGTAAGGTTCCGCCACTTGGTTGCGCTGATGAAGAACGTGTCATGCTTGTCCTTCTCGCAACTCCTGACCCGCATCTCCGCCAGCCCCCACTGGTTGATCGGAGTCCTGACGTAGTAATCGAAGAGGCAGGCTTTCGGGGCTATGTCCAACTGGTAGCCCATCTTGCTTCCCCAATCGTCAGCAAGCTTGGCGTTGGCTTCCCGTTGTTCCGGCGTTTCGTAAAGTGGGCGGCTCATAAGATCCAGTAAGTAAATTGAGGGAAAATCCTCGCTCAGTTAGAATGTCATATAGAAGAGTGTTCAATTTGATGTCTGTAATACCACGGCGGAGAGGCACAAGTGTTAGTTCGCCTGAATAAGCAAGCTCCATCGCCTTTGTTAGATTCAGCAAACCTAGCTCTGTATCTATGACTTCATCTGCCATCGTCCTGATCGGTAAGCCCGATCCTTTGGCTAGGCAATCCATCAGCCACTTCTCAAAATCCATTCTATAAAGCCTTTGGAACGAACTCCTTGAATGTCTGCCTATCCCCGTCAAACCAGAGATCCACGCTCCCGAGGAATCCATTCCTATTCTTTGCAACCTTGAGCTTCCTTGCGTTCTCATCCTTCTTTGTAAGGAGGAGGGCAACGTCCATGTCCTGCTCAAGATCGCCGGACTCCCGCAAATGATGAAGGCCAGCCTCGCCATCGCCAACGGCATCTCTGCTTAACTGACACACAGCCATCACTGGAATGCCTAGCTCTTTGGCTAGTGCCTTGAGCCCATGAGAAACAATCGCCACCTCCCGATAGCGTTCTCTTTCCCTTGTATCAGGAGAGACTTTGCCCAGCAGATCGACTATCAGCATCTCCATCCCCATTCTCTTGCGCCACCTGCGAGCCCTTGCCCTTAGGTCGGAAAGCCGGATTCTGGGGGGATCTTCAATAAAGAAAGGAAGGCCTTCGAGTTTGTCCCTTGCTGATTGCAGTTGAATCTTGTCGAAGTCCGTCATGCTTGAAGCATCCCGCATCTTCCACATGGACGGCCCCCCAAGATGAGCCAAAGCCCGATGACCCAGTTCCCTTGCGCTCATCTCTAGCTCAACCATGACGATCTTATGGCCTTTGTTCCCCCAGTCCTTCGTCTCCGCATCCCACTTGTTAGCCGAGGCGAATAGGGAAAGTTGTAAGGCTAGGGCGGTCTTTCCTTCCCCAGTCCTAGCGGCCAACCCAATCAGTTGTCCGGCCTGCCAGCCACCGCAAATCTGATCCAGCTTTGGAATGCCGGAGGGTATTCCTGCATATAGGCATCCCCGATTCATCGCCGCCTTGACCCCCTCCAAAGCCTTATCCGCACACTCCGCTATCGTTATCGCTTGAGACGGGGCATCCGTTTCAACGTCACGCATCGCAGTCTCTAGCCCAGTGGCAATCTCTATCGAGGGCTCCGCCCGTTCCAGCTTGAGCCTAGCCTCCTCGATTGCCCGATTGATTGAGCGAAGGCGGGAGAGTTCTTTGAGCTTCCCGATATGGGAATCCGCCTGAGTTGGCGAGGTTGGAATAGCCGCCGATATATCTATGATGAGATTGCGTGTAGTTTCGTTTGATGCCGTAGCCAAGAGGGATGCACAGTCCACCGAGCGTCCGGCGTTGATCTCCTCGGCCATATAGGTGAAAAGGCTCTGGGCTTCCGGCAAAAAGAAATCCTTTGCCTGAACCTCGTCCAGAATCCTTTCCTTCTCCCCGAAATCATGGGCCAAGGCGGATAGGATGGCCTTCTCCACTGGCCCCCAAGTGGTAGATGAGAATGCAATCAGGCTCATCGCTTCCCCCAGATCGTTTCCATCACCACAATCAGGATCAGGCTAAGCGCAAACACCTCGATGACTTCCGCCCCAGTCATGGCGAGCATATCTGGATGGCTTTTCTGACCACCCTCTCCGCAGGTATTCCGGCCAGCACATTGCACATCTCGCTTCGGTTGCATGGGCCTGACTTGGGCCAACGCAATCCGCCCTCCCCGTGGTGGTTGCATGGAGCGCAATCACCTCCGGCTTGGATAAAGAAGTTCTTCGGATTCCCGATGGTCGCTCGCTTGGAGTAATGGAACGATCCGTAGAGCCCTAATGTAGCCACACCAAGAGCACACCCGAAATGCACCAAGGATGAGTCGGGGGCAATCAGCAGGTCGCAGGATTCAAGAAGTGCAACCGATTCTTCCAGCGTCCATCTTTCGCTAGAGCCATTCAACACCAGATCGGATTCACCTAGAGTTGTGGTGGCGTTAGGCTCGTCAAACAGCACAACCTCCACGCCCTTGTCCACCAACCCTACAACCACCTCGCTTGTATGCGGATAGCTCCTGATCTTGGATGAGGCCTTCATCTGAATCCCTACCCTCGCCTTAGCCCTTTTGGGATAGCGGATAAGCATATCCCCAGCCAAAGCCTTATCGTTCTGGAATGTCAGCTTGAGGGGTAGCCCGTGGAATCCGGCCTTGCTACCCATGGCATGAACGGCATGAAGATCGTACTCCGACTCAACAACGTCAGTAAGATTAAGGACAGCATCCCGCTTCAGCAGTTCCTTGTGATCCGCCGGAAATGCAAGATGAGAGCAGAGGGGATGAACGGCCAGTTTGCTCCTAACGCCGCAACAGAACTCTAGCTTCGCCTCCGGCCACTCCGCCTGCATTGCTTCGATCAAAGGGGTAGTCATCAGGACATCCCCAATCCCGCCAGCCCTAAGAATGGTCAGCGTCTTTCCGTTGTAATCGTTGTCTCTGTTATATTCTGGAAGCTCGCAAGCCTCCACCGAGGCCAGCCCGTTAAGGCGCAGAAGCAAAGCCCCTGAGGCTCTGGGCTCCATCACATAACCAACGCCAGCCTTGAGCGTGATACCAGCCCAATCAATATCCTGTTCCGGCGTTACCTTCCTCATTCTGTCGGATACCTATTGTTGCCGTGATAGTCGCAGAACTTTTGAAAGCTCGTCTCGGAGCAATCATCATCGTCCTCTGAGGTATCCCCAAAGTTTCGATATAAGGCCTTGCCCATCGGACTCCTGAAGAAGTCATCCCATTCCTTATCTGCATCTGAATTAGGTTTTGGTTCTGGGTTCATACGTCATCCAACTCCTTTGGTAATGTTCCCGCCTTGGCCCTTGCCCTGATGGTCATGGCCGCAATAAGATTCCACGCCGCCGCCGCAAGATGGTTCTCGTCCCTCTTCTTTGCCATGTACGCAAAGGCATGACGGAGGGCTGAATCCATGATTCGGCTGATGGGCTGACCAAGCTCCCAGTTACGCTCCCCATACTTCTTAGCCCCCTCTTCAAAATGAATGGCAAGCTCATGGACTGCCTCGGGCGGAATCAGGTCGTACCTTCCCTTGCCGTCTCGGGAATCCCTTATCGATCCAGTGGAAAACCTTTCGTTATTTCTCATTGGCTTTCCTCTGCTCTTCCTTGTGCTTCTTGTGGGACTTAATGATCTCAGCGAGGATCTTTTCCGCCGACTCCACCTGTTGCCGGATCTCTTTCACGATATGTTGCGATGGCTCGTTCACCTCCTTGGACAGCTTCTTTAAGTTCACCGATACCCCGATCAGGATGTCCCACATCCAGTCCAACCTCTTTGCGATATGCTTCATCGCTCCACCTGAACCTTCTCAAGACTCTTGCTTTTGGCCCAAGCCATGAGTTGTCGGCTGATGCTTTGCTTCATCAGTGGACTGAAGCTCACGTTCTTGATGGTTGTTTCCTTCTTGGTTTTCTTCTTTGCCATTAGTTCTCCTATTCCTCTCTTGATGATTTCGGCGAGGGTTGGCCGATACATCGACCCCGCACAGAAGTAGGAAGGCTGATGGCCGTCATGGATGGTTAGTCCCCTGAAGATCATTTCTTCCCCCTCCTCGTCCTCGTCCGGCTCTGCCAAAAGAAATCGTTGTAGCTCTTTGTCACCAGCCCCCTCTTTGCAAGGAAGGCTTCCAGCTTCTTCTTGTCCTCACGGGCCATCTCCCTTGTGTATTTCTTGTCATCTGGGAATCCGCTCATTCCAATTTCAGGAGCCTCCCCCTCGAATCCATCCGGCCAGTCTCTTGATGTAGTCATGGTTAATTAACGGCCCTGCCAGCCGAATGACCCTGATCCCCATGAGACAAGCCTCGTTATACTTTTCGCAGTCCTTCCAATATCCGACACCCGAGGTATGCCTCGCACGACCTCCAAGCCAGATGCCCCCCTCAATCTCGATATGTATTGGGCCAAGTCCGTCATGCGGATTCTCCACACGGAAGTCGGCTTTCCATCGTCTCTTCGGATGAAACTTAAATTCTTCCTGCAACTGCGGCCCAGAGGCCGCTCTCCACAAAAAAAGGAACTTCTCTCTGGGCCGCATTGCTTCACCTCTGTCTCCGATTAAAAGTCGAAGTCAGCCTCGGGCTCGGTGTTCTTTGCCGGAGCCTTGGGCTTGTTGTCGACTTGAAGGGAGATGAAAGTCCCCCTCTGCCCCTGCTTCTTCCATCCGGCTATGCGGACTTGCTTCCCGAATAGCATGATGTTCCCCTTGAAATCGGGGGCTTTTTCGCTCTTCTTCTCTTTCTCTGGGAACAGAACTCCTGATCCCTCTCTGGGTTCGTATGGCATTGTTATTTAACTACTTCAGCCTATAAATGCTTGTTACACATTTACTGCGCTGAAATATCCTTTATTCGTTTTGCCAACCTAAGGAGCGCAACGTACACCTCCCAGTGACGCTTCCACTCTGTCAGATGGCGGGTTTGATATACTCCTTTGTGTTTGTCGATCCGAACTAGGAGCAGGTTTCGGATCGGAAGGCGGCGAAAGTTCTCTTCAAATAGATTGGCGTATGCGGCCACCTGAAAGTCATGGGAATCATAGAGGGAGTTCGAGGTCTTGAAA
>Ga0214923_10001085_pt1 | contig 39439 bp, 40 predicted proteins | sample LL1510_MetaG_FD_177993 | JGI IMG/M metagenome (GOLD analysis project Ga0214923, IMG submission 177993) | Freshwater microbial communities from Lake Lanier, Atlanta, Georgia, United States - LL-1510 | ecosystem: Environmental > Aquatic > Freshwater > Lake | place: USA: Georgia | collected...
TTGGATTTGGATTTGGATTTGGATTTGGATTTGGATTTGGATTTGGATTTGGATTTGGATTTGGATTTGGATTTGGATTTGGATTTGGATTTGGATTTGGATTTGGATTTGGATTTGGATTTGGATTATGACATTCGCATTTACATTCTCTGCATTTACAGTTACAATTATTTGTATTATTATTTGTATTATTATTTGTATTATTATTTGTATTATTATTTGTATTATTATTTGTATTATTATTTGTATTATTATTTGTATTATTATTTGTATTATTATTTGTATTATTATTTGTAACTACAAATGTAAATTCTATTGGCATTTTACCTCCGCCTCCGTATTTTATATTTAAAGTACTATTTGATTTTAAAGGAGGGCAATAACTATGAGGTTCTAAAATTATTTGATTGTTCAAAATTTTTATTTTCAAACTATCACACCATGTTATTGTTGATTTCGTATTTACTATTATTTGCCAATTATTAAAAATATTTTGACTATTATTTTCTACACGTAGTGTTGCAGCATAACCTGTGTCCCAAGTTTCATTTATTATTGAGGATATTTTCACATTCATTTTTTATTTAATGTAAATAAAAAAATTTATACTTATTTTATATTTTTAATTATAATATATCTAAATATATATAAATTTTAAATTATTTTTTGTAAATAATTTAAAAATATGAATTTTTTTCTTTCAAAATATAAAAATGGAAAACGGCGTAAATCAATGTAATACTCCTCAAAATAAATTTTCATCTAAATATTTAGGTTCTTGTACTCAAGTTAATTATACAATTAAAGAAAAGTATGAAAAAAATGAAAATCAATGTAATGCTCCTCAAAATCAATTTTCATCCAAATATTTAGGATCTTGTACTCAAGTCGATTATAACAGTAAATAATTTTTTTATTTAAAATAAATATAAAAACAAAATTTTTTTATGTTAAAAATGTCTATTGAAGTTTTTAAAATATCAATTGAACAAGAAACTGAACACGAATTATTAAGATATAATAAATTATTTCAAACTTTAAAAGGAGTTAACAAATATTTAAATATAAAATGGAATGAATGGTTTTTTGACGAAGAGAATAATAATTCTGAAGATGAAAAGGAAAGTGTAAAAAGTTTAGAAGAATTAAAATTAAATAATCAAAAAAGTAGTGAAAAAAGTAGTGTATGTAGTAGTGATATTAGTGATACCGATGGTGAAGAAACGTGGGATATTCCTGATAAAGAATTAATAAGTATTCAAACATTAACAAATATAGTTAATAATAATAAAATTAATGAAACTAGAAGTGCTAAAATATTAGAATACGGTGAGGGAAATATTGCAAAATATGCAATTGTTGTGAGATTAAATAAAATTATTATAAATGAATAAATTTTATTATTATAAAAAGATAAATGATGAATAAATATTATAAAATTGCTAAAAATTGGAAAAATATATCAGAAAATGATTTGAATGATTTTAAAAATTTTATATGTTATGCAAATGACTATTTGAAAGAAGAAAGATCTAACTTACAAATATTTTGTAAATATATTTATGATCAAAAATATGTAGATATATACATAAAAATTTTAGATAAAAAAAATCTACATTTTAAAATAGATAAAAATGATAAAATAAGTTGTGCAGCATATGACGATACAATTTATGAGCATTTATGTGATAATTATTGTTATATATTCAGAACATAAATTTTAATAATATATTAAAATTTATAAATTATCTCATAGGACATAACCCTATATATTTGGACATAAATTTATTTTGAGGTATATTGCAAAATTTTAATTCATTATTATTTTTAATTTCTCTATTAATATCTCTCTGATAATATTGTATTTTATTTTTATGAATAAAATTTTCATAAGAAGGTACATATGTTGGTACATGGGTTGATGGAGGTTTTGTAGGATATTCATGATCTGGATATATCCATGAAAAGAATATTGTCGGACTTAATTTTCCATCAAAACTTACTGGAGGAGGTAAAGATTTTACTGGAAATACTCCATCTAAGAATATATTAATATATGTAGTTAACTGATTTGTGCCTTCAAGTAATTGATCTTCTGTCGGAGGATATACAGTTGCTAAAAATTTTATATCATTTATAGATAATCTTAAACATCTATATACAGCCTTATTATTAATAGTCAATTCTGCTGGATAAGAATATTTCATAATTGATAATGGATCAAATTTGGTACCATTTGTATCTGTTAAAGCATAATAAGTTAATATATTACGTTCAGTTTTTCTTTCATCCCAACCTTGTGTATCTCTTGCCCATTCTATAACTTTATCTCTATTCCATGGAATCGAAGAACCTCTAGGATTTTGATGTTCATGTAACATACCTAATGCATGTCCAAATTCATGCATCACAGTTTGAACACTAAACCAACTAAAAATTATACTTGGTCTATTTTCCCTTACATCATTTCTACACATAATACCTATACTAGATGCACTACCTTTTTTTCTCTGAAATTCAATTGATATATCTGCACTATTTTTATATTTTCTATCTATAAATTCAAAACTTAGATTTAAAAATGGTTCAAATCTTTCTTTAATTATAGTAATAATTGCTTGGGGAACCTGTTTTTTTAAACCTCCAGGTTTATCTTTTAAATTTCTAAACTTAACCTCTAAAGGATCCATTTTTGAACCATCAGGTGTATGTTTTTCCATTTCCTCTAATATTTCATATGGAGTTTGATAAAAATAATCTTCTTCATCATTGATAATATCATAAAAAGGTTTTACTGGAGGATCATTAAGAAATACAATTTTTAAAGTATATCCTTGAGGCCATAATAAATTTTTTTGAACTAGTGCTCTAGAAACTTTTTTATTTTTAGATAAAATTTTTGGATCTACATGCGAAACACAAAAGTCCAAATTTGATAAATCATCTTTATAGTTCATTTATTAGAAAAAACATTTTTTTTAATTTTATTAATTTCATATAGTAAATATTTAGTTATTTCATATTTATTTTTACCTTTATTATATTTTTTAAATACATTTATAACTTTATCAGATATATTTCTATTAATGTAATTTTCTACATCATTTTCTGACATTTTTAATAAATCATTATCAAAATTTACATTTTCTACAAATTTTTTTATAAAATTTACAAAATATTTATTTATACCATTTATTTCTAGTGAATTTATTTCACATTCAGAATTTAAAATATATATTTGAAACCATCTATGATGCCCGTCTAAGATATAAGTATTATCTTCACAAATAAAAATTCTATTTTCTCCAAAAGGAGATTTTCCACTTAATATATTTTCTACTTTTTCATGATCTTTTAATAAATAATATAAAGTTTTATTAATATCAATAGATTTTTGTAAGGGTACTAAATTTTTAACCTTTATATTTTTATTAAATAATTTTATTTTCTTTTCTTTTTCTAATAAAGATAAAATTTCTTTAGAATTTCTACAATATTTTATTTCTTCCATAATTCTTTCATAATCATCTTTTAAAAGAGATTTTGCCATTTCTGTATACGATTTTTCTCCGTTAAAATTTTCTTTAAAAAATTTAACTAAAAAAATAATAAATATTATACTAATAGCAAATATAAATATTAAAAAGTATCTATTCATTTATTAAATAAAAAAAAATAAAATTTATTAAATAAAATGCCAAGCTGTGGTGAATATTGTAAAATTGAATATAGTTCCAAACCTTTATTAATTCGTAAAACACATAAAAAATGTAATAATTGTGAAAATATGGTAAGTTTTAATTATCATAATAAATGTTATAAATGTGCAGAATATAATACAAAAGAATTCTTATATCATCATGAAAAATGTATAATAAGTAGTATAAATATTAACTATTAAATTTTAACACACATGTGTGTTAAAATTTTTATTATTTTTAACACCTTATAATAAAATTGATTTATTTATAAAATATATTAAATTGTGATACATTTATAATGACGGAATTAAATATTCACAGCAAATATATTGATAAACGAATAGATGATATTAAAAAAGAAATTATAATAGCATTTTTAGAAGAACATAAATATACAAAATTTACATTCAAGTGTCATAGTTGTCATAAAAATGAGAAATTAGAGACTTGAAATGTTAAAAGATATTTTTTTAAATTTTTTTAAACTTTCTGATGTTCTTTTATAAATTATGTAAAATATTAATGATAAAATATATAGAATAAAAGACATAACTGAATATGTTTTAATAGAATCTGAATATTCTTCTTTCAATAAATTATCATTATCATCAAGTAAGAAATATGCAATTATAAACATATCTACAAAAATTAACATAGCCGTTGCTATATATAAAATAAGTTTATAAAAAAAATCAAGAAGTATAATATTATTTTTTAATGAATGATATTTTTTAAGATCTTTTTTATTATAATAATCTTCTTCTAATAAGACTTTTTTAATATCAATATCATTTTGTTCATTAATTGTAGAATTCATCATACAAATTTAAAATTTAAAAATTAAAAATTTTAAATTCAATTTTAAATTTAAGTACAAAAGAAACAATCATTTGGCAATAAACACCAAGTTCCCTTTAATCCAGTTTCATTTTCTATTATATCAGAATAAGTATCAATTAAATTTTCAAAAGTTTTATTTAATACTTCATTCCATTCATCATTAAAAGAATAATTTGATAAATATATGGATTTTTCTAAACAACCATCAGTGCTAAAAAACTTTTGACGCATAATTTTAACATATTTTTTAATATAAAAAGGTAATTCATATCTATTATAATGAGATAGTTCTTGTAATAATTTTTCCTTATATTCTTTTTTCATGATCCATCTATCATTTGCACTTTTTAAAACTAAATGAATATTATCATTTTTTAATTTTTCTTGCCAAAAAAATCGATTATTACTCCAAATAAATGGATAAATATTAATACCTATAAAACTGTTAAAATTTGTTTCTTTTGGCCAACAACATGGTAGTCTGTATATATTACAATTTTTTAAATATTTTTTAAGTATATCTTTTTTAAATTTTTTCAAATCATTTTTCATACGTTCATGATCATCTTGTTCAGTATCATAATTAATATCTAATATATCTTTTTTCATAAAATTTCCATATGCCAATGTAAATCCTTCTATTCCACACATTTCTCTAAATGTTTCAATTATTTTATCTGTTTTGATATTATTAAAAAAATTTGTTAATAATTCTATCTTATTAACTTCTAAACTTTCTTGATTCTCTTCTTCAATATCATCTTGTTCATTACCATATTCATAATCCATCTCTGTAGCTATATTTTTACATAAAGATTCGATAAAATTTAAACTCATTTTAATTAAAATTTTAATTAAATTTAAACTCATTTTAATTAAAAATCAATTTTAATTAAAATTTAAAATTCAATTTATTCAACTCTCATATTTGGTTTATATGGTATAAATTTTTTACATGTATCATAATCATATGTACTATCAGTTGTAAGATCACTATATTGAGTCAAATACATTTTACATGTTCTTTCACCATTATGGTAAGTTTTGATTCTAGATAAGTTTTCGTGAAATATTTCAAAATGTTTTTGATATTCTGCAGAATTTGGATAATTTTTATTATGAATTTTTAAAAAATCATTAAATTGATCTTTCATCTGTTGTTCTCTTGTATAAAGAGTTTTTCCTAAAGAAAAATTAAAAGCACTAAAAAGGACAATTAAATATTTAAACATATATTATATAATTGTATCTTTAAATTTGAAAAATTATTATTTTATTTAAATAAGAAAATATATTTATATATGAAAAATTTATTTTACGATTTACCAAATGAAATAATAAATAATATATATTCATATGATAATACTTATAAGGAAAAATTTAATCTTGTTATTAAAGAATTAGAAACTTATCCGACTTTTGAATATTCAAACATGTTTGATTTATTTTTTAGTTGTTTAAAGTATATAAAAGGAGTTAAATATGTAAATTATATATATTATATTAATAGAAGTTTAAAAAATGCATATTATCAAGCTTATTATGATACTCAAGAAAAATTTGACGAGTATTTAATGGATAAAATTCAAAATTGTTAGGTAGACTTTTTAGATTTATTATTTTTTTGTACCCATCTTAAATCTTTTCCATATATTTTTGAATTTTTAGGATTGGTATTTTTTGTTAAAAGTTTTACAGCATTTAATTTTTTTACAACAGATGAATATCCATACGCTTTTAAAGCTTTTTTTAATGCGCTATGCCTTTCTGTATCGTTTCCAGAAATAGAATAACCATATTTTGTTAAAGAACCTTTCTTTAATGTTGGTAAAACTCTACTAGTTTTTTTACCTTTACTTCTTAATCCCTTAGATTTTGAACAAGATGCTTTAACCTTAATCTTTTGACCAGTTGATTTTTTAATATATGTATATCCTTTTCTAGAAATACTTCCTTTTGGACATTTTTTACGAGAATAAGATTTACTTTTTCTACTTTTCATTTTATTAAAAAAAAGAAAATGAAAATTAAAAATAATTCTATAAAGTATAATTATAATATTTCAAATGGAAAAATATCAAAAGTCTACTAGAGATGAAAGAAAGAATAAAGAAAAAAATAAAACATTAAAATATTTTGGTTCTAAAAAACATATTAGAATAAAGATAGAAAATATAGGAAAAAAAAATAACCAAAAATAATATATTTTTAGATCTGAAAATAAAAATTATATTAAAAATATAAATTATTTTTAATTATAAATGAATGATTATTATTTAAGAAGTCTTAATAAATATTTGAACTTTAAAGATTTAGAAAGAAATATAGCCGAAATAGATTCTACTACTATTAGGGAATTAGAATCACGTTTTGAAATAGATTATAGTATAGATGATATCATAAAAAAATTAAATTCATTACAAAAATTTGATATAATTAATGAAAAAACTATTGTAGAATATCATCAAGATAATCAAAGAATTGTTGTAGATGAAGAAATATGGGAAAATACTATAAATAAAAATACTTTTACAACAGGAGAATATAAAAATCAACTATCTAGTAAAAAAATTAATGTACAAGGTTATACCATAAATTTTGCTTTTTCTCATGAAAAACAAATAGAAATAGAAAGAATACATAATCCAAAAATAAGAAGAAGAAATAGATATATAATTAAAAATTTTTTAAATGATAAATATGACTTACATTTAACCAGCTCGTTTGATCCTTTTATAAAACGTGATAAAAATTTAATAGAAATAGAATATAATATTGAAAAAATAAAAACTTTAGGAGAATTAATTTATCCTATAAAATATATTTTTGATTTAATGTATGTTAGATCTTTTCTATTATTACATCCAGACGAAATGCAAACAGTTATAGACCATTTTAATGATTATTTAAGAAAATTAAAAAGAACATTAACAAAAATTGATATCGATAATATATCTAATAAAAGATTAATTAGATATCAAGATAATCCAGTACCAATAAAAAGTAACAATATAAAATTTGTTAAAACTGATAAATACTATGTTACAAATAAACTTAATGGAACAAGATATTTTTTATTTATAGATAATGGATCTCTATATCTTTTAGGAAAAACTGGGTCCAAAATATCTACTATTCCCACAAATGTTTGGAAAATTGATACAATACAAATAAATATACATAGTGATTATAATTATACTCAAACTTATATTCTAGATGGAGAATATTTTGATAAAGAATATATAGATTTTCTTAAAACAGAAAAATATCGTCCTAAAATAACTACTTATTTTGCATTTGATATAATATGGTTTAATAATATTCCATTATCTGATACACCGTATGATATGCGTTTGAATTATCTAAATAATGTTGTAAATATGAAAAGTTTTATTAATATGCCTCTAACAATGAAATACATTGTATTAGGAAATAATACTATTGATGTTTTAAGATTTATGAAAAAAACTTTTGGAGAAGATTGGGATGAAGATAATGACGGTCTTATATATACAGATGTCAAAAATATTTATGGAAATAAGAATTTTAAAACACTAAAATGGAAATTTTTACATCATCAATCAGTAGATGTTTCAGTTAAAAAAGAAGATATAAATGATAATAATTTTATTTCAAAAGATTTATATTCATGTTATGTAATGAATAAAGATGACAACTTAGAAAGATTTACAAACTTTTTTCTATATTCTCCAAGAAAATTTTTAAATGGAAGTATTGTGGAAGTTTCTTTTGATAAAAAAGAAAAATTATTTTATCCATTGAGGCTACGAACAGATAAAGAAATACCAAATTTTATAAGTGTAGCTAATGATTTTTGGAATGATATAAATGATGATATAAAATTATCTAAATTAATAAGTAAACCTCTATATTTGAAAAATAGTTTAGATGACTGGAAAAATTATAGAAAAAATTGTGCAAATAAGGAGAAAAGCAAATTAATAAAAACTATTGATCCTAATAATATTGTTGTTGATATCGGTTTTGGTAAAGGAGGAGATCTTTTTAAATATAAAGATCAAGGGATCAAAAGAATAGTTGGAGTTGAACCTGATTTTAATAATATTTTAGAATTTTTTGATAGATTTAAAATTTCAGATTATGATATAGATGATATACAAAATACAAAAATTTTTGATAGATTAGTAAGAGTTCAAGATACAGATATACATATAACTATTATAAATAGATCAGCTTCGGATTCTGATATTCCTGATATAATTTTAGAATTATTAAAAGATAATAAACAAAATATAATTGTTACTATGTTTTTTTCTTTAACATATTTTTTTAATCCATATGATGATTTTGTAAAACTTATATATAATATATGTAAAATAAATCCTTTACAAATTATTGGTACAGTTATGGATGGTAAAAAAACAAAACAATTTTTAAATAAATTTTATTGGAATACTGAAAAATGTGGTTTAGAACTAAAATTAATTTCACAAAATAAGTTATTTATAAGTATTGCTGAATCAGCAACTGTATCAGGACATAATGAATATTTGACTGATCTAGATAGATTTGAAAATAATCTTTTTTGGTATTATTTTAAATTAATAGATAAAACTTATTTTAATTTTGATTTAGGAGCAAATAATTTACTTACACATTTCGCATCTCTAAACTGTTCTTTTAAATTTTATAATCAAAGTCCTAAATATTCAATTAGAACTAAAGAGGGTATTACAATACAAAAACCAATGAATCACTTATATCAAATAAATAAATTAATTATATCATTTAATTATAAACTAGGATTAAATCTTGATTCCAATTATTTTTATACATGTTTTAGAAATTTACAATTAAAAGAGAGATATGATATAAGCGAAACTATTAAACAAATAGAAAATTTTCAAAATAGTAGAAACATAAGTAAATATTATATTAAAAAAGTAGTAGATGAATCTGATAATTCTATAGATAAAGAATTATATTATTTTGTTTATAATGATCAAGAATTCGAATTAAATTTAGAAAATCTAAATAAAGCAAGATCTTTACTCCTTAAAAATAAAATAGATGATACTTTTAGAATAATATATAAAATAGATAATAATGATCCGTATAAATCTAATCAAATAGCTGAAAATGTTTTAAAGAAAATTTTTCAAACTAAAGATGCTGATAAATTAATTTTATCTAATCAATATTGTGATTATTATTCTGATAATGAAAATCCGATAACAAATATCATAAACATAATACAAAAAATTATAAGTCCTATAAATAATTATACTCTTATCGAAATTAATCCTGGTATTGGCTTATTTACAGTAGAATTTATTAAAAATTTTAAAAATATGATAACTATTACAAATGGTTCAAATTTAAATTATTATTTTCTATTAAATAATTTTATTAATTATTATAATATAAAATATCCATATGAAAATATTGACAAAATTTTGAATAAAGATAGTTTAACTAAAAGCTTAATTGTCAAATATAAAGAAAAAGATATTATATTTTTTAATAATTATAGTGATGAAATTAATATTCATGAAATAAATAATCTAATCGATAATTCTGTTTTATTTATAAATTATTTATTTAATGATTTTCCAAATATAAAAGATATTTTAAATATTAATTGTAAATATATAATTATATATTCTAAAAATATAATTAATATTGGAAAATATTTCAAAAATTTTTATTTAGATATTATTAGGAATAATTATTTATATATAATATCAAAAAATGATATAAAAAATATAGAAGAAGAAATAATATTATCAAATATTTCTTACTATTTTGATGATAAAAATAATACAGTAGATTTATCAAAACTTAAATTTACAAAAGAAAGTGTATATAGTGTTACTCCTTGGAAAGAATCAAAAATTATTTCTGATCAAATAGAAGAATTTTTTAACACAAATGAAATAACAGTCACAGATGCAACTTCAAATGTTGGAGGTAATACTATTGGATTTTTAGAAGCTGGCTTTAATGTAAATTCAGTAGAGATAGATAAAATTACATGTGATTATTTAAAAAATAATATTTCAGTTTATAATTATCCAATCTCAAGAGTTTATTGTGATAATTATCTTGAAATATATAAAGAATTAAAGCAAGATGTTATATTTTTTGATCCTCCGTGGGGAGGAACTGAATATGCTAAAAACAAAGTTTTAGATTTATTTTTAGGAAAAGTTAATGTAATAGTTTTAATAAAAAATATATTTGATGATAATCATGCTAAATTAGTAGTATTAAAAGCACCTAATAATTTTAATGAAGAAAAAATGTTTGATATATTAATTGATTATAATATAGAAAAAATACCTATCTATAGAAAGGGACGTATTTCATATGTTGTTTATTATATTTCTAATAAATTAAATGATATAATTAAACAATCTGAAAAATTTAAACAAGAAGAAAAAGAATGGATACAAAAAAATATTAATAAAAATATTGATATTAATACTATTATAGATGATATGTTATATAAGTATCGTGAAAATAAAGTTAAAGAACTAGCTAATATAAAGAATCAAAAAGAGAGAGAATTTATGCTTAAAAGTTGGTATTATATTAATTGGCAAAAAGGGTCTATTATTAAAAATAAATAAGTTTTTATTATAATTATTTATAATAAAAATATGATTATAGAAAAAACTGTTTTAAAATTTGGAAAGTATAATGGAAAAACTTTTAAGCATGTATTAAAGAAAGATATTGAATATTGTAAATGGTTTTTAAAAAACCTGGATTATGATTGTGCAACATATGAAAGAAAACAATTTTATGAATATTTAATTAATTGTATATAAATACAATAAAAAGACTTTTTACGTATTTAAAATTCTATTTAAAAAAAAAATATATTCATAAAATGAGTATAAAAACAACTGTATTAACAAATATATATAATGAAGAATATCTTCTACCTATGTGGTTAGAACATCATAAAAAAATTTTTGATCATGGTATTATTATTGATTATTGGAGTACTGATAAATCTGTTGAAATATGCAAAAAAATATGTCCAACTTGGGAAATTAGAACCACAAAAAATAAAAGTTTTGGTGCAATCGAAATTGATCAAGAATTTATGGATATTGAAAAAAATTTAGAAGGTATAAAAATAGTGTTAAATACAACTGAATTTTTATTTTCAGAAAAACCTCTTTCAGAATATTTTGATAATAGTCAAAAATCATATGCGATTGAAGCATATGGACCTCAATCTCTTCATTTAGAGACTCCTTTTACAATAAATGAACTCATAAAAGAATGTTTAAGAGAAGATGTTAAATATGTATTTGAAAATCTTAGAGGTCATAGAAATTTACATAATTATCTAACTGGTAATTATGGTTTAGGTAGACATACATGGTATTTACCAAAAGAAAATATAAAAGGTATTGCTATTCTATGGACAGGATATTTTCCATGGAATCAACATATGATAAAACGAAAATTACAAATAAAAACACATATACCAGAATCAGATAGATTAAAAGGTTATTCTTATAATCATTTTTGGGATTTACAAAAATTAGAAGAATTAAGAAAATACAAATATGATACGGGAAAAAGTTTAAAAGATATACAACCAAATTTATATAATATGCTTAAAAATTATTAACATATTTTAATAGATCTTTCATCTATTCTATTTTCTGGTTTGACATATTTTAAACCTACATACTCGAATATGTCTTTTTCAGTCTTCAATCCTATTACTTTTGGTGTAAAACCATGTTCGTTTAAACTTAACCCCATATTTAAACAATGTTGTCTAAACGCTACATTAAATTCTCCACTTCCCGTAAAATATAATTTCATAAAAGGATATTCTTCTTTTGAATTTCTAATAAGATCTATTCTTCTATATTTTCCTTTTTTTATTTGACATATTCCTAATAATTTAGTTTCTCCACGAGCCAAAATAAATTTCAAATATTTTTTATCTATTAATTCTTTTATAAAATCATTGAATTCTTCTTTATCCATATTTAACATTACATCTATATCACCACTTGATTCTGCTTTTCTTCTAAAACTCCCGACAATTTCACCTTTATTAATATCTAAATCTAAAATTTTTTGATGTTTTAACATTTCTTTTCTAGGAATTCTTTCTAAAAGATCTTCATAACATAAAAGACCAATTTTTTGAGCTTTTGTCAATATTTTATCATCTTTTGCAGATTTTTCGCGAAGATCCTCAATACTCTTAATTTTATAAATATCAATCAAATTTTTTGCTTTAACATTTCCAACTCCATATATTAATAGTAATTTTTGTAATAAATTATCTTCAGGAGGTCTTAATTCTTCAGATTCTTTTAATTTTCCAGTTTCAAATATTTCTTTTAATTTTATTTTAATTTTCTTACCTACGCCATCAATGTTTTCTACTTGTTCATATTTTGTTATCTTTTCTTTAATATTATTAATATTTCTTATAACTTTTTCATAAGCTCTTAATTGAAAAACTTGACCTTCATTTCTAGCATTTTCTCTTAATATACTTAAGGAATCTATAATACTTTTTTTATAATCCATTTGTTTATAAAAAAATAATTGTTAAATTTAAAAAAATATACTTTTATATATAATGTTTTATAATCTACCAATGGAATTACAAAATTATATATATTCTTTTGATGATACATATAAAGAAAAATATAATAAAAATATAAAAGAAATTCAAAAATTACCAAATTTTGATTATTATAATATTGAACATGATATTTATAAATTTTCTATGAAAATGTTTGGTATTATCAATTATTATACCATTGTTCATGGAAAAAATTATAAAGATGCATTAAAAAATGCTAAATTAAGTTATTAAAATGAATGTTTATCACCATTCATAAAAATATTGTCCTCTTCATCATAAATATATATATTATTTTCATACAAAAAATTTATAAATTTATTAATTAATATTTCCTCGTCAGGATCGTTAATAAACAAAAATTGATTTTTACTATTTTTATTTTCAAAATCAAAAGAATTTATTGCTGGTTGGGTTGGAGTTAATAAAGATAAATAAATACCAATAACTTTTCTTTTTAATATTTTTGATAAATCTGTAACACTTGTTTTAAAATGATGTATATCAACATTAGATGGTTTTTTACTTTTAACATATTTATCTTGCAAAGCAATACAAATATCATCATTCATAATCAAATGATCTATTCCACTTATATGGGATGAATATTTAGATCTTATTTCTTTTTCTCTATATACTATTAATTTTGTTAATATTAATATATTATGAATACGATCTTCAAATATTTTTCCTTTTTTTTGATTATCCATAATTTTATTTTTAAAATATTTTTATAAATTCAATTTTTAAAAACTTTTTGATTTTGAAAAGAAGTACATATATATTTTTATGTATATATTTTATAATAGTATATATATGTAATTATTGTGATGAAATATATGACTTTTCATTTTTATCAAAACTCAAAATTTTTAAACGAACAAACTGAATCGACCTTGACATCGCTTTCAGATCTTTTTTATGTCTGGTTACGTTTAAATGATTTTTTTTCAGATATTTTTTTTTCATTTTTTGGAAAGAAAATAGAATTTCTTAAAATTCTTGAAAGAAGATTTTTAAAATATAATTTTGAATTTCTTTTTTTATTTTATTTTTAAATTTTTTAAAAATAAAATAAAAAAAATATTTTTAAAAAACTTTTTGGAATTTTAAAATTCCACACACACAAAAAATGTGTGTGTGGAAAAAATTTTTTCAAAAAATTCTTTTTTTTGATAAATTAGTTTTTAAGTTGAAAATAAAGTTTAATTTTTTTTTATCAAAAAAAATAGAAAAAATTACAAAAATCCATTTAATAAAATTTAATAATATTTAATAAAATTTAATAAAAATATTAAATTTTATTAAATATTATTAAATGTAATCTAAGAAGAATGGTTTATAGTATAAAATGTCAGGAATAATTTGTGAATTTTGTAATAAAACTTATTCTAGTAAATCATCTTTAAATAATCATCAAAAAACTACAAAAAAATGTATTGAAATACAGAATAAAATGTCTAAAAATAAAGAGAATAAAGATAATAATATAATAAAATTTAGTTGTAAATACTGTAATAAAAATTTAACTTCAAAACAAAATATTAAAATTCACGAAAATAGTTGTTCATATAAAAAAGAATATGAAAATGAATTAAAGGATATTAAAAATAAATGCGAAGAACTTGAAAAACAAAATAAAAATTATCTAGAAGAAATACAAAAACTTAGAGAAATAAATGCTGAATTAAAAGGAGAACTTAAAAATGCAAATAGAGCGACTGATTGTATATATGAAATTGCTAAACAACCCAAAAATATCACTAATACAAATAATAGTAAAACTCTTAATATAACAGGCACTCTTGATTTTAATGATATAGATAAAATAAAAGAAATAATAGATACAAAATATAATATTAATCATCTTTTATCAGGACAAAAAGGTTTTGCACATTTTGCAGCACAAAATTTATTAAAAGATGAAGAAGGTAATTATAATTATACATGTACAGATCCTAGTAGACAAATTTTTAAATTCAAAAATACAAAAGGAGAAATTGAAAAAGATATAGAAGCAAAGAAATTAACAAATTATTTAGTTGAAGGAGGAATTAAAGATAAAGCATTAGATATTTCTTTATCCTGGTGTCAAAATGAAGGAAAAATAGATAAAGAAAAATTTATCTTTATTTCCGAAAAACAAGATTCTATATTAAATATAAAAGAAAATAATAGCGAATTTAAAAAAGAGTTAGTAAGTTTAGTAACGCAAAAATAAATTTATAACCCCAAAATTTTTGATAAATGTTTAAAAAAAATTATTTATATTATAATATATTTTTATGGTTTTAAAATATAACTATATTATAATAAATGTTATTTATTGATACACCTTTAATTTATAAAGAATTATTGTTCAATAAAATTAGAAGAGGTAATAGAATTTTAATATTAGATTATAATAAAGATTATAATAATATATTTGATAACATCGATATAATTAAAAATTTAAATATCGAAATTCATGTTGTTAATGTTAAAAAAAATAAGATAGAAGAATTATATAAAATTGCAAAAGAAAAAGAGTATAATAAAATAGAATTTCACTCATATGATATATTTGAAATAGATGAAAATATTAAATACAATAATATCATTTTTTTTAATATTTTTTGTAAATTTAAAGATGAAGAAATAGAAAAATTATTAGAAAAATCAAAATTATTACTAAAAAATATAAATAGTTCTAATTTAATATTTATCAACAATATTATAACTAAATATAATCAATATATTTATCATCCATTTTCTTATATAAGAGATTATTTTTGCGATAATTGCGTATATATAACTGATATGTATGATAAATTAAGAAATAATGGATTATACGTTATAGATTCATATAGACTATTTACTTTTAATATACCTACATATCCAATTGAATTTTTTTCCGTAATTTGTACAATTAGATAAAATAAATTTGATTTTTATTTTTAATTTTGAATAAAAATTATTAACCGATATTATGACAACTCTCTCAGAAAATTATAGATGGAATGTTTTACAGGATTATTTTCAAAAATATGGTATTGTACAACATCAAATTAATACATTTGATGATTTTATAAATAGTGGAATTGAAAGAGTTGTAAGAGAAACTGACATTAAAATTGATCAAAAAGAAATTAAATATAAAGTTTCATTTGGAGAAGTATATATTCCTTCTCCTACAATTATAGAAGAAGATAGAAAAGTTAGAAAAATGTTTCCAAACGAAGCAAGATTAAGAGATCTTAATTACGATTCTCCTATTTTCGTTAATGTTAAAGAAGAATTAGAAATGGAAGGACAACCACCAGAAACTAATATTCATAAAAGAATTATGATTGGACGTGTCCCTATAATGTTAAGATCAGAAAAATGTAATCTAAGATCTTGTACAAAACAAGAAAGAATCAAACAAGGAGAATGTGAGTTTGATCAAGGTGGTTATTTTATTATCAGAGGTAAAGAACGTGTATTAGTAGGACAACTAAGAGGTATTTATAATCATCCAATTGTAATGTTACAAAAACCTGGTGAAAAATTTAAGTATGTTTGTGATGTCAGAAGTATGTCTGAAGAAACAGGACATTCTGTACTAATACAAGCAAAAATTGGGTGCGATGATAGAAATATAGTATTTTCATTACCTTATATTAAAGAACCTATACAAGTAGGTATAGTTTTTAAGGCTTTAGGTTTTGTTGAAGAAGACGAAATTATTAATATAATAGGGAATGAGAATGAAAAAATACAAAAATATATAAAATATATTATTAGAGATAGTTATTTTATTAAAACTCAAGATGATGCATTAAAATACATTGGTCAATTTTCTATGCATGTTATTAAAGACGATAAACGTCGAGATTATGCAATGCAGGTAGTTGAAAATGAATTATTACCTCATATGGGTATTACATCCACAATAAAAGAAAAAGTATACTTTTTAGGTTCTATGGTTAATAAATTATTATGTACACATGTTGGAATTAGACAAGAAGATGATCGTGATAATTATGTAAATAAAAGAGTAGAAATGGCTGGTGTATTATGTTGTGAATTGTTTAGAACTTTATTTAAAAGATTTACAAAAACTATTGAAGGACAATTAGAAAAGAAAAAACAACGTCCTGATGTTTTAAGTATTATTTCAAGAACTACAAGTATTACACTTGGATTAAAGTTGAGTTTTGCAACCGGAAATTGGGGTGTTCAAAAGAATAATTATATTAGAACTGGTGTATCACAGGTATTATCAAGACTTAGTTATGGTGGTACTTTATCTCATTTACGAAGAGTTGTTATTCCTATCGGAAAAGAGGGAAAAAATGCAAAAATTCGTCAAACTCATTCAAGTCAAATTATGTTTATTTGTCCAAATGAAACTCCAGAGGGTTTGAAATATTGGCCCCAGTAATATCAAAAATATTGCTAGTCTTTTAAGGCGACACATTCAAATTGCGGGAACATCTTGTTAGGTCTTTAATACTAACTTATTTTAGAAATAGAATAAGGGTCTTAGTTAATCACTAAGAGAGTAAAAATTTAAAGAATAAAGACAATCCGCAGCCAAGCTCCTTATTTTCGCTATGATAGAAAATGGAGAAGGTTCAACGACTAAATGTTTGTGGGCATGAGAAATTATATCAAAATTTCAATGATTGCTTAAGATATAGTCTACTCCTACTTGAGAAAGTATGGTATTAAGGCAATCAATCGGTATAGTTTTAAATCTTTCTCTATTAACTAAAGTTTCAAGACGTATTCCGACAGTTTTGGTAAAAGAAATTATAGAAAATTGTGAAAATTTTGTATTTATAAATGATTATGAAGGTAAAAATAATATTCCTAAAATATTTTTAAATGGTGTTCTTTTAGGTGTTACTGAAAATTGTAAAGAATTTTTAACAGAACTTAAAAATTATAGAAAATCGGGATTATTAGATAAAGATATTTCATTCACTTATAATAATGTAGATAATGAAATTAAAATATTTTCTGACGAAGGTAGATTTATCAGACCTGTGTTTACTACAGATGAAGAAGGTCTTCTGAACATTTCTGAAGATGAACCTGTAGATTGGGATCACCTAGTTAATAATAATTTTATACAATATATTGATAATTGTGAAGCTGAAAATTCAGTAATTGCAATGACTGATGAAGATTTAATTAAATATAAAAATGATTATGCTGAAATTTGTCCAGCTATGATGATGGGTGTAATGTCAAATATTATTCCCTTTTGTGATCATACACAATCATCGAGAAATATCTTTCAGTCTAGTATGGGTAAACAAAGTATAGGAATGTTTGCTTTATCACATCAAGTTCGGTCTGATACAATTGTGCATGTATTAGATTATCCTCAAAGACCTTTGGTAAATACTTTACCAGCAAAATTCATGGGTTTTGATGATATGCCTTTTGGTATTAATGCTATCGTAGCTGTAGGATGTTATAGTGGGTTGACAATGGTTGAGCCCCTGTCTTATTAAAAGTAAGGCAAGTCAGTAATACTGGCGACGTATCCAAATTGCGGGAAACTCCAAAGAAATCTATTTTAAAAAACATTTCGCTTATTTAACTACTAAATTTTTAGAGAAATCTAAAGATGGTTCTAGTTAACTACTAGAAAAAGTAAAAAGGTTAAATATATTAAGGACAATCCGCAGCCAAGTTCCTAAGTTCGTTATTACTAGAATATGGAAAAGGTTCAACGACTAAACGGATACGGGCATGAGAAAAATAGTAAATTTCTATGATTGCTCAAGATATAGTCTACTCTTATTTGAGAAAATAAGTATTAAAGGTTAACCAGGAAGATAGTGTTATAATCAATAAATCAGCTATAGAAAGAGGACTTTTTGTTGCAACATCTTATCGTACATTAGTTGATGAAGAGAAAAAACAAGGAACATATAATTTTGAAACAATATGCGCTCCGCCAATAGATAAAAGAAAAAGAAATTATAATTATAGTCTTTTAGATGAAAATGCTGTTGTTAGAACAAGAATTAATGGAAAATCTGTTTATGTAGAAAAAGGAGATGTAATTATTGGGAAAATATTAACAAAATCTAATAAATCTGGAGAAGAAGAAGTAGTAGATTGTAGTTTTACAATAAAAACTGGAGAAGAAGGATATATTGATAGAGTTTATCAAACTATTACTCCAAATGGATATAAAATGGTTAAAGTTGTTATCAGAAACCAAAGAATTCCTGAAGTAGGAGATAAATTTGCATCGAGAGCAGCTCAAAAGGGTACTCTTGGAATGGTATATCGTCAAGAAGACATGCCATTCACTCCAGATGGTATTACACCGGATATAGTCTTAAATCCACATGCACTTCCGAGTCAACAATAATCCGGCTCGAAAAAGGGTTCTAGTAATAGAATTCTAGTCTTTAATAACTTTTGGTCAGGTTATTAAAAGGCGAAATGTCCAAATTGCGGGAAAGTCTTGAAATATAATTTAAAAATTTGCCTTCTAGAATAACAATGAATTTGAAAAAATGTACAAGATGCGAAAATGAAAAGGATAAAAACGAGTTTATAAAAAAATGTGGTATGTGTAGAATATGTAGAAGCATACATAGAAAAGAATATAGATTAAAAAACTTGGAAAAATTTAAAGAAAAAGATAAAAGATATTATGAAAAAAATAAAGAAAAAATAAGAGAAAGAGATAATAATTATTATCAGCAAAATAAGGAAAAAATTCAGGCACAAAGAAAAGAATATAGAATCAATAATATTGAAGAACATAAGGCCAAACAAAAAAAATATTATTATACCAATATTCAAAAAAGATTGGGAATAACATATAGAAATAGAGTCAGATCTAAATTAAAAACAGGAAAAGGTTTTATCGAATATTTAGGATGTTCTATATTAGAATTAATAGAATGGTTTGAATTTAATTTTAAATATGATGGATTTACATGGGAAAATTATGGGAAAGCTTGGGAAATTGATCATGTTATTCCTTGTGCCAAATTTGATCTTGTTATAAAAGAAAATGTTTTTAAATGTTTTAACTGGAAAAATACTAAACCAGTTAGAAAAAATTTTAATAGGAAAAAAAGTAGTAATATAGATCAAAATGAAAAGTTTGAACAAGAATTAAGATTATATTTATATTCAAAAGGCAAATTTAAGAACTTAAATACCGCGATTATATAGAAATATATGATGCAGCATCAGGTGTAACGATCTGAGGATGGTAAAAACTTTAAGTTAGAGATAATCCGCAGCCAAGATTCTAAATCCGTTATGATTAGGATATGAATAAGGTTCAGAGACTAGATGGATATTGGTGGAAAATGATAGTTTAATCAACTTGATTCTGCTTAAGGTATAGTCCTACCCACTCGAGAGAGACTTTGACGTAGTTCCTGACCAGAACGAAATCAAATAGCTAAATATTTAGCGAGGGATAAAAGAGGATGACAATTAATATATTGCTTGAAGCAATTCTAGGTAAATCTTGTTTATTAGAAGGAACATTTGGAGATGCTACACCTTTTACAAGTAATAGTGTAAATATTGCTGAAGAACTTTGTGATAGACTTGAAAAAAATGGGTTTGAAAGACATGGATGGGAACAGTTAATTAATGGGTTTACAGGAGAACCTATAAAAGCAAAAATCTTTATTGCACCACAATATTATCAAAGATTAAAACATATGGTGTCCGATAAAATACATTGTTTAGATTTTAATACGGAAGTTTTAACTTTAGATGGTTGGAAGAGTGTACATAATTTAACAAAAAATGATTTAATTGCTACATTAAAAGATGATCATTTGGTTTACGAAAAACCTATTGATATAATGATATATAATGATTACGAAGGACCAATGTATTATATTAAAAATAGTTCTATTGATTTTGCAGTTACTGGAAATCATAGAATGTGGGTAAGTAGATACGATAATATTCAAAATAAATGGTTACCTTATAATTTTGAAAGAGCTGATAATATCATGGGACAAAAAGTAAAATATAAAAGTAATGTAATTCAATATAATAAAAATAATCTAAATTTTATTGAAAAATATGAAAATCATTCATTTGTTGAAGCAAATAATATTCAAATAAAAGCATTCCATCATGGAAAATCAGCAATTATTGTTAAAAACCAATTAGCATTATACGATATATATATTAATAAAGATAATGAAACAATTATTCAAGAAAAAGATGTTTTTGAATACAAAGTTGAAAAATGTCCTGTATTTTGTTTACAAGTTCCTTCTGAAGTATTTTATGTTAGAAGAAATGGTAAATGTGCATGGACTGCAAATTCGAGAGCACAAGGACATGTGACCACATTAACTAGGCAACCCCTTGATGAAAGTTGTAACTATATTTGTTACAATGAAAGTTGTAAAAAAATTGAATTTTCATTTTGCGTGATAATTATTTATCAAAACAATGCAAGAAGAACTAAAAGATTTTCCTAAAAACATCGATATAAAGTATCTAGTCTGGGTAAAATTTGGAGTATAACATCAAAAATTTATTTAAAAACTTCTATTTCAGGAGGTCATGAAATAATATCTAAAAAACAAAAATAGATAAAGGTAATATCGGTAAAGTTTGTAATGGTACAACAAATTCAGCAGGAAAATTCAAATGGAAATATATTTAATTTTACAATAAATAGGGGGTAAAAGGTAGCTTGAAAAGAGTGACTACCTAGTCGTAAAAATACGGCAAAACATCTTATAATGTTTCGGGAAACCCCTTAGAGCCTTAACTACCATCTTTATTTGGAAACTTATAAAGAGAACACGGGTAATGACCGTACACAATGGTAATAACGTTAAGGATTGGGCAATCCGCGGGTAAAATATCTAATTTCGTTATGATAAGATTATGATATTCCCACAACGACTGAGTGTATACAAATTGTATTCCACGGATGTTGGTAGATAATGATAGTTTAATCAACTTGAATCTGCTTAAGATACAGTCTAGTCTTTTGTGAAAGCAAAAGTTCCAACGAGAAGGAAGATCAAGAGAAGGTATAGGGAAACCTTTAGCCTTAGTTAATTTAAATTTTTTTATTTCCAATTTAAAAATAACAGCAGATATATATAAATGGTTACAGAAATTATACATATATTAACTAAAGAGTTAGAATTATGGAAGCCTATTAAAAATTATGAAGATTTTTATCAAATATCAAGTTTTGGAAGAGTAAAAAGTATGCATAAAAAACAACATAAAATCATAAATCAATCATTAAGATCTGAATATATGGGAATTCAACTAAATAAGAATGGAAAAGGAAAAACATTCTATATCCATAGACTTGTAGCTTTATCTTTTTTAAGTAGTAATGATACTATTACAAAAATAGTTAATCATAAAGATGGTAATAAGCTAAATAATAATATTCTTAATTTAGAATGGATTACACAAAAAGAAAATAGAAAGCATGCTGCAATTAATAAACTATTTATACCAAAATGTATAAAAGTAAGTCAATATACCAAAGATAAAAAAACATTAATAAAAACTTTTAATTCTGTAAAAGAAGCTATGGAACTTACAGGTATAAGTGATTCAAAAATATGTATGGTATGCAAGGATAAAATAAAACATGCAGGTGGATATTTTTGGAAATATACAGAATTAAATTATGAAATAGTAGAAAATCCGATTGGAAAAAATCTTATTGATTATCCTAATTACATAATTACAAAGAATGGTGAAATTTATAGTATAAGTCATAAAAAATATATTTCACAAAGAAATAATTCTGGTTATAATTATGTTACCTTATATAATAATACAGGATTTTCGAAAGATTTTTCGGTACATTATTTGGTCGCTACATTATATATTGAAAATCCAAATAAATTTCCAATGATTAATCATAAAGATCATAATAGAAATAATAATACAATGGAAAATTTGGAATGGACGACTTACAGTGAAAATATGATACATTTTGGTAAAAAAAACGGTAAAACTGTTGCAAAACTTGATATTAATGAAAATCTTTTAGAAATATATTCTACAATAAAAGAGGCTTCAATTAAAAATAATATAACATCATCAAATATATCTAATGTTTGTAAAGGAAGACAAAAAACTGCAGGAGGATTTAAATGGAAATATGAAAAGAAAGAATTAGCTAGTCCTATATAGAGGGCAACACATTCAAATTGCGGGAAAATTCTAAAGATTTCAATACCAAGTTATAATAGAAATATTATAATGGCTCCTGTTAATCACTGGAGGTATGGTAAAAAGTTGGAATATATATGAATAATCCGCAGCCAAGCTTCTAAGTCCTTTATGTTAGGATATGAAGAAGGTTCAACGACTAAATGTTTGTGGACATGAAGAAATTGACAATTTCTAATGATTGTTTAAGATATAGTCTAGGCCCATCCGAAAGGATGTTATTATTAAGTTTAAAATGATTCTATATAAATTATTTAAACGAGATAATAAGTGTAATGATTTTAGAAGGAAATGTCTAAATGAACTGGTATTACCGGGTTTAAGATTTGGTGAGATGGAAAGGGATTGTATGATTTCTCATGGAGTATCGAGATTTTTGAAAGAAAGATTATTTGAGAAATCTGATCCATATCAAGTAAATATTTGTGAAAGTTGTGGAAATATTGCTACAACTCCAACAGAATGTAAGATTTGTGAAACAGATCAAATATCAAGATGTAATTTACCTTATGCATCAAAATTATTAATTCAAGAATTAAATGCCATGGGTATTAAAACAAGCTTTAAAGTTAATAAATAAAATAACTAATAGAATAATAAATATTACAATTTTAAAACCCATATAGGGTATTAAAATTAATTTCAAACTTTTTAAAATAAATTTAAAAATTATTTTATAAATATATGAATGGGACGTAAAAATAGACGTAAATTAAAAAGAAAGGTAAAACGTAAAATTTTAAAGAAAAATAGAAATAATAAATTTCTAATAAAGAAAAATATTTTTAAAGATAGAGATGTATCTGATATTTTTAAAAATTTAAAAATTTAAATTTAAATATTTATAAACATATTATTATAAATTATCATATATATTTGATCTAATATATATGATATAATTATGTTTAATAATATATTAACATATGCCACATTTTAAAATTTATTAGTCTAAAATTACATAAATTGAAAATATTAAAAATATAAAAAATAATTTAAAAAAATAAAAATTTTCTTTTTATATATTAAAAAAATGTATGTTGTTATAGATGAAAAATATTATAAAGTTACTAAACGTAAGGATGGAAGTCAATTTTTTGTTCGCAAAGGTAAACGTGTAAACGTTGATGAAACTCACACTGTTGTAGCAAGAAAGTCTAAAAAATCTAAAAAGGCTACTTCTCGTAAGTCTAGAAAATCTAGAAGAGCTTCCAGAAAGTCTAGAAAATCTAAAAAGGCTACTTCTCGTAAGTCTAGAAAATCATCTAGAAAGTCTAGAAAAGCTTCAAGAAAGTCCAGAAAAGCTTCAAGAAAATCATCTAGAAAGTCTAGAAAAGCTTCAAGAAAATCATCTAGAAAGTCCAGAAAAGCTTCAAGAAAATCATCTAGAAAGTCTAAAAAAGCTTCAAGAAAATCATCTAGAAAGTCTAAAAAAGCTTCAAGAAAATCATCTAGAAAGTCTAAAAAAGCTTCAAGAAAATCATCTAGAAAGTCCAGAAAATCTTCAAGAAAATCTTCAAGAAAATCATCTAGAAAGTCCAGAAAATCTTCAAGAAAATCATCTAGAAAGTCTAGAAAAGCTTCAAGAAAATCATCTAGAAAGTCTAGAAAAGCTTCAAGAAAAGCATCTAGAAAGTCTAGAAAAGCTTCAAGAAAAGCATCTAGAAAGTCTAGAAAGTCTAGAAAGTCCAGAAAATCCAAGAAAGAGGAAAATATGGATATGATGTAAATATAATTGTAATTTAAAGACATTATAATTAAATATAGAGTATTAACAGCAAATTAAAAAAATCATTTAGAATTAAAAAAATATACTCTGTTGGAGGTCGTTTAGCTCAGTCGGTAGAGCATCAGGCTGTTAACCTGAGGGTCGGAGGTTCAAACCCTCCATCGACCGTTTATAATTAAATATATAAATACTTATTTATATATTTATTAACATAAATGGAAATGAAAAAATGATTACTTTTTATATCGTATTTTATATGTTTCAAAATACTCCTCATGGAACTGTTTAATCAGAAAATAAATTTTCTTATATTCCAGTTAAGTTTTTGATATCATTTAAAATAGATCATTACAATCACAAGTTATATTACAACAATAATAGCATTCTCCTTCTCTTGTATAACCATATTTATCTTTTTCATTTATATCATAACCTTCATCATCGTATTCTGTTCCATTTCTATGTATTCCTTTATTATTAAAACCACCTGAATCATAACCATCTTTATCATATTTTATTCCGTTATAATTTCCTTGATTATCATAACCATCTTTATCGTATCCCCAGTAGTTATAACCATCATCCCCATATTCTGTACCATTTTTAAATAATTGTGTTTCAGGATTCCATCCATACACATTAAAACCGTTATCATCATACTCTTCTTTTAAAATATTTGTAGTGTTTTCTTCTTTCATTTGTAAAGATATTTGTGTTTATATTTTAAAAATTAATGATATAAATCAATTTTTAAAATATTTAAAGTATTGATAATAATATAAAATGTTTAATCTTTATATTTTTTTTACTTCAATTTTTACAATTTTTTTGTATAATTTTTTTAAATATGATGTATATAAAAAGTTTTTAATTAAATATGAAAAATGGAAAAGTTTAAAAGGTTTAGTTTCAACACAACATAAATCAAAAATAATTATAAATTTTATAAGTTTTAATATGGTATTAAAATCTTTATATTTATCTTTTATTCAATATATGAATAATTCAGTTATTAAATTAGATAAAAATAAGTACCAAGTTTCATATATAATAAACGGAAAATTATATAAAATGATTGTAACTCCATCAAGAGGACCAATGCCTATTTTATGTATCACAGATAAATATGAAAATGATATAACAGAAAAAATTATACCATATCTTGGTCCAAATAATGATTGGCATAATAAAAAATTTTATCCTGATTTCTTTAATGAAGAACTTTTAATTATTGAACTTTCAAATGGTGAAAAAAAGATTTTTAATCATAGTGAAACAATAGAAATTTAATATTTTACCAATTTTGATAAAATATTAAAAACTTAATTAAAAATATTAGAAATATCATATTCTTTATCTTTCTTTAATCTATTAAAATAACGACCATTATCTCCATCTGGAACAATAAATATAACATTTTTTTCTATTATATAATATGGTAATACAATATTTTTCTCAATTTTCTTTATATTTTCTTCATTATCATCACTATAAAAATAAACTTTTGGTTTATCTTTTAATGTATTATCTTTAGATATAGAAAGTGCTTTGTCAAATTTACCTATATGATAAATATTTTTTCCCTTTTTAGTATAGTACTTAACTTCCTCTTTTATTTTTATATCAATGTTAACATATAAATTTTCATTATTTTCATTTTTTTTAAGGTTTTTATCTTCAAATATTATATTAGGATTACAATAAAAAATATTTAATTTTGAATCCTTTAAAATATTTTCTAATGTACTTGTAACACCATTTAAATTTATAAATTCTAATATTTTATTTGCACCATTCTTATTTATAATATAACCATTCATTCCTACTATATTTTTATCTATAATTTTTTCTATAATTGGCAATTGATTTAGTTTTTCTTCAATTTTAGTATTATATCCTAAATAACATAAATCCCAATCATAATTCATTAGATCATTAGATATACTTAAAAATTTTTTATCAAAATCTTTTGTAAAAGTAATATTATCATTAAAAATGCAGAAAATATCATTTTCTGTTTTTAATAAATCTATATATAATTTTATATGAGTTAAAATTTTACTAATATTATAACTTGTCATATCTGAATTAGAATCAAAAATTCTTTGAAATTGATGTGATAATAATTTTATATTTTTATAATTAATATTTTCATATTTTTCAATATTTAAAGATATATTTTGAGAATTTTCTATAAAGTTTTTATAAATATCTTCATTTGAATTAATTACATAAGATTTTACTATATATTTACTAATATCTTTTTGTATTTTATTTGTTTCAAATTTTGTATTTGAAACTTCTTTCTTAATTTTTTCAAATTGTTGCTCATTATTTAGTATATAAGCATTTGGTTTTGATTCATCAAATCTCTCTGATGTTAATCTTCCAATATGAATAGAATAGATATTTTCAAAAAATACAGAAATATAATTATTATTAAAATATCTAAATGCATATTCCATCTCAAAATGATTTGAATCTTTATTAAAATTTCCTATCTTATTATAAATTTTTGTTTTAATTAATGATGGCCTAAAAGAAAAATGAGGCCAATAATTACATGAAATTGTATTATTTCCATACTTCTTAATCCATTCCTGTTTTTCATTTTGAGTTTTAACATATTCATGTACATAATATCTTAACCCTGAATTTGTATTTTTTAATAAACCTCCTACTATATTATTATCTTTACTAGTTTCTGCATAATTTTTATTAAATAAACATTGACCTATATTATTATCACTTTCCAATATTTCTATAGCTTCTTTAATATATTCTCTTTTTTCAAAAAATTTCCAATCATCTTCTAAATGTAATAAATAAGGTGTCTTATATATATCTGTAACATATCTTTTAATAAGATTCATACTATTACAATGTCCTTTTTGACTTTTATCTTTAAAATGAAAATCAAAAAATGGATATAATTTTTTCATTTTTTCTCTATCTTCTTCTGAACTATTATCATCAACACATAACCAATTATCAATCATATCAATGTCAAAACAATTTATTATGGAATTAATTGTTTTTTCAAAAAGATCAAACCTTTTACATGTTGTAATACTTAACGTAACTCTAGGAAGTACAGATTTTTTCTTATTACAGATTTTCTTAACAAGTTCTTCATTATAAAAAATATATCTATCTGCAATATGATCTATTATATAGTGCTGACTATTTATTAAATGTGTTATTTGACTTTCATCTAAACCTCTAAGTTTTAATGCATCACTATATTGATCATAAGATTTTTCATAATTTCCATTGTAAAAATTAGCTAGTGCGTGTTGATCTTTTATAAAAAAAGAATTTGGAAATATTTTGTCAAAATATTCACATAAAAGAATTGCGACACTTAATTTTTTTTCATCAATTAATTTTATTACTAAATCAACTGCGTATTTTTCATTTGGCTCTTTTAAAAATGCGTATGCTAACTCATCAATATTCATTTTTATTAATTTTTTATTATTCTATAAATTATATTATTCATTAAAAATAATATAATTATTTATTTGATCTTATTGATCTTATTGATCTCATTGATTTTAATTTCATTTTTCCATTTTTTTTATTCATCATTATATACATGGTTACAAAAATTGTGATTAAAACTAAAACAGCAATAACAACAATAATAGTTGTTAATTTTTTATTATCATCATCTTTTTGAGCTAGAAGATTTATTATAGTGCTTGGAACAGCTGAAGGAGGATAGAATTGATATTTATAAAAAACAAACCCATCCTGGTCTAAACTTTGCCCATTACACATATATAATTTTTGATTATCTGCAGTAATACATTTTCCAGCTCCAGAAGTTGTACAATTACCTTGATTTAAACAATATGGCGAATTACATAATGTTGAATCAGTACAATCTGGAAGTTGAGGAGCTGAAAGATTTGTAGTTTTTGTACAACCACAATATATTTGATTATTATCATTATTATACCAATCACTACAACCTTCTAATCTTATTATACTAATATTTCCAGAATTATTAGTTACGATATAACACCCAGATACACTTAAAGACATAACAGTCATAATTGCTTGAAGATCTCTAGGAGTAATTGTTGTTTCTGTAGGTGAAGGTGTATTAGGTGACCCAGGTGATTCTCCAGGTGATCCCGTAAAAAGAGGTGTCAAATACATTAACAATATTCCTCCAGTAATTGCAAGAAGAAGACCTAGAGCTATTCCTAATATACCACTAGTTGTTGCAAAGTTATTTTTTATAAAAGTTGTAATAGGCCATTCTGCTGCTATTTTTCCAATATTTACTAATCCATTTTGTAATTTTTTGAGCATATCCGGTTTATAAATTGTAGTTGCTTCCATCTTAAGAATATCTAAAACTTTTTTAGCCTCATCTTTTAATCTTTGTTTATCTGTAAGATCAATATCAAATTTAGATACAAAAGTTCTTGCATTATCTACAATATCTTGTGCAATATATATTTCTAATTTATTTGCATTATCTACATCATTAATCTTATCAATAAGTATTTTTAAAACTGAGTCTCCATTTTTGAATTTTTCTTCAATCTTTTTTATTTCTTCTTCTGCTTTTGCGTTTGCTTCTTCTATTAATTTTTTTTTTTCATCATTACTAAGATCTGCTTTTGCACTAATTAGATTTCTATCAGCTTGAAGCTTGCGTTCTATATCTTCCTTTACAATGTTTTGTAAAGCTTCAGTTAAATCTTTATTTTTACTAGGATCATATTGTAATTGTTTAAAAATTTTTTCCAAACTAGTATTTGATTTTTTAACATCATCGACAATTTTTTTTGCTTCTTTCTTTCGTTTCTCTTCCTCACTTAATTCTGCGGTTCTTCCAAATATAGCACCCATTTTTATTATTACAATTTTTATTTTTTATTTTTTTTTTATTAATTTAAAATGTCTCAAGATGAAGATATAAAAAATAAATTAAAAGATATGAATCCAAATTTTTTTACTGGTATTGGGAATGGAGTTTTAAGCATGTTTGGTTTAGGTGAATTATATGATGTTTCAGGAGAATTACAAAAAGCATCTGATAATGCACAAAATTCTTTGCAAAATTCACTTAATAATTTAAGTTTATCTATGTATAATAGTATAAAAGATCAAAAAAGTTTAGATGAAAATTTAGTTAAACTTTTAACACAACAAAAATCAGAGTTAAATGAAACAATAGAATATTATAGTAAGTTATCTAAGTATAGTTTATATGAAAATAATATTTTTTTAAAATTTGTTTATATATTAGTTTTTATAATAATATTTTTTATGTTAATTCGTTAAAAATTAGTTTTTAAAATATTTACCTAAATTAAATATGGCAGAATTACTTTTATTTTTTGGACTTCCAATATTAGCAAGTGGAATAGATGCAGTTATGGATTCAAATGATATTAAGAAAAATATAATTGATATGACAGATGCTAAGAAACAAATAGATGATGCTCTAGAAAAAAATACTACAGAAGAAGATATAATTAATTTAGATCAAGATACACAGAATGCATATTTTCAAAGTATGACAAAATATCTTGAAATAAAAAATAATTTAGAAAAAAGTTTACCAATTTTTTATTCACACATTAGAAAAATTGAAATAATAGGTATAATAATGATAATAGTAATATTTTTCTTATTACTTTTAAAACAATTTAAATTATTAGGTACTTTACAATATATAATATTTTATCCAATTATTTTTATATATGAAAAAATTACAGGTAATAAAGTAAAAATGCAATAATCTTAAATTATATATATTATTTAATTTAATATATATAAACCGGTTTCTTATATTCTCTATTGTATAAACTCCAATACATACCTTCTTGAAAAGATAAATTTTCATATTCTTCTTCCATCTCCATTTCATATTCATCTAAATAATTTTGTTTTTTAGCTTTTTCTCTTTCAAAATGATTTTTAATATTATAATAATGTGAATGATATTCTGATATACATGTTTCATTCCAAGAAATATCTTCTAATTTTTCCTCAATTTGATAATGATGTCTACAACGTCCAGTATCAAATTTATCAATTCCATCATTATTTCGACAATTATAACAATTAGTACAATTACAAATATGTATTTGGTCTAACCATTTTAAACAATAATACTTGCAATCATTTTTAATTTCAGAAATTTCTTCTTCCAATTTTGTGATATATTTATATCTTATATTTTTTGTATTTTCTAATTTTAATTCAGCATCCTTCATTTTATTCTCTAATCTATCTAATTCAGATTTTAACAAAATGTCATCATGATAAGAGTCATTGTTTCTTTTTCTAATCATCCACGCTGGTGTCTGAAATTTTTCTTTAAAATACCAATGAAACTTATCATTAAATTTAACTTTATATTTATATCTAGCATGGTCAAAAATACATAAAAACTTTATTAAATAAGAAGTTGGATGAGGATCTAAATGAGTAATATTTCTATATTTTATTAAAATTGCTAAAGGATGTATTTCTAATTGTGATAACTTTTTGGGAAACTTAAAAATATATTCCTCGTCTTGCAAAACAGAAAATTTATTATTTCTATTAAGAATCATAATAATAATATTAATTATATATTTAAAATTTATTTTCAATTTTTTTTAAAAGTAAAATTATCTAATATTAAATAAATAATAATGAAAAATAAAATTTTAAAATCTTCAAATATAAATATTACAAAAATAATTTTAGTTATAATTATTATTGCTTCATTTGCCGGTATTATGTATTTTGTTGTTAAATATTTTAAAGAATCATGTCCTGAAGGTTCTACTTTTAATAAATCATTTAATAAATGTGTTAAAATTTGTCCTCCTGAACAGGTTAATGATTTAGATGGTTCCTGTATTTGTCCAAACGCAAATGATCATTATGTAAATAATAAATGTGTTCCTAAATGTACTGATCCTACACCAGACTTATGTGGTGGTATATGTATTAATTCAAATTTTACTAAATGTTTAACCATAAATGGTATTGATACACCATGTCCAAATGATAATGTATGTGGTGATTATTGTGTAAGTCCAGGATTTATGTGTACAAAAGGAAAAATTATGTATCCATTTAGTGATACTTTCATATTAAATGAGGGACAAAATTCTATTACTTTAACAATACCAGCAAATCCGCAAGGATATCTTTTAAATGGTATTTTTCCATCTAAATTACAAGAAATAATAAATGCAAGTTCTAAAATGAAATATATTGTTACAAATGATACAGATAATCCTAAAAAATTAAGTTTTACGGTTACAAATAATACATCCGTAGGACAGCCAATTTTAAATTTTAAATCAACTTTTAATCCTGAAAAACTTGGTTTTAGTAAAGAAGAATATACTTTTACAGATAATAAATTATTATCTAAATATTCTATTGAGGATTATAAACTTATAGAAACAAAATGTACTAATCCAGGAGAAGAAAATTGTGGTAATGGTTGTTGTAAACCAGAGGATTGTGTAGGAAATGATTGTTGTACATCAGAATATAATAAAGAAAAATGTGGAACAGGATGTTGTTTAAAAAATGAAGATGGAAGTACAAATTGTTGTGATGGTGTTTGTTGCAAACCTGAAAATAATGAGAAATGTATAGAAGGAAAATGTCAAAGAAAATGTGATTATAAAGATGTAGATGATAAAGATGTGTATTGTGATACCAATAATCCTCAAAATGCATGTTTAAATGTTCCTAATCAAAATAATAATGGCGCTTATATGAGTTATTGTGGTAATATAAAATGTAGATTTACAAATGAAGTACCAACTCCTGCTGATATTCAAGGTATTCCAGTATGCCAAACTTCAGATGTTAAACATCCATCTCCTCTATTTTATAGTAAATATGTACCCAATAAAGGATTAATAAGAAGTACGACTACTAAATTTTCTGTTCCTGCAGATTGTACAGAAAATGATTGTGTTAAAAGATTAGCAGAAGTTGGTGCAGATGATTTTACAGCGGATCCAAAAGGTAATGTTTGTAATACGACATTTAATTGTGAAACTGTATTAGAATATTTAAAAGATACAGATACATGTCCTTTAAATAACGAGAATCAATGTTGTATAATAGGTGGTAAATTTAAAGGACAGGTATGTAAAGATGGATTTTTTGCAGTACCGGAAGGAAATGATGAATGTTTGTGTGTGAAAGGATGGGGAAGTTTTAATGTTCCTAATGGTAAAGTATGTAAAATTATAAAGGATGGAGATGATTTTAGCGGAACATTATATCCAACGAGTGCGGAGTGTCTGAAAAAGGAAGGTGGATGTAATCCAGGATGGAGATGGAATGGAGTAGGAGACCAATCATGTAATGATTATGTTTGTAAAGATAATGCTGGTAATAACCGTCCCGATCTTTTTAACTATTCTCCAGGGATTGGATTGAATGGACCTCTTAGTAGTACTCATATATGCTTGACAGACAATAATGAGATAGATCTTATAAGCAAGATAGAAAATAGTGGTCAAAGATATATACATTTTAATGGATATAGTTGTGATTTAGATTGTGATAATGTATATAAAGATTTTCCTAAAGGATGGGGTCTTTGTGGTCACAATGATGGATTGATTTGTAATGCTGAACCTATTGATATTACGGGTGCTTCAGGTCCTGACACAGCAGGAACAAAAAGAATAGATAAATTGACAGGAAAAGATGTTATATATTATTCCCCTAGTAAACTTACAATAGTTAACCCACATAATTGTACTTACCAGTGTTTTGGTGGAGATGGAAATCCAAATAAAATACCAGATACATAATTTTATTAATTAAAAATTAATAAAATAGATTCAAATATTTTTCATAACAAAATTTTAATCAACTTCTTCAATTTTAGGACTTGGTACAGAAGAATCTGGTGGAGGTGTTTGTTGTGCTGCCTTTGTAAATTCACTTGGATCAAAATTTGCTGGCATTCCTCCAGGAACTCCTCCTGGCATTCCTCCTCCTGCTAAATTAGATAATAATGGAGTTAATTTATCTTGAATTTCCTTCATCTTATCTTCGTATACTTGTTTGCTTTCATCTTGATGTGTATCTAACCATTTCAAGTTTTCTTCTACAGTTTCATCGATAGTCTTCTTAATATCTTCAGGAACTGTTAGTTTCTCATCTCGCATACTATTTTTCATTTGATATAGATAATTTTCAAAAGAATTCTTTGATTCGATCTTTGACTTATTTTCTTCATCTTGTTGTTTAAATTTTTCTGCGTCTGAAACCATTCTATCAATTTCTTCTTGTGATAATCTTCCCTTATCATTTGTAATAGTAATTTTATTAGATTTACCTGTAGATTTCTCAACTGCAGTAATATTAAGAATACCATTTGCATCTACATCATAAGTAATTTCAATCTGAGGAACTCCACGAGGCATAGGAGGAATTCCTTCCAAATTAAAAGTACCTAATAAGTTACAATCTCTAGTCATTGATCTTTCACCTTCAAAAACCTGAATTAAAACACCAGGTTGGTTATCAGAATATGTAGAGAAAGTTTGAGTCTTTTTAACAGGAACAGTAGTATTTCTTGGAATAATTGGTGTCATAATTCCTCCTGCAGTTTCTAAACCTAAAGATAATGGGGTAACATCGAGTAGAAGCAATGCATCTAATTTTTCATCGCCTTTGCCAGAACCAGATAAAATAGCAGCTTGAACAGTTGCACCGTATGCAACGGCCTCATCAGGATTAATACTTTGGTTTAATTCTTTTCCATTAAAGAACTCGCGAAGTAATTGTTGTACCTTAGGAATACGTGTACTACCACCGACTAAAACGATCTCATGAACCTGAGATTTAGACATTTTAGCATCAGTTAAAACTTTTTCAACTGGTTCCATGGTTTTTCTAAAAAGATCTGTACAAAGATCTTCAAATTTGGCACGCGAGAATTGATAAGTATAGTCGAAACTATCTAAAGAATCAATTTCAATAGATGCCGTAGTAGCAGAACTTAAATTTCTTTTAGCTCTTTCACATGCAGATTTAATTCTTCTAACCGCACGAGGATTATCACTTAAATCTTTTTTAAATTTCTTTTTAATATCTTCTAATACATGCTGTAACATTCTATTATCAAAATCCTCACCTCCTAAGTGCGAATTACCAGATGTAGCTTTTACTTCAAAAATACCATCTTCGATGGAAATTAAACTCACATCGTGGGTTCCACCACCACAATCGAACACAAGAACATTCTTCTCTTTTTCGCCTTGTTTATCAAGGCCATATGCAATTGCAGCTGCAGTTGGTTCGTTGATAATACGTAATACTTCTAATCCTGCAATTGCACCTGCATCTTTAGTTGCTTGTCTTTGAGCATCGTTGAAATATGCTGGACAATTATGTACAACTGTACAATCTTCTAATAAGAAACGACTATTATTATCTACTTCAATAGCAACAAATTTATTTCTAATTTTTCCTTTATATTTAACATTAGAATCAATAGGTGTAATTTTTAATGAACTAGACATAGTATGACTAAATTTTGTATTTTCTGGAACTTGTTTATATTTAATAATACATGGTATTTCCTTTATTTTTTCACCGCTAAAATAAATCTCATAATATGTATGTTCACTTTTACCATCTTTAAATAAAATTTTGTCTTCATTAATTTTATTACATGGATGTTCTCTAGATCTTTTCAATATTTTTTGTGATGTAATACCTAAACTTTTAGCGAGAGTTTCCATTTGATAAACTAATATTGATCTAGTTTCTTCTTGTGAAAACCCATATCTTGTTCCTGTACCTTGTTGTAACCAACCATCAGAATCTATAAGTCCTGCAAACAACTTAAAACGTTCAGTTTCAGATGCATTCATATAAATATTTGGAATATGTTTATTTCCAATTACGTTAATATCTCTAAGAGAATCTAATACGGGATTATTAATATTATTTATTCCTTTATTTACTATTCTATAATGATAACAAGGTTTTGTAGATGTTATTCCTAAACTTGAAATTGTTCCAACATCAGAATTTAATTCTTTAATAACACTCATTCCTTGATAATTTTTTATAAATTCATATAAATATTCTTCTATTTCAGGATCACTTGATGTGATTTCAGGTAAAGTACTTGTTCCATCTCCCAACCATAGACCTAAAAAATAAGGATCTAACGGTAAATTAGGATTTTTTTCTTCTAATATAGGTTTATTAACTTTATAACCTTTTAAAACTGAATTTCTTATATTTTCATTGTATTTTAAATAATCTTCAACAGTCATTTCTATAATATCTCCTTCGTTTACTAAATTAGGTTCACTTATATGTAAATTATTTAGTTTATTAATCATTTCATCTTCATTAACTCGTAGTTCAACAAATTTAATATTTTTACGATCATTTATATATACCCAATAAGTTAATATATCTTTATCTCCTCTTTTTCTTAAACTTGGTTTAACAGCAGTTAACCTTAAAACTAAAATATGCTGACCTGTTACAATATATTCCATACCTTTACTTTGATTAACTAAATACATTTGTCCTGTTCCAGTACGATAACTTGTGACAGTACGTAATTTTCCATCATCTCCTACTACTTTATCTCCTACTTTTATTTGTTCAATAATTTTACTTGAACCATCAGGCATTAGTACTTTGGTATCTGGATCAAAACATGTGATAACCGCACTATCAACTTTTTGTCCCAAATATGTTTCAGCAATATCTTTCATTTTTGTTAAAACCATTGCTGAAATTTCTTCAGGACTAAAAGTTTTTTCTTCTTCATTGTATTCTACTTTAATAACAGGTTTATCATTTTTATCTGCTTCAACCGTAAAAGGCCATAATTTAATATCATTTTGCACCGTTGAATCACTAAATTTTCTACCAATTAATCTTTTTGCGTCAAAAACAGTATTCTTTGGATTACTAGAACCTTGATTCTTTGCAGCATCACCAATTAATCTTTCATTATTATTAAATGCGACTTGTGAAGGAGTTGTTCTATTACCCATATCATTTGCAATAATTTCAACACGGCTATTTTGCCATACTCCAACACAACTATAAGTTGTACCTAAATCGATACCTATGGAAATTTTACTACTTGACATTTTTATTATACTCTACTTATCTTTAAAATAATTTTTTAAAAATCAATTTTAAAAAATCGGAAATTATATTTTTTGTAATTTATTATTTCCACGTAAATAAGGCATTCCATTAATTGTAAATTGTGCTAAATCATTATTATCCGTTATTTGATATACTAATTTTCCATTAGGAACTTTACAAACTATTTGTTTATTAACAAGAACATTCTCACCTGTAGAAGGGATTGTTAATTGTTTTGGAGGATCTACATTATTAATTACTATTCCATCTTTATATTCTACACCACCAATTGTTATAGATAAATATGGTGAAATTTTAAGAATATATGTTGTTGTATTTATTGGTTGATTAGGAAATGGAATACCCATAGTTATACTAAAAACATATCCAAGAGATGGCCATTGACTTCTATCATCTCCATAACAAGCTTTTAATAATACTTCATTAGTTGAAAGAGCATATGAATTTGTATCATCTATAAACCATTTTATTGATTTATCCTGTAACTGATTAATATCTTGAATAGGTGTAGTTTTACATCCTGCTTTACTCCAAATTTCATTATAACAATCATACGTTATATTTGTATTATTAATGTCAGTAGGACATTCACTTGGTATTGTTGGCCATTTACTTTTATCATTTCCATAACATAAAGTTCTAGAATTCTTTGTATTATCGGTAACCCAAAAGTTAGTATCATCAATAACCCACTGTCCAGTTTTATCTTTATAATATCCATTTCCATTTTCATCCATATTAGCTGGTCTATCGGTTAAACATCCTGCATCTTTCCAAATTTTCTTGTAACAGTCAGCACTTATATTTGTTTCTTTAAAGTTATTTGGACATATAACATTGTACGGAATTTTTTCTATTTTTATACCATTTTTATCAAGATAAAATGGATAATCTAAAAATTTTATTGATATATCTTCAGACATGCTTAAAGTTATTTGTTTAAAAGTTTTAAAATCAAGTGTTGTAAAATTATAACTAACATTATATTTTAGTATTAAAATCTGTACAGATATATCAGGATCCATTGAATAATTAATTGAAATATTTGTAAAATTCACATTTGATGCATTACCACCTGAATAGTCACTATTTTCTTTTTCTATTCTAGCACCAGTGCTATCTATTATTAGATAATAGTCTATATTTGATTCACCAGTATGTATTCTCATCTTATCAAACATATAATTACGTATTCCGTTCATATTACATTTATAATTTTTAGGAGGCCATTTATTTCTATCTTCTCCATAACATCCAATTCTATGCTGGTCATCGTCTAATCTTGCCCACGCGTTACTATCAGATATAAACCATTTTCCAGTCTTATCTTTAAGCTGATTTGATTGAGAATTTTGTGGAACTTCTGTTGTACAACCAGCATCTTTCCATATTTTTGAATAGCACTTATAACCTATATTTGTATCTGTTAAGTATGATAATGGGCAATCTGTAGTAGCTACTTTTGTGTTACATTTTAAAGAATCATAATTATTAGTATCACTTGTTTGACTCCAAATTAATCTGTCTGGTAATATATTCCAAGTAGTATTTGTAGATTCACTACTTTTTCCAGGAATTGTATAAGGATTTTGACATTTACATGGTGCTTCTATTTGTGGTGCAGATCTTATTGTTTCATTTAAATTATTTACACGTGCATTATCTGCTGCACAACTATATTGTCCATCTCTTCCTACTCCATCTTTTGGTACACCATCGGGTATTTGTTTTACTGTTCTTAATTTTTCAGAATTACCTAATATTATACTTGATGTCTTTTCATGAAACAAATTACCTTCTTGTGTACAATAGGAAACTTTATCATATTCTCCAGAGTCTGAATCACTATTTCTAGTACATATGTTACAACCTGAAGGATGATAACCATCTCTACATTTAGGATAACATAATTCTAAACATCTCTCAGCACCTTCTCCACAATCTATAACAGAACTACATGTTTTTAGATCCCAAGGTGTAGTTGGACTATTATCACACCAACTTCCAGTACCTAAACCTTGTTGTTTAGGACATGAAGGATCTGGACATTTAACATCTGGTATCCAACCCCACCCTCTTCCATAAGTTGCTTCTGTATGATTTAAATGTTCATCTTTAGTCATTCCTGAACAATCAGAATCACTTTGACAACCTGTTGCTTTGTTCCAACAGCCATATGTATTGATATCACAATTAATATAAGGATTAATCATG
>Ga0214923_10001086_pt1 | contig 39425 bp, 34 predicted proteins | sample LL1510_MetaG_FD_177993 | JGI IMG/M metagenome (GOLD analysis project Ga0214923, IMG submission 177993) | Freshwater microbial communities from Lake Lanier, Atlanta, Georgia, United States - LL-1510 | ecosystem: Environmental > Aquatic > Freshwater > Lake | place: USA: Georgia | collected...
AACAATTTTGTCGAATTTTAACAAAATCGTTCAATAGATACTAAAATGAAAAAGTGGAAAAGAGAGTCTAATAAAAATCAAAAATCGTTCAAAAGATACTAAAATATTTTTGACTGAAAAAAGTACATACAACTGCAACAATTTTTGAAATTTTTAAAATCGTTCAAAAGATACTAAAACTTTCATATTTTTAGTATTCTTACAGTCTTTTTATTTTTTTGTAGAAATCCGCGTTATATGGGGGTTTGGCACCAGTCAAATAGATACAAAGTCGTTTTTTTGTTGTGTTCTGTACGAACTTTCCTTGAAATCAGCGTTCGAAGAAAAATCATATGAACTTTTTGATTTTTATTTATGTTTCATATAAACTTTTCATTTGGCTCAATTTGTCTCAATTTTTTTTGTTAATAAGAGTACTAAAAAAAATTTTTATTTTTGTACTCTTATAGTCGGTCGTTTTGGCTCAATTTTTTTTGGGTATCAATAGATACTAAAATTTTCACTTTTCGTATCTATCTATTGATTTTTTTGTAAACAAAGATACAACAATTTTTGATTTAGTACCCTTTTGACTGGTGCCAAACCGGTTTTTGGGGTGGCAATAACGCCGATTTCCAATTACTATCTATATGTTCGTTTTTTCGTTTTTAGTATCTTTTGAACGATTTTGAAAAATATTGATTTATATGTATACCAAAATTTGGTTTAGTATCTTTTTGACTTATCGGCTAACATTGTTTGTTATATAGACTTTAGTATCTATTGGTATGAATTTTTTATTTTGTAGTCTTGAATACTTTTTTAGGTGTGTTTTTTTTGAGATTTTTTTCAAAAATAAAATCATATTCACTTTAGTATCTATTAGAACAAAACATCAAAAGCTAAAAGGATACTAAACCGACTTTTATGAATATATGTAACCAAAATAAAAATCAAAATCGTTCAAAAGATACTAAATTGGTTTTTCGTTTTTTTGGTATATATACATCAAATATTTTTAAAAAATCGTTCAAAAGATACTAAAATGACGTTAAAATTTCACGAAAACAACAAAAAAGTAAATATAAATACTAAAATATACCATTAAAAATATAAAAGTTAATATAAAACTTATAAAAAGTACTTTTGTGAATCATAAATACTTTTATTTGTTTAGTTTTAAAATATTCTTTTAAAAAAGTTGAAAATAATTTGAAAAAGCATTTAAACCGGTAATTATTATAATTAATAATGATCAAATCAAAGTCAGTTAAGAAACCAAAAGCAGTGAAGAAAACTGTCGTTAAAAAGAAAGAAATAAAAGAAGTAGATAATAGTGGAAAAATATTGGTGATTGTAGAATCCCCAGGAAAAATAAATAAAATTCAACATATTTTGGGCGATGATTATATTGTTATGGCATCTATCGGTCATATCATTGAATTGAAAGGTAAAGAAATGTCAATTGATTTCAATAATAATTTTGAACCACAATATCAGGTAAGCAGAGATAAAACAGCACAAGTTGAAAAATTATTAAATGCAATGAAAAAATGCAGTGATGTATTATTGGCAACAGATGAAGATAGAGAGGGTGAAATGATTGCGTGGAGTTTAGCATATGTATTAGGTTTAAAAAATCCCAAAAGAATTGTTTTTAATTCGATCACAGAGAAAGAAATATTAAATGCGGTCAAAAACCCAAAGGAAATTGACATGGCATTGGTTGATTCGCAGAAAGCACGTCGTGTATTAGACAGAATTATTGGTTTTGAGATTACGCCAATATTATGGCACCAAATTGGTGGAGATCTATCAACTGGACGTGTTCAATGTGTTGTTGTAAGATTGTTGGTCGAGAGAGAAAAAGAAATTAAGAAATTTTTTGAAAAAGAGACGAATTCATTTTTCACATTCACTGGACAATTTGTTGATTCAAGGAAGAACATTTTTAATGCAATATTAAATAAAACAACTGATGATAGTGATACAGATTCTGATGAAAGTTCTGAAGAGGAAAATGATGACGATGATAATAAAAAATATAAAGATTCCAAAGCACGAATCAAAGATTATACAGATGCTAAAGATATAATTAAAAAACTGTCGACTTCAGAATTTAAATTAGCATCAGTTGAAACAAAAAATTCGACTAGACAACCATCGCCACCATTCACAACATCAACATTGCAACAAGAAGCATCACGAAAGTTTGGATTTAGTGTTAAAAAAACCATGACTGTCGCACAAGCATTATATGAAGCAGGACATATTACATATATGCGTACAGACTCTGTGAATCTCTCTGACGAAGCACTAAATAAGATTGCAAAATTTGTTAAATCTGAGTATGGCGATGACTATTACACCAGACGTCAATATAAATCTAAAAAAACAAATACACAAGAGGCACATGAGGCAATCAGACCGACAGACATGAATGTCAAGGGGCTAACACCAAAAAATAAAATTGAGAATGACCATATTAAACTTTATACTTTAATTTGGAAAAGGGCTGTTGCATCACAAATGGCAGCGGCAAAGTTAAATATAAAAACAATACAAATTGACATCAGCAAATTAAAAAAATTTTATTTTACAACTCAGGTTCAGACTATTGTATTTGATGGATTTTTAGCTGTGTATAATGTTAAAGCAGAAACAAATGAAAATGAAGAAGATGAAGATAAGAGCATTGCATTACCAAAAATAGGATCAAAAATAGAAGCATATGAATTTAACAGTGTACAAGAATATGAAAAACCTGTTACAAGATATAATGAAGCATCATTAATTAATAAATTGGATCCCAAAAATCTGAATATTGGCAGACCATCTACTTATGCAACAATTATAAAAAAAATAGAAGATAATAAATATGTAAAAGAAACAGATGTAGAGGGAAAAGAGAAGACATGTACATTATTGAAATGGAATAGCAAAAACAAAAAAATAGAAGAAAATGAAAAAACAATATATATAGGCAAAGAGACAAAAAGATTGGTACCAACTGAATTAGCAATTATCATAACTGATTTTTTATTAAAGAATTTTCCCGCTATTATGGAATACAAATTTACTTCTTCCATGGAAGATGATTTAGATAAGATTGCAGAAGGTAAAAAAATTTGGCATGAGTTGGTTGGAGGGTTTTATACTCCATTTCATAAGACTGTTGAGACTTTAAAACAGAAAAAAACAAAGATATGCGATGACAATGTTAAAGTACTTGGGAAAGATCCAAAGAGTGGTAAAAAAATAGTATTGACATTAAAAAAATATGGATGGGTTGTGATGTATGAGGGTGAAAAAAATATGGCGCCAATAAAACCCCCTGACACTCCAGAAAATTTGACTATTAGCAAAGCCATTAATATGCTTGCTTTTCCAAAAGAATTAGGAAAATATGATAATAAAAAATTATTGTTGAAACGTGGACAATATGGGTATTATGTTACATTTGGAACAAACACAATAACATTAAATGGTCTTGATTTTGACATTGATAAAATCGATGAAGATGATACATTAGAAAGCATTCATGATTTTATTAAGAAGCAATTGGAAAGTCGAAACAAAGCATGTTTATGGACACACACTGAAGGCAATATTGAATATAAAGTATTGAATGGTCAATATGGTGCATATGTTAACATGAGAGATAAAAGAAGAAAGGAAAAAACTTATAAGGGTTATAATGTTTCACTTGGTAAAAATTTTGACTTGGATGACATAACATTTGAAAAAATAAATAAAATAGTTGAAGATAAGAAGAATCAACCAAAGAAAAAATATTTCCCCAAGAAGAAGAAACAATAAAAAATACTTAACAATATTATTATAACTAATAATATATGAAAAATAAAGAAAATGACGCGATTCAATCAAATAAAATTGTAAATAGATGTAAATTATGCAACAAAAAATTAAATTTGTCAAACATGATTAAATGTAAATGTAATAATATTTACTGTTTTGAACACAGATATCAATTTACACATAATTGTACTTATGATGATAAACAAGAAATTATTGAAAAATTAACAAAAGAAAATCCAGTTGTTATCAATGATAAAATAGAAAAAATATAATTAAATATTCTTAAATTCTTCAATACTCCATTTTTCATCTTTCTTATTTGGCAAATGTCTAACAATGAAAAATGGAATTGTTTTATGTTTTAATTCTAATTTGGCAATTTCTTTTGGATCTAATCCTGCAACATTACTTACCATTGGTTTTGCACCTAGTGATATTTGTTTTGCTCTATCTCCAAGGATTCTGACACGTTCGAATGTTGTTAAGAATGGTTTTGTTTGTCTATCTTCTAGCGGCACATATTTCTCATTTGAATCTCCCTCATCATCTTCAAAATAGTCTTCATTGTCGACATCATCATCCTTGAAATTCTTTTTCTTCGATGTAAAATTATATAAACATTCATTATCTTCTGTTACTTCCTGTTCACTTTCAGAACTATCATCCTCTTCCTCTTCTTCCTCTTCTTCCTCTTCTTCTTCTCCCTCATTCTCTTCTTCAGCATCATCTACGTTTTTATCATCATCATCGTCCTCTTCATTATCATTATCTTCCTCTTCAGTATCATCCTCTTTTTGTCTACTTTGTTCACTAATGTCATCTTCAATTTCACTTTCTGAGTTTTCAGAAAGGTATTCCTCAGACGATTCTGTATCTGGTTCATCAGCATCATGTAATCCTCCCTTTTGTTTTTTTGTTGCAAATTTTACTTTTTTCACATCTTTTTTATCATCTGTCTTTTTTACTATTTTTTTAACGGCATTTTTTGGCTTTGGTGGCATGTTTTGCTATAATATATATTACATCTTATTTTTAAGTTTTATTTTTCAATTTTTTTATTTATGATTTGGTCTAAATACCAAATTATAAATAAAAAAATTGAAAAATAAACAAATTATTGATAATATATAAAAATATAGTTATATCATATTATAATATGCAATTTTGTCCGAAATGCAATAACATTTTAGATATCAGCAAAACACCACCAAAGGTTCATGCAGTAATAGTTGATGGTGAAACTCCAACGACAGTAAGTGATACAAATGACAATAAGAATATTTCAAAAATCATAAATAAATATAAGAATAAAAATAATATAGTTTTTTCAGATATCAAAGGGATAAGTATTGATGCTGTTAAAAAGTCTGACGAATATCAGGCATTGAATAATGGAGAGAAAACAGCATTGATGAAAATAATTAATGATTTATCACTCACAGATGATATTAACAATGCATATAAAGTTTGCAGAAACTGTCTATATTTTGAGCAAATCAAAGAAACAACATTAATTATCAGCAGGATGAGTTCGAGTTCACAATCAGGATATATTGATAGAAGTAAATATTCTAATATGAGATTTGATCATACTCTTCCAAGAACAAGAGAATACAAATGCAAAAATGATAAATGTATAAGTCACAAAAATCATGAAGAAAGAAAGGCGGTGTGGTTTAGACCAATTATGGATTCATATGCGACATATTATGTATGTGTTCCATGCGGAGAAGTTTGGATGGTGAATTAAACTGTAAACTTAACAATTATGAATGATGAACTATCGTGTTGTTTAAAAGGAATTGAACATTAATTTTATTTAAATGGAACTGAACAATCATGAAAAATTGTGGAATATCCCTAACGGGAATTCCATAATTTTTTTATTTACTATTTAGCCAATGGCTAAATAGTAAATAAAAAAATTGAATCCAAATTATCTTGAATATAAGAAATTATATTTAAAATAGTTTATATTAAGTATTTATATGAGTAACATAAAACAAAGAGCTTCTGAAGAACTTAATAAATTTTTGCAATCTAAGCGCCTTCCTAAGGGAAGCGAAGATGTGATAACACATACGTTGATGGGAGGGGCATTGGGGTCGTATAAGATATTGGGAAAAGACTATGAGAAATTTATTGATTTGTATAAGAATGCTGTTGTAAGTGGGTATGAAGATTTATATATTGTAGAGAAACATAGAGACAAAAAAGTTAGTCCATTAGTAATAGATATAGATTTAGATTTGCCAAAAGAATGCAAGACGCGTGTGTATAAAAACAAACATATAAAAGATTTAATAGCAAAATATAATACTCTTATTCAAGAACATTTTGATGTAGATAAAGCAGATTTAATTACAATGGTGTTTGAGAAAGACAAACCAACGCCAAGTGATAAACAAGCAGGTGGATACAAAGATGGTTTTCATATTTATTATCCGTATTTACCATTAGACAAAAAGAAAGCTTTTTGGATATATGATAAAATGTTAGGAATATTAGAAAACACTGATCACTTTTCGGATTTACCAGTACTAAATGAAATTTCTAAAATATTAGATGATTCTATCATTGAACGTAATGGAATTTTGATGTATGGCTCACATAAAAAAGGAAGAAAGCCATATTTTTTGTCACATGTTTACACTGATAAATTTCATGAATTATATGACCCAGAAGATTACAATGATGAAAATATTATTGACTTGACATCTTTAAGAATGTGTAATGATGATGGATCAATACAATTTAAAGACAAATATAACCATTTGAATAATGTTGCAGAGGAATCATTTATCCGACACACAAGTGGTACTTCTAAGAAAGAGACAAAAACTAAAAATGAGCCACCAACAGATCATTTTCCAAAAGTAAAAATGACAATTCACAGAGACAATAATCATGAACAAAAGGTAATTGTTGCAAAACATTTAGTTACACTATGTCTGTCAAAAAGACGCGCATCGAATTATGACACATGGGTTCAAGTAGGATGGGCTTTATTCAATATTGATCATGAGAAATTATGGGATACATGGATAGAATTTTCAAAAAAAACAACAAGAGGAAATTTTTCCCACAAAGGGTGTGAAATGATATGGAACAATGCAAAAAATCCCGCAACATCTAAACAGTTATTATCTATTGGTTCTATTCATAAATGGGCAAGAGAGGACAATGAAGCAAAATATAATTTATATATGTTTGCAAGATTAAATAAGATGTTAAATAGAGCAAAATCTGGAACACATGATGATATTGCAAATGTGATTAAAGAATTGTATGGCCATATGTATAAATGTACATCGATTGAAAAGAGAATTTGGTATGAATTTACTGGTCACAGATGGAAAATGGTTGAACAGGGATACACACTTGCAGAAAGAATTTCATCAGATTTATCTCATAAATTCGTTAAATTAAGTGTGGGTGATCCAGTTGCAGTTGCACAACATCAAGAATTATTAGATGAAGATCCGGAATTAAAGGCAATCACATCAGAATTATTAATTGAGGATACAAAAGGTACTATTGGACAGGATTTAGTTGTTGGAAATTCGAAAAAAATATTTGAGATTGCAACAAAATTAAAAGATGTAAAATTCAGAAAAAATGTGATGGAAGCATGTTCACATAAATTTTACGATGAAAAATTTGAGGAAAGATTAAATTCAAATATATATCTACTTGGATTCGAAAATGGTGTATATGACTTTAAAATGGGAAAGGATGGGAGAGGTTGCTTTAGAGATGGATTGCCAGAAGATTATATTACATTGTCTACAGGGTATGATTATATGGATTATGAACCAAATCATGAAGATGTTGAATACATCAGAGATTATTTCAAGACAGTTCAACAAAATCCAGATATGAGAGAATATGTATTGAGATTCTTATCGTCATTCCTAGTTGGTCATACCGAAGATCAAAAATTCGTAATTTGGACTGGCAAGGGTTCAAATGGTAAATCAACAACAACATTTTTGTTGAATAAATCATTTGGAGAATATTTTGGAACATTAAAAACAACTATTATTACAAGAAAGAAAAAGGATTCTGGTGCACCAGAACCAGAAATTGCAAATAAGATTGGTGTAAGATGTATTATTATGCAGGAAGCATCTGAAAATGAAGCAATCTATGTTGATCAAATGAAGTTTTACACTGGTGGTGAGTTAATTGAAGCTCGTATGCCACATCAAGGGAAATACTTCAAGTTTATGCCACAATTCAAATTAGTTATGTGTTGCAATGTTTTGCCAGATGTTCCCGCAACAGATGATGGTACATGGAGACGTTTGAGAGTAACTTCATGGGATACAAAATTCGTTGATAATTTAACAGGCAAATATAAGATTGAAGTAAAGAAAGACAAAAAAGCAAATGAAAAATTAGCCAATTGCGCTCCAGCATTTATGTGGATGTTGATAAATGAAATCTATCCTAGATATATTCAATTTGGATTGGTTGAACCAAAAGAAGTATTGGCACATACAACTAAATATCAAGAAGACAGCGATGTGTACCTTGAATTTATCAGTCAAAATTTGACAGTCGATCCAAATGTAGAAGAAAAATCAGCATTGTTATATACATGTTTCAAACAATGGTATAAAGAATCATACAATCATGCCCCACCACCTGAAAAAGTGTTTAGAAGACAGATTGAAGATAAAGGATATGAAATTGACGGAAGAATTATTAAGGGTCTTACACTCCGCATTGATGAAGACGATAATAAAGCTGCTTAAGCTTCTTCAGAAGTGTCTGTTCGTGATGTTCTGTATTCATTTTTTTGACTTAAGTATACTTCTCTAGGTTCAAATATGTCATCTTGGATAACAGATGTATAAGAATCAATCATTTTTCTATTATATAAAAAAGTTATAGGTTCTAAAATATAAACATCATTTTTAAATGGATTAATCATATAATAGATTCTATCAAATTTGCTTACTAAAGCATCAATTAAATAACATTTATTTTCTATTACCCAAATAAAAAAACTTGCAACATCAGTATTTTTATTTTGTTGAACATATATTTTTTCATAAACTTGATAGATTTCATCTCTGTCATTTTTTGATATTATTTTTTCTATACTGACATTTTTCAGATGATCTAAATCAATATATGAAAATTTTGGTGTTAGTTCTATCGATGGTATATTTGAAAATCTCTTGTTACCATTTTTCAAATAATTATAAAAGTCATAACAATAATTACCGACATAGACAGATTTATCTTCATTTGTATTTTCTTTTTTATCTGCTATTTTATTGGAAAAACTTCTTTGACCGAATTGTCTTTGAATAGGCTCTTTATTTTTTTTATTATCTGAACATGACTTATATTCTGCATAAATTAAAACATTGGCAATACCAAAATAATATGCAATGCTTGATATGTATTTTACGAGATCCATATCATTTAAAATATTGGACTTGTCTAATGTGTTATATTTGACATAATAATTTACATGCATCATCGTTTTTCCATCTATTTCACACAACTCAATAAAATATAACAGATATCCATTGTGTAATGCATATATTGAAAACCCATTTTGAACATTTTTTATTGCATAAAAATTTTTATAAGCACCTGTACTATCAAAACGTTCTGCAATATTGACAATTTGCTTATTGCCAACTATTGAAATAAATTGTGACATGACATTGACATATTCATTGATAAAATAACTAATTCTTTCACTTAGTGTATATGTGTCTTTATATCTGGCATTCAAAAAGTCAACTGTTTTTGTCTCTCCTGTATATATTTTTCTAGGCACTTTAAAATTTTTAACATTGCCAACCCATTCAAATTCATATCTTGTTTTTACCTTTGATGAAAATTTTTCATCAGTATGATAATACACACATTTTTTGTCTTTGCTTATCAATTTAAATTTTGACATAGGTGGAAATATAATTTCTTGTTCATCAGGAAAATGTGAAAGTGTTTCTAAACACAAACCAATTCCCTGAATATTTGCAGGAACACGAATTTTAATTAAGATGAAACCAAAACTGTAGAGATCAGCCCTGTAAAAAGGGTTTCTTGTTGTACTCATAAACCCCTCTTCAGTAAAAGTATCACCAATATTTAAATTTGACAAATATGAGTCTTCATTTACAAACCTATATAATATATATGATTTATCAAATGCAGGTGATGTTGTACAAATGTCCGACAGAGGATTTATTAAATCATCTAACAACTGATTTCTTGTATTATATTTAACTTGATTTCTGAGATATTTGTTTATGAAATAACTTCCTTGAATAGTATAATACTGCACTATTCCCATTGCATCATTTTGAATAATATGTTTTTGATGTGATAATAAAACATCATAAGATACATCATTCTGTCTAACCTTGTCACACAATTCTGCTAAGTACTTCCTATCTAAATATTTGTTTGGCAATTTTATTCCCATGTTTAAAGCCATATTTATGATTTCACTTCTGCTGTAATATGGTTTTGTACTGATGATATATTTATTAAATGATGGACGTTTGCAATAAATTATTTCTTTTCCGAATTCAGTCGAGTATTTATAAATAACACTGTGGTATGTTTTTTCTAGTGTATCAATATTAAAATTTTTCATGAAATCTAATATTAAAAATATCTTTCTAATTTTTCTTTTTTCAATTTCATCAGTGTTATTTTTATCATATGAATTTAAATTTTCTTCTAATCCTCTAATTAGCTGCTTGTCTGGAAATCGATAATACTGTTTTACAACTCTTGTGTAAACATTAAGATTATTAATTAAAAACAAATTATCTGAATATATGTCATATAATGGTACTTTTGTTTCTATTTGTGAAATGTGTTCTTTTATAGAATCAATAAAATCATTTCTCGATACCATTTTGTTTATTTCATCTGCTGTATTTTTTTTATCATATTTAGTTAGGTCTTCTTTTGTTGGCACACGACATTCCAAAAAATATATTTTGTCAAGAGCTATTTCATCATCATATTTTGAAATTATATTATTATTAATATTATACAAATAACTCATATATAAACTACATCATTATAAAAATTGTTTTATTTTAATAGTCATATTAAAATAAAAATTAATTTCTTGTTTTGTATATTAACATTACAATAATTAATACACACAACAATAAAAATAAATAGCTATTATCATCATTTTTATCTCCAAACCCCTCAATGCATTTTTTCCCCCTTCTTGAAGCATAAGAATATCCATATCCTAAATCTGGTCTAGATGCATCAATGTTAAAATCAGATTTAAAATCACCATGTGTGTAGTGTAATTCAGTTTCTGTGACTGGTGTTGATGACGGAATATATTTTTGCGGAATTGTTATGTCTTTATTAATGTACCATGGTTCATCTGATTCAACCAAAACAACTGTTTTACCTTTGAACTTGGGTAAAGAAATATCATCGCTGTCCTGTTCATTTTCAGTGATGCTTTCACTCAAGCTTGAATCTGACTCTTGACTTTGTAGATCTAACCAATTGCTGCTATTTTTGTCACAAGGTTCGACTATTAATGTGTTATTATTTGCTTTTATACAAACCCCATCAATAAATAATTCTCCTTGTGTTGAATAACCAAGTTTCTCAAATGGATATTTTGATTTATCATTATTTTGTGTCATATAACACTACTATATATTTTATACAAAGGAATTATTTATATAATAATCAACAATAAATTAGTTTAATAGGAACTGAACAACGAATAATCGAAGTAGGATTTCATAATTAAGATAAGGGAACCCAACATATGATGAAAAATTGAGAAATCGCTATTCACTATTTCATAATTAAGATAAGGGAGCCTAACATATGATGAAAAATTGAGAAATCGCTATTCGCGATTTCATAATTTTTTTATTTATAATTTGGCCTAAAGGCTAAATTATAAATAAAAAAATTGAAATTTCAAACATCTAAATAGCCCATTAAAAAAGGGCATTTGTTCTACATAATAAATAACCTCGCCTCCTGCATTTTAACATAACCTGCACAATGGCTTCCACCGGTTCGGCTTTTACTTCTTCACATATTTCACGTTGTCTAAATCCTCAAACTCCCGCGGATTACAGACTATGTGCCCAACTCAATAGAGAAGTATCTGGTGCTTCTCAAACATATTATCCTGTCTTCTTTGGCGGATACAGCAGCAGTCGACCTAGCTCTGGTTCCAGTCCTAGTTTTTCAGACTGTGTCCTTCGGAGTGGTCATATGAAGTCACGTTAGTGAACAATTCATGATGCAATGCTTTTTTTGCAGTAATGCGTTTATCTGGATCAATCACTAACATCTGCATGGTCAGATCAATGAGATACATAGCTTGTATCTTATTTGAGTCTGTATCATCAACAATCGTCTTTAACATTTTTTTTATTACTGAATCGTAATTAATCGATTCATACCCTCGGTACCTCTTTTTGTCTTTTGTGAAAAACATTTCACAATTTACAGACTGATTTATCATATGTTCTGGAATATGACCTAGTTTAGATGATATTGTATACAAGTGTTCTTTGTCTATATTTGTTTGTGTATCATCTGGATCAAATAAAATTTCACCTGTCATCATTTCATATATTGCACATCCTAGTGACCATATGTCTACATTTTCCTGATATTTTAATTCCAAAAGTACTTCAGGGGCTCTATAATACCTTGTTTGGATACATTTATTCCTTTCATCTTCTGGAAGTAAACATGTACCTAGATCGACAACATAAATAGAAGTTGTTGAATCGAACACGAAAGAAGATGATATATTGTTTGATATAAGTTCAACATTGGTTGAAGAATTAGAATCATCTTCATTATTATTAATATATTTTTCTTTTGCCAATCTAGAACATTCACTAATGTGTTTAACAGCCTTCTTTTTCTTTTTATTTGTACACTGAAATAGAGTATTAATTTCATTACATTTATCCACAATATGTTTTGGCAATTTATCAATTAAAATATTTTCCGGTTTTATGTCTGTATGAATAAATTTATTATCATGCATTTTATCAATTGTCAATAATACATTCTTTACTATATGTACTATATTAGGTATGCCAATTGGCACTTTATTTCTAATTAAGTTATACACTGAACAGCCCATTAAATTCATAACCATGCATAAATAAATGTCATCTTCATCTTTATGTTCAAATGAGTCAATATATGTCATTGTATTTATAATATTTAATTTTTTTACTTCATCATATATTGCAAGTTCTTTTTTTCCATCATCATAGTCACATGAATTAAATATTTTTATTGCCACATATTTATTTTGTGTATGGTCATATGACAACCATACAGAAGAAAATGACCCATGACCCAATTTAGAAATCATTATATATCTATTATTAAATATATCCCCTGTCCAATCAATGAAACAATCATCTTCATAATCACCAGACATTATAATATACATAACATAAATTATAATGTACTTATAACTCATTAATTTTTCTTTATATCTTTCTTCATTCTGGCAATGTACTTAGTTAATTTTTCAATTTCCATTTTATTATCTCTTATGATTTCTTCGTATTCACTTCTTAATTTATTGACATCAATCATTTTAAATATGATTGCATCTTTTAACTGTATTGACCATTTAATGTTTCCAGCCCCAACATATATCCACTCTGGCAATCCATCTATATTTAAAATAGTACCCCCTATCCTAAAATTCATTTCATCCCCTTTTTTTAAAAAATATCTTATGTTATTACCAACTTTTAATTCATTTACATCATCTACCTTTTCAAAATTTTCCAAATATGATGCAATGTCTTTTTTTGATAATTTATCAGTATATGTCAACTCTGGTTTAACATATTCATTTGTTTGTGTTGCAACATCTTTCATAATTATTTTCTTTTTAGACATATATTATAATATGAATTTTTGTCTTATGTAATTAAATACTTTCCAAATGCATCAAGTATTTTAGAGCTTGTCTTTTCTGGAATTTCAAATATATAATATTTTTTTGGATCAAGCGTTACTACTTTTTGTTTATAAAAATTATATAAACTTACTTTTTGAATTGCCCCATTATTCTTTTTTATCAACTTATACACTTTCATTATAGGCAATATGGTTTCAAAATCAAGACTAACCAAATAAACAGATGAATTTGGATATAACTCCTCTGGTCTAATAAAATAACACAATTTTAATTTTGGATATTTGGTTTTTATTTTTCTTATAATTCTATCAGGGACATCCGCCTCTTCAATTTGTCTTAATATATCATTTATGTCATTTTCCCTTTTAATATCGCTTTTTAATTTTATATTGTTCATAATAGTTACTATAAAAAATAATCTTTAATTAAATTTTAATTAAAAATTATAAAATTATTGTTTAGAACTCAAATTGCCAGATTGGATAAATGCACATAGTTTTGAACTTTTGTTTGCAATATTTATGATATCCTGTTCTGATAATATGTTAAGGTCTGGAAAATTAGATGGGTCTAGAAAATCTGCAACATCTTCTGCATATAACTCCGGAACTTTATATTCAATAATATTACCATCCTTGTCTCTATCAGGGAATTTTGATTTATACAAAACATTAAACAACTCAAACAATTCATCTTTTTCATCTTGTTCAAGTCCATCATAGTTATCTACAAAACCTGTCTTATCTAAATATTTAAATACATAATATTTAGCTTGGAAAAGAGCAGGAATATATTCTTCTGTAAAATTAACTTTCTCACCAGTTTCTGCATCTTTTACTTTAAAATTTTTGTTTGTTAATTTATGTCTAAAATCTTTATACAATTTCATGTTGTATTCAAATACTGATTTCTGTTCCGCAAGTCTTAATTTTTCTTTTTCTGCTTTATTTTTTTCTGCTGTTGCAACACATTGATAGTTTGCCAAATTATCCTTGTCATTTGCTATTTCTTTTGCTTTATTGTTAATAATTGCTGTTAAATTATTTTTTTCTAATAATATATTGTCTAATGTACTTTTGACATTTTCAAATGTGTCATCATCTATTTCAATATCTGAATTATCAGAATCATCTGAAGTGTCTGATGTATCAGATGTGTCTGATGAAGAAGCATAATTCTCTTCAAGATTAGAGTCTGAACTATCAAATAAACTGACTGTTTCTATTAGTCTTTTTTCATTTTGTGCATTCTGACGCTTCTTTTTCTTTTTTTGATTTTCATCTTCCTCTATTCCTAATATTTTGTCAGTTTGTTTTGCAATCTCTTCTACTGTTGGCTTTGGTCTACAAAAAGGCTTAGCTTTAGTGACAGTAGGTTGTCTTCTGACTTGTTGTTTTTTGGGTGCTGGTTGTAATTTTACAGTCCTAACTACTTCTAATTTTTTAGGTAAAACACCAAGCAACCGTTCTTCTAATTTTTTAAGTAAAATATATGTATGTGTTAATGGGAACATAATAATGTCACTAGAATAATGTAGTGATGCAACTTCATCATTAAAATTTTTTTGCAATACTAATTTATTGTTATTTAATGCAAAAAACCACTTAAGATTCCCATCATCTGACAATAAATAACACTTGTCTATCTGAAGATATTGATTCTGAGTTAGGTATGTTAATAAAGAATTTATTCCAACATCCAAATTACAAAGACCATTTCCGATATAATAGTCACATGTGCGAGTATTATAATAATTTTGATAATTTTTTAGATTTGCTTCTTTATTATCAATAAACAGCTTATACATATGTGTATAATGATCCATAACTATAGATGAGAGATATATATTTAAAATTAAATTCTGACGAATGTAATTATATATGATTGAAATATTAATATTAGCTGTTTGTCTAATATGTTTGGCAATATTAGTCTATTGTATTATTAAAAAATTATTTCCAAATCAAACTGATACTATTGAACAAAATTTAGATATAATAAATAATAAAATAGATGATAAAATAAATGATGAAATAAATGATATCAGTAAAGATCCGAATAAATTAAACAATGGCAATACAAATTCCAATCAAAATCCTGATGATTTGCCATGGGATCCAGAAGTTCCAAGGGCAGTAGGCAAAACAAGGGAAGCCACTGATGATGATTATACTAGAGTTGTATATGATTCTGACAAATGTTTTGTAATGTTTTAATTAAGTATTGTATGGCACAAAATCATTGTATTGTTGCTGTTGTTGCATTCCACATGATCCATCAGAACAACCTCTTTCGCTTCTTCTTTCATGTCCTTGCATCATTCGTGATCTGAATTCATCTTCTTCACCATGAATTTGATCATTGTCTTCTTCTAACTCGTCTGGCACAAATTCGTCATCATCATCATCTTCAACGTCATCAAACATTTCCACTTTATTTTTGTCAGTTGGTATTGGATGGTCTACGACAAATAAATAGTCGAATGTTGCGACAATTAATGTTAATATTATACTATTTATTAAGAGCACATTTTTTTGCATTATTTTCTGATGTCTCAAAAACATATATACAATTATTAGATAGGCAGCATATTTATACAACGGTGGATATTTATAATTCATATATATAATAGAAAGATTAATTTTATAATGCATGTATTAGTATTGTTGATTGATTTTATAAAGAAAGAACAATGATGAAAAATTGTGGAATATCCCTAGCGGGAATTCCATAAAAAGAACAATGATGAAAAATTGTGGAATATCCCTAGCGGGAATCCCATAAAAAGAACAATGATGAAAAATTGTGGAATATCCCTAGCGGGAATTCCATAATTTTTTTATTTATAATTTTGCCAAAAGGCAAAATTATAAATAAAAAAATTGAAATTAAAACAGAATAGACATAAAGGGATATTATAATAGCATACTAATAATGGCAAAGGGAAAATCTACTTCGCAAAAAGAAGATGCGGATACGCGTTCCGAATTACTCAAAAAGGTAAGTGCAGTTACCGATAATTATATTGAAAGTATTTTGCAAAAAGTTCCACAAACAACACCAAAAGATAAGGAACAAGCAAATGCTGTTTTTGAAACAGTGAAAGCAGGATATGTTGAATTTTGCGCAGTGCTTTCGGCTGTTCAACAGTCAAAAAGTAAATTACTTGACAAGATGAATGCTATTGTTACTGATTACAAAATTGTCGATGACAAAGATGATGATGATGAATCAGAAGACGATAATGGTAATGATGATGTTGTAGATGAAGATGGGGATGTTCTTGCGGGCGATTCTGAAAATGTCGATATTGACGATGATGAAGACGAAGAGCCAGAAGTAAAACCAAAGGGAAAGAAGACAGCGAGTCCAAAAAAGAAACCCAAACAGGCTAAAAAAGCAGAGTCAGATGCAGAGGCAGAAGCAGAGTCAGATGAAGAGGAGGAAGATGAGGATGAAAAGCCAAAAGCAAAGGGTAAACAAACAAAAGCAGCAGAATCTGACGAAAAGAAACCACCTAAAAAACCCAAAGCTGTAAAAGCAGAAAAGAAAAAGGGTGAATCTGAAGAGGATGAAGATGATGACGATGCCAAGGTAGAGACAAAAGCCAAAAAGCCAAAATCAGTCAAGAAAAAGACACCAAAAAAGAAAACCTAAATTTATTTATTAAATTTTAACATATGTTATTTACATATATTATAATGGAACAACATTTGAAAATTGAAAAAATCCTATGCGGATTTTTATAATTTTGTTTAAAAGGAACGGAACAACATTTGAAAATTGAAAAAATCCTATGCGGATTTTTATAATTTTGTTTAAAAGGAACGGAACAATATTTAAAAATTGAAAAAATCCTATGCGGATTTTTATAATTTTGTTTAAAAAGAACGGAACAATATTTAAAAATTGAAAAAATCCTGTGCGGATTTTTATAATTTTGTTTAAAAGGAACGGAACAATATTTAAAAATTGAAAAAATCCTGTGCGGATTTTTATAATTTTGTTTAAAAGGAACGGAACAATATTTAAAAATTGAAAAAATCCTGTGCGGATTTTTATAATTTTTTATTTTTAAATATGCGTCTTACGACGTATCTTTAAAAATAAAAAATTGAATCCTAAACTCTTTATTTATAAATATTATAATATAATTATATGAGAATTGGTAATTTGAGAGGTAATGAGCTTGATAAAAACTTACAGAACCGCATAAATTTAGCAAAAGTAGAGGTGGATGAAACCCAAGGTGGTGGGGAGAGAAAAAAAATTGAAAATAAAGTTGTAAAATTGAACTTTACAAATAATGGTCATATATTCAATAAAAGAGTCACATCAACACTTGCTGAAAATGGAACAAGAACAATATCATATAGATATTGGCAAAATAGAGGAAAAACAAGAACGAAATTTAAGAAAAATTGTAAAACAATCAATGAGTGCATTATCACATATGAAAGATGAATATTTAAATAAACCCTATTACAATTATTTAAATAGATTAATGACAGCACACAATTTAATTGCGAACATGTTTATTAAAGATTATGAAGATATGATGGATGCAACGAACAAAGGAGAAATTGATGATTTGGAAGAACTCGATTATGGAACTTTAAGAGATGATAAAGAAGGCGATGAAATGGTTAAAAAGTGTGCGTATGAGGAATTAATAAAATTTGATGAAAGTATAAACAATTGTGAGTTTGAATTTAAAAAGAAACCATATAACCCTGCTATTACAATTCTATAAAAATTGAAAAATAAAATGCCAATAAAATGCAATTCAATCTTTATTTATGAACTATTATAGAAAATGACCGAAATAGGTTTGGCAGAGAGATTTAAATCTCTCTATATCGAATATTTTAATAAGAAATATGGATTTATTTCTATTGATGACAATTTAGTTATTATAGAGTTAGGCAAAGAAAAAATTTTAGTGAAGATTATTGTTTTTCCAGAAATGACTGAAACATTAACAAAATCAATGCTGGAACCACCGGAAAATAATCCTATGTTTAGCGTCGGCAATGTTTTGTCAGATGATATTATTACTGAAAGTAATGATAAATATTCTTATCACCATAATATTTGGAATGCATTTACTGAAGTTATATTGTATTGCATTAGAAAAAAATATCCATATACAGGAAAGTTATACAAATATAATAAAAGTGGGAAACTTATACTTGATTCTACTTATGTAGAAGGAAAGAAAGAGGGATATTACTACAAAAAAACAAAATATAAAGGCCCTTTCCTTAGCAGAGACCCGTGTTACAGCAAAATTAAAAAATGCTATTATAAAAATGGAATATTGCATGGCGAAATGTCAAGGCGTAATGTTGATGACAAATTATATTATCACGAATCTATCGATTATATTGATGGTGTTATAAATGGCAAACACAAACAATATAACAGAAATGGGAAAGTAGAATATGAATGTGATTATGTAAATGACAAGAAACATGGAAATGAATTTGCATATTATTATAATAAAAAGAAAAATAAAACAATTATTACTCTAGAAGTAAACTATGTTATGGATCTTCCCAATGGCACAATCATCAAGAGACATAAAAATGGTGTCACAAAGTTAAGAGGAGTATATGTTAACGGATTGAAAGATGGTATATGGACAGAATGGCATGACAATCATGAAAAAAAGTCAGAAAGAGAATATTCAAATGGGAAAAAAATCGGTAAATTATTTCAGTGGTATAAAAACAAATTGCCAAAATTAGAAGTAACATTTAAAGATGGTCATGCGTTGAGAGATTATATTCAATGGACAAAGGATGGAAAAAGAAAAGAATTGACATTTACGCGATCTAAACATGTATAAAAATAGCAGATTTGTATAACTTTTTGATTTAAAAATTTGAAAAATAACTAGGGCGTTATTTTATATATTTATTATTATCGATTTTTATGAAAATAAAAATCGATAATAAAAATTTGAAAAAATATTATCATATAAGATTATCAAAATATAGTTATAACCATAGTATGAAATTGACAAAGAAGTTGATTGAAGACCTAACTGAAAACACATCTAAGTTTGCCAAAACATTGAGTGAACAAGATTTGGAAGATATATTAAGAAAGTTGTCAGAGGTGTATTATAATACAGATAAATCTTTAGTAAATGATGATATATTTGATTTGCTGAAAAATGAATTAAAAAAGAAAAATTCAAAAAATCCCTTTTTGACAGAGGTGGGGGCACCGGTTAAGGGAACAAAAGAAAAAGTAAAATTGCCATATCCAATGGGGAGTTTGAATAAAGTATATCCGAACACAGATGATTTAGCAAAATGGACAAAGAAATACAAAGGGATATATGTTGTCAGTGATAAACTTGATGGAGCATCTGCACAAATTTATAAAGACGACAAGGGGAAATTATATATGTACTCAAGAGGAGACGGTGAAGTTGGACAGAATATAAGTCATTTGTTAAATGTTGTTAATGTTCCAAAAACTGCATTGGAAAAAATGCCAAATGATTGCAGTGTCAGAGGTGAATTAATTATGTCAAAAAAGAATTTTAAAAAAGTAAAGGGCAAAGAAAATCCTAGAAACACTGTTGCCGGTTTAATTAATTCAAAAACTGTGGACAGAGAAATTGCAAAATTGACAGATTTTATTGCATATTCTGTACTCCATCCAAGATACAAACAAAATGAACAGATGAAATTATTAAATAAATGGACATTTGACACTGTTGAATATAAAGAAATGAAAGTAATTGATGATGACAAATTAGAAAAATATTTAGTAAAAAGAAGAGAAGAAAGTGATTATGAAATGGATGGGTTAGTTTGTGTGGATTCATCTGATAAATATAAAAGTGAAGCTGGATATCCCACGCATGCTGTTGCATTTAAGATAAGTGGAGAGACAGTAGACACTAAAGTTGTAAGGGTTATTTGGACTGCATCAATGGATAAATATTTAAAACCAAAGATTGAAATTGAACCAGTAAAATTATTAGGAACAACTATTACTTATGCGACTGCATTTAATGCTAAATTTGTCGAAGATAATAAAATTGGAAAAGGGGCAATTGTAAAAATTACAAGGGGTGGCGATGTTATACCAGATATTGTTGAAGTTGTAAAACCTGCAAAACAAGCAGATATGCCAACAATCAAATATAAATGGAATAAGACAAATGTTGATATAATTGCTGTCGATCTAGATGATGAAACAAAAACAACTGTGACAATTCATATCATAGATCATTTTTTCAAAACATTAGATGTTAAATATATCAGTATTGGCACTGTGACAAAATTAGTTGAAAATGGTTATGACGACTTATTTAAGATTCTTGGTGCAAACAAAGATGAATTAGTTGATATTGAAGGTATTGGTGAAAAGATGATAATAAAGATTTATAAAGAAATTGAAGAGAAATTGGCATCGACAACATTACCAAAATTAATGTCTGCATCACGTGAATTTGGCCGTGGACTGGGTGAAAGGAAAATAAAAGAAATTATTGCAGTGTATCCTGACATATTAACGTTGAAAGCTACAAAGGAAGAATTAAAAGAAATGATATTAGAAATTGATGGGTTTAGTGATATCCTAAGTGAAAAATTCGTGGAAAATCTAAAATCATTCAAAAAATTTTTTAATAAACTTAATGAATACTATGATGTGACTTATTTACTGAAGGCAAAAAAACAAGTAAAGAAGGGAAAGCAGATGTTGTTGAATGGAGAAAAGATTGTATTTACTGGATTTAGAGATGCAGAACTACAAAAATTTATAGAAGACAATGGTGGGAAAGTATCAACATCTGTTTCGAGTAATACAACAATATTAATTCATGCTGACAATGCAGACACATCAACAAGTAAATTTAAAAAAGCAACTGATCTCGGAACAAAATTGTATAGTAAAACAGCATTTATGAAAAAGTATAAAGTGTAAATTTATTTGTAAAATATTTGTTAAATAACATAAAATCTAAGTCGCATTTTCAGTCTTTTTTATTATTTATTTTACGTTGGCACATAAAACAAATAATAAAAAATTGAAAATTCATTTAAAAATTATAAAATATATTTCAATAATAGATATGAAACGTATTGATGGAGGTAAAAATGTTCTTAAGCGCAAATATGTGTCTGACTCTGACCCAGACGATAATCCTAAATATAGCCCGTGTCAGGAAAAAAAACTAAGGTTAATTGATGAAGAAATAAGCAAAAGAAATATAACGATCGAAATGATTTTAAATATGGACTTATGTCAAGAAGACAATATTTGGTTTGTTGAACACATCAGAATGTTGGAAGAGATGGAAGTATCAGATAAAAAATATGAATTGAAACAGAAGATATATGAAAGATATAATTATCTGACATCACCCCACTATAAAACAATAATGTCATACACAGGTTTTGATGCTAGTTCAGATGAAAATATGATTCAGAAAATTGCAAATAGTTCAAGGACTGATCGTGATAAAGCATTGCTTATTAATAAATTTTTAAAGACAAATCATGGATCATCATCTGATGAATATAAGAAAAATTTAGAATGGATTAAATATGTTTTGCAATTGCCCACTGAAGTTAAAATAGATTTTAATAAGATAAATATAAATGAAAATTTATTGAAATTTTGGAATTCAGTAAATAAGAATATTTATGGAATGACAAAAGTAAAAGAAAAAATGCTCGAATGTTTAAATACATACCTGCATAGCAAAGGTGCTGTTGGAAGAATTATTACACTAATCGGAGATCCTGGAACTGGAAAAACGTCTATGGCGATGGCTTTAGCAGAAGCAATGAATATGCCATTTCAGCAAATATCAATGAGTGATATTACAGATCCATCAGTTCTCATCGGACATTCTTCAACGTACATAAGTTCACATCCTGGAATTCTTGTTGAAACATTAATTAAATTTGGCCGTCTAGATGGCTTAGTATTGCTTGATGAAATTGACAAAGTTAAAACAAATCCAGTTGATGGACATAGCTTATCAACAGTGCTTTTGAAAATACTTGATAAAGTACAAAATAAGAAATTTAATGATTCATATATGCCAGAAATAGATATTGACCTATCTAAAATTATTTTTGTTGCAACTGCAAATAAAGAAGAAGATATCCCAAGTGCTTTGCTTGATAGGTTATACAAAATATATGTGGATGGATATAGTGATGCCGATAAAGTGAGAATTGGCAAAGATTACATAATGCCAAAATTGTTAAGAGATATAAATTTACATCCAACAGATGTTGAAATTGATAATAGTGTGATGGAACATATTGTCACAAATGGAATTAGTAAGAGTAATGGTATTAGGGAATTAGAACATACATTACAAGAATTGAATGACAGATTGCTGTTGTTAAGTAAACTTGATGATCAGAATATCAACTTGAGTTATAGGACAACTAAAACAAAAGTTAAATTTCCAATAAGAGTTACTAAACAAATGATTGATAATTTGGTTATAAGAAACCATTTATAGTCCAATTTCAGTAAACCATTTTTCTAAATATTGTTTGACATAATCTTGAATTATATTTGACAAATAATGCCATTTTTTATACACAAGTTCGGAAGAACCACCTGATCTCCAAATATCTTTATCTAATGACTCCATTTTATCAACTTCTATATGTTCATATCTTCCACAGTCTTGTGAAATTTCACCATATAATTTTTTTCCTGTTTCGATTGGCATAAAACACACATCTTTAAAACGAATTTTCATGTTTTTAAAGTGTTCTTCCAAAATTAAAAATGCATTGTATGTTAATTTTTTTGCATTTTCAACATCAATATAATAGTTTGCTAACATGTCACACATTGGATAGTCTCCAAGGGGGATGCCATCAGGAAACAACTCACTTAATTCACTTTCTATTTCATCATTTGTCTTATTTAGTTTTTTCAATGGATTCACAAAAATTTGTGCATGTGGCATATCGATTAATTTTGTTTTTTTGTGTAGATGATTTGGATTTCTCCAATCAAATCTGACAATTGGTTTATCATATTTGCCTGTCTCATCACATAACATTTTACCAAATCTTGTTATTTTTTCCTGCATATTGTGATAAATATGTTTATGTGTTCCAATGTGATATCGTTTCACACATACCTCAACTGGTGGCGGATTTCTAAATTTTTCTGCAACAATAAAACCATTATATACACACCAATATGTATGTTTAATGCGATTCAGCGCAAGTAAATATAAAATATTTCTTGTTGTTTGCTGTCTTTCTAAATCTGTTCCCTCAACAACACCAGCTCTTTGTTGTTTATGTGAATACACTGTTGGCTTGTATTGAATGATATCAAAAAATTCATTAAAATTTCTAACAATCTTTGATTCGCCTTCTAAATGAATAGGAAATTTTTCTGAATCGTCAAACCTTTCAAACATTAGTGATGGCAATTTATATTTATTAACATTGTTATGCAGAATGTCGTTAATATTACTAATACATTCTTTCATTTTCATGAAATTGTTTTTGACAACATAATATCCATATAATCCTGCTAATTCACGATATTTGAGTCTAAAAAAGGATAATGCATTTGGTTCTTCGTATTTTAAAAATTCCCCTCTAGACTTAATTCTCTCATGTGCTTCTTTTACAGATACTTCTACAATAATGACTTTTGTATTTTCTTTTGTCATATGTGGAAATGAATTTGTAATTAAATCTTGTGTTTTTGGCAGATCATCTACCATTTTTAATGTGGCTTGTGACACAAGTGGAAATCTGTCATAGATGACAATATTATGATTTCGTCTGTCCATTTGTAATTCATTGATTATTGATGATTTTCCAGAACCATCAATTCCCTCAATCACCAAATATTGTACTTTTGACTTATCTGTTAATTGTAAAAAGAAATCATAGTTCATAATATTACTTTCTCTGTCAAATGGATTCAGATGGATCCATAAATTAAGATATAATTCTTTAATCTTCTTGACAATTTTAAGATTATTTGCCACAAGTGTAGATCCTGTTTGTACAACTGTAATAATGTAATCTACCTTGTCATTTAACAAATAACTTTCAGCACTCCCAGACACATTAATAAATTCTATTTCAATATCTTTAAAATTTAATTCATCAATATATTTTTGAATTAATCTTTTGCCATCTTTATATTCCGACGCAATTTTAATATTTTTTTTATCCAGAACAAAATCATTTTTTGATACAAGTGCAATACAAGTTTTTTCACCATAATTATTGCCAATGACATCAATGTCATCAAAAACCTTTTTAATATTGTAGTTTGGCTTGTCAAGATTATACCATATGTCAGAATAACATACAACAGCATCAATAAATTTAATGTTCATCATTTTAATAATATCTGTTGCCTTTACAACAATGTAATTTACATGATATAAATCATCTCCGATTTTAATATAATCATTAGAAGTATATTGTAGACATCTGTTATTTTTTGGTTTTATTGGACAAAATCCATACTTATTTAAATATCCAATACTCGAATCCAAGGGTCTTCCCCCACATAGACCAATATTGAATGTTTTAATATTTAAACTTTTAAATTCTTCATCAGAAAATATTCTCGATGTTTTATTTTTACACATCAGCATATGAATAATATCTGAGTTTGTAATTTCAATTAATTCATCTTTCCTAAATCCATATCTTCCTTTTGATTCATATGTCTTATTGTTATGAATAATACTTGAGTCATATATGCAAATAGTACTGTTATCTAAGTGTGATAAGTTACATGTGAAACATGATACGGGCAAGTGATGCATTGTTTCCATCTTTGCTTATTAATAATATTGATTTATCTAATAAACCATATGTTATTTTTTTCAATTTTTTATTTATAAAAAATTTGAATTCCAATCATTCTATTCCATTACCATCAATATTTATATCAACATGGAATCATATTTAGAAAATTGTACAAACAAAGACACGTTTGTTTATGATCCATCATATGATAAACATTATGCTCTATTCTCAAATTTTGAAAAGTGGATGGAATGTCACAAGGAATCATTAGTACTTGACAATATTAAAAAAGGTCTTGTAGAATGTAAAACAATTGATAAATTTACAGATCAGCTAGATAGGAAGGATTTAATATATTTTTCTGATCAAGCAGTTTCATATTTAGATCCAGAACTTAACAGAAAAAATACAATGACATTGCATTATGAATATCCAAAATTTAAAAATATCGAAAAAGCAGAAAATGATATTAAGAATTTTATTGAAAATAATTTAGAATTAGATTACAAATATGGTATTGAAACATTTGTGCCTATGTTTGTTCCCTATGTCACTGACAAGAAAACATCACCAATGTTATTTTTGGTTACACACAATCCAAATGAAATTAACGATTTTATAAGTAATCTATTTGGCGACTATTGTGGAATGCCATACCATTATATAAATTTAGACTCTTTAAAGAAGACAAAATTTGTTTTAATGCAATATGAATCAAATGATGTATTATTTAGAAATAGCAACGAATGGAAGAAGGCAGAAAAATTAATTAAGAATAACATTAAAATCATTTTTGTTGGTAAAAAGGATCCAGTATTGACAATTTTTGATGACGAAATTTTGAAAATAATAAATGTCCATCACTGTATAGAAAATAAATTAGTCAAAACAAAAATTACAAAAGAAAATAAAATAACAAGAGTATTGTCAATTATTATGTGGTATATCCTAACTAAATTGCAACACAAGGATCAGGAAATTTATGAACCCACTGAGGAAATAAGGTTCAATATTGGTATGTATGATTATATTTTGAAAGCTGTGATGGGTAGTAAAGTTGAAAATATTAAAGATGAATTTAATGAAAGATGTATTGCAAATGGATTGCCAACATTATTAAATGATGCATATCTTGAGTATGTTATGAATTATTATGTTATGAATTCTTATTTTGTAACACCCTTTGACAACTGTGACTGTGACATGTGTGATGCAATTGATAAATTTGAAATGAATGATCATGTTAGTAAAAAACAGAGGATGTAATAAAAGGAACAGGACAAAGTTTAAAAATTGAAAAAATCCTAGGGCGGAATTTTATAATTTTGTTTAAGAGGAAAGAATAATAATGAAAAAATTGTAAAAATGCTATTCGCATTTTCAGTCTTTTTATTTATATGTTTCATATTGACATATGAAACATATAAATAAAAATTGTAAAATCGCTATTCGCGATTTTATCATTGATTAAAAATTGAAAAAATCCTAGGGCGGATTTTTTTATTTGTTTATTATATTTCTATAGCGAAACTGTAAATAAAAAAATTGTAAAATCGCTATTCGCGATTTTATCATTTTTATTTATATGTTTATTTTCGAAGAAAATAAACATATAAATAAAAATTGAAATTATTACTTCTTATTTATTTATTTCAGTCAATAAACATACATAATGATTAAAAGAACCATAGTTGATGACCTATTTCGCAGCAATAAAAAGCAAAAGAAAACACAACCAAAAAAAGAAGAAACAGATAATGAAGATCTTAAAGAGAAACTAAAAGAATATCTATTAACACAATTAGAGGAAGAAGGAGAGGAAGATGGGAAAGAACATCATTTAGATATGTTTGAGACAAAACATGAAGATATTTACATGGTTAAAAATCATGTATATTTTAGGGCAAAGGTTAATGATAAAAATATTAGTAAATTAATCAAAACTCTGAATGAGTATAAAGAAGAAATCAGGATGTTAAAAAATGAAAACAATTTTTTGACAATTGAAACAAAACCCATTTATCTTCATATTACAAGTATGGGAGGAACGGTTCATGATGGTTTTATTGCATATGATTATATCAAGAATTCAAAGATTCCCATCTATACTATTTGTGAGGGGTTTTGCGCAAGCATGGCAACAGTTATTACAATGGCAAGTTCAAAACGCTATATGACACCAAATGCATATATGTTAATTCATCAAATCAGAGGAGCAATGTTTGGCAAATATAGTGAAGTAGAAGATGAATATAAACACTGGAGATCATTAATGACAAAAATTGTTAAAATTTATTCTGATGTATCAGGCAAAAAATTAACAAAACAAAAGATTAGAGATCTAATGAAAAAAGAAAAATCATTGGATGCACAAACATGTTTAAAATATGGATTTGTCAATGAACTTTATTATGGGGACGATGAATAAGGCGTCAATAGTTTTTTTAATTCTGTCAAAATTTCTTCAGTCAATTGCAAGTTTAAATCATATCCATGACCATAAACACAAACGTTAATAGTAAATATGTTTTTTTCTTTATTATAACTAAATAAACATTCGCCATCTCGATTCATCCACCAATAATTTGTGTCATTTCTCTTGTCAACTTCATCAAAAAACTCTTGCAAAGATTTAGTCGCAGAAATGGTCTCTGTAGTAGTTATTTCAAAATCTCCTAATTGATATTCGCACTCAGATCTTTCAGTTTTGATAATTATGCTTCTATAATAGTCTTCTATTCTAACTCTAAACTCCATAAATGAGATTTGTATTATTCACTTATGTAATGATTTTTAAGATTAATTTTATTTTTCGTTTATTTAAACATAAGAAGTTATATAATAACTATATCAATGGAATCATTTGAACGTGGCATATGGAAATTCAATAATGTAAAATCAACACATTATTTTACAGGTGAAAATGTGGATATGTCTGGCGATATTCAACAGTTAACTTTTACACAACCGACTGATGAACCAGATATTGATGTAATTTTAAAAGATTACAGAAAGGCAGCCGAAATACATAAACAGGTCAGAAAAGAAATGAGAGATATGTTAAAAAGAGAAGCAAAGTTGTATGATATTGTCAGTCAAACAGAAAATAGAATTGTTCAGTTGTGTGGCATTGGTGATAAAAAAACAACATTTTCAAGCAACTCTTTCGGACTGCCTTTTCCTGTAGGCATTTCAATAAATGAAGTTGTTTGTCATGATTCATCATGGCCACATGATGAAAGAATATTATATGGAGGAGATTTGGTAAAATTAGATTTTGGTGTAATGTACAACAATTGTATAATTGATTCTGCATTTACTCATATTGTTGAAAATACGTCAAGCAAATATCAGCCAATTCTTGATGCATCACAAGATGCTACATATACAGCAATATCAATATCGGGAGTTGATGCAAGACTAATAGAAGTCAGTGAAGTAATTCAAGAAGTTATAGAATCATATGATCTTGATGATAAACCCTTGACTGCAGTAAAAGGCATCGGAGGGCACAACATAACGAAAGACAGAGTTCATGCAGGAAAATTAATATTATGTGTCCCAGATCCATGTCAGGAGGGACAAATTATGGAAGAAGGTGAGTTTTATGCAATAGAAACATTTGTAACATCTGGAAATGGCAATCTTACACACACAGGAGAAACAGTAGATTTTCAATTCAATCCAGACAAATTTGATTCAAAACAGATGAAGAAATTTTTGAAAGCTGATAAAAAAGGAATGGAAAAATGGTTGGTAAATAGAGGACATCTTCCATTTTCTCCATGGTGGTTGCATTATATTGATCAGGGGAATGATTTTAGAATGAGATTAAAAAAACATTATTCAATGGGTTATGTTACAGCTTATCCACCATTGACAGACATCAAACATTCAAAGAGTGCACAATTTGAACACACAATATATATAAGCAAGAATGGAGTAGAAAATTTAACTTTTGATGATGATTATTAAATGCTAAATATATTTTTAACTGTTATTTTATTATGATGGACGATTTACTTAATAAAATAACAAATATATCAATGGCTGATGGTAAAACAATATCTCTGACGAAAATCGTTATGTTGTTCTACATGTTAATTGGAGCAAACTTTATGACACATCTTGTATCAAAACAGATGAAGAAATTTGTTCAAGATAATAGACTTGTTCAACACATAATTGGAATTATAAGTATGGTTGTATTGATAACAACATTTGGCATAATATCAGATGTCAAATTGGCATTATTATATTCTTTTATTGCCTATTTATTTTTTATTTTAACAACAAAAATGGATCTACATATAAATTTAATAATTGTATTATTGCTTGTCATAGCATATCTATATGAAACAAATATAGATATTGATATCGAGAAAAAAAATAAAGTATTGACAGCAGAAGAAAAATTAAAATTGATAGAAAAAGATACGCAGTATAAAAAGTCTATGGTGATAATAATATTTTTGGTAACTGTTGTAGGTACGGTTATGTACAATAATAAAAAAAATATACAATATGGGGGTGGGTTTAGTCTATACAAATATCTATTGTATTGATGTAAATCTGTCTGTGTTTATTTATATAAAAAAGTATATAAGAAGATATATATTTTATATATAAATGGAAAATTTTTTTACTGTATTAAGTCAAAATGTATGGTTTGACCCAGAAAAGAGAATTGACAGAACACAATCATTAATAAACAACATTAAAGAAATCAAGCCAGATGTGATATGTCTGCAAGAGGTTACAGAATCAGTATTGTCATATATAAAAACAAATTTAAAAACCTATTACATTTTTCCAAAAGAACTTGACAGAACTTATGGATGTGTGATTTTAAGTAAATATCCCATTAAAAATACAAAAGTGTATGAATTAACAACAGCAATGGGAAGAAATATGTTATTAACAAAAATTATGGTACAGATAAAGAAACAAGTTGATGATACAATATTAATTGAAAACAAGTATATAATTATATCAACATGTCACTATGAAAGTGAATTTGGAAAAAACAATGTGAATAAATTAAAACAATTCAAGGAGACAGAAGAGATACTAAATAAATTAAAATCTACTTACAAAAATTTTATTCACTGTGCTGACACAAATATTGTCAAGGAGGAAGATAAGTATTACTTCCAAAATGACTGGACTGATGTGTGGGAAAAAATGGGGTGCAACGAAGAAAATAATTATACATATGATTCTTTGACAAATGACAACTTGAAAAATAGAAAAATTAAACTGCAAACCAGAATTGACAGATGTATTTATCAATCAGATGAATTTGAACCTGTTGAATTTAGACTGATCAAAGGAAATCCTGAATACATACAACCATCGGATCACCATGGGATATATTCTAAATTTAAGTTTATTTAATAAGTAATATTGTTATTTATTAAATGTTTTTAAAGAGGTTCTAAACAATAATTATTTGTGTTTATCATTTTAGTTTAAGAGGAACTGAACAATGTTTAAAAATTGTGGAGTCACTAGAGCGCGACTCCATAATTTTTTTATTGATTTTTGGTCGATAGACCAAAAATCAATAAAAAAATTGAAGTTACAACTCCTTGATATATAAAGGTTAATATATGAGTATACACTATAAAATGGCATCAAAACTTAAGAAGGAAAAGGTCGACAATGACTCTGACAACGAAGATCATGTTGAAAAGAAAGAAGTTGTTGATAAGAAGCCAGCAGTAAAGAAACCAAAACGAATTGTGACAGCATCAAAAGATGAAGAACCAAAGAAGGCTGCATCAAAGGAAGATGATAAATGGGAAGCAGATGATGATTCTTCATCAAGTGCAGAAAGCGAGTCGGATGCAGAAACAAATGACCGCCGACCAAAAATGCAAAGAAAACCAAGAAGTGTCGCAATGAATTTTGATTTTGAAGATTATAGATCACTAAATAAAAAAGTGTCTGAAGTTAACAATGTTGATCTAGTAAGAGTTCTTGTTGTTCGTGCTTCTGACGAGGGGCAGCAATTGCTAAAGAGATGTTTGCAGACTGTTTTGCGAGCAATGAATAATGAATCTGAATTCCCAAGTTTGCAAAGAACTGAAAGATCTGATTTTCCACCCCGCACATCATATAACAGTTATAATTCACAACAGTCTGACAGAAGTGGACCATATTACCCGAGAGGACGTGGTCGTGGAAGAGGTGGATATCATTAAATTTTATTTATTATTGACATAGTAATATATATGAAACATCCTGATGTTACTGAAAATATATTTTATAAAAAGATAAATGATATATATAAAAATTTTAAAATACCAAAGAAGAAAAAAACATTTAATGAAATATGTAATCCAAAAGAATTTCAATTGCAATTACCACAGGAGTTTTTGGCAGAGTTTATGAATCCAAAAACCCCATATAGAGGAGTTTTAGTATATCATAGAATAGGTGCTGGTAAAACATGTACTGCAGTAAGAATTGCAGAAGAATGGAAAAAGAAAAGAAGAGTTATTGTTGTTGTTCCTGCATCACTCAAGGGAAATTTTAGAAATGAATTAAGAAGTTTGTGCGCAGGAAACAGTTATCTTAAAGAAAGTGAGAGAGAAAAATTAACAAAATTACATCCATCATCAAAAGAATACAAAGAAATAATAGAAGTGTCTGATAAAAGAATAGATGAATATTATGAAATTTATTCGTACAACAAGTTTATTGAATATATACAGAATGATGAAATTAAATTAAAAAATACTTTGCTGATAATTGATGAAATACAAAATATGGTTTCTGAAGAAGGCACTTATTATTATGAATTATATAATCTAATAAAAAAATCGCCAAAAGACCTAAGAATGGTTTTGTTATCTGCAACACCTATGTTCGATAAGCCAAATGAAATTGCCTTAACATTAAATTTATTAAGACCAGATTTGCCTTTGCCAACAGGAAGAGATTTTGAAAAGTCATATATAGTGGTTAAAAAAAAATCAGATGGGTCATATTCACATCATGTTAAAAATATAGATGATTTTAAAAATAGGATAAGAGGGTATATTTCATATTTTAGAGGAGCGCCACCATATGTGTTTCCTGAAATGAAAGTTAAGTATGTCAAATGCGAAATGTCTGATTTTCAATATAATGCTTATAAAGGTGTATTGAAAAATGAAGAAAAAAATGCAGATGTTAGTAAATTAAAAAAGAAGGCAAAAAAGACTTTAAATGTGTCACAGCTGCCAAATAATTTTTTTATTGGAACAAGATATGTATCAAACATTGTTTTTCCAAATAAAATGATAAATGAAGAGGGATTTAAATCACTGACAGATAAAAAAATAAAGAGTCACTTGGCAGACATATCATGTAAATTTAATACAATTATAAATAAAGTTACAAAGACATCAGGAAAAATCTTTATTTACAGCAGTTTTAAAGAATATGCAGGATTGAAAAGTTTAATTAAGATATTAGAGGCATTTGGATATAAAAATTATTCTAAATATGGCGAGGGTCATAAAAGATTTGCAGTTTGGACAGGTGATGAAAGTATTAATTATAAAGAAGAGATCAAATCGGTGTTCAACATGAAATCGAATTTGAATGGATCTAAATTGAAAATCATATTGGGGTCATCAAGCATCAAAGAGGGTGTTTCATTTACAGGAGTAAGACAAGTACATATATTGGATCCATATTGGAATTATCCCAGATTAGCACAGGTAATAGGAAGGGCAAGTAGATTTTGTTCACATAAAGACCTTCCTGAAGAAAAAAGAAATGTAAAAGTATATATTTATTTGGCGGTTCACAGGAATGAAGAAGAAACTATAGATGAGTATATACAAAATTTATCTTCAAAAAAGAATAAATTGGTAATGGAATTTGAAAAAGCAATAAAAGAATCTGCCATAGATTGTGAATTGAATAGTCATGCAAATATGGATAATGATAATAATTATATATGCGATATGTAAAAAAATATTATAGGTATTCTATTATTAGTATACATGAGTATTGAAATAGCAGAGTTAAGAACACAGTTTAGAAACCAATTGTTAATGACAAAAAACACATTTGAAAAACTAAATAGATTCACAGAAGTGAATAATTTAGAAAGCACATTATTTTTGACAAAAGAGGAATTGATTAACAAGGAATTTGAGAATCATCTGAAGTTGTTGACTGAAAAAACCACTTTAGATGAGATTAGGAAATTATTACTGTCGTATTATAATTGGATAAATCATGAAACAATTAAAACAGATGTATTGGCACCCAAACTGACAAACAGAACCTTTTTGGTTGCATGGACAATCGTATCATTTCCACAATTTGTTTTAGACTTGACATTAGAAGATTTGCATAAAATGACAGATGATAATATAAAATCAAGAGTATTCAGACAATCGTCGTCTTTAATTTATTCATTAAAAAATCTTATTCAAACAGACAATCCAATTGATTATGTTAATTTTATTGTAAATGTAAATAGTTATTCAAATGCATATTCACAATTTATTAATGTAGACAAGGTTGCAAAAGTGACTGAATTTATGAAACAATGGTATGAAGTTGGAAAAAATATAATTTTAGTTTCTAATAGCACTAATTATGACGATTTAACAAAACAGATGTGTATTAATGAAATAAGCAATTTAAGAAACAAAATTGTTGATCATATTAAAGATATAGTTCCAGACTTTGACACAGAAATATTAAAACAATATGAGGAAATGCATAACAAAGTTGAGAATACAATGCACACTGTATACAAAAAAATGTTGTTGGATGATTTAGTTAAAAAAGAATATAATGTTGTGACAAAAGTGATTGATGAAATTAAAAAATCGTTTTTTGTTTTTGACAAGTCTCTTGAAAGTCAATTAAATGATATATTAGATATTGAAATATTAATAAAACAACATAAAAATAATATTTTGACAAAAGAGAGCGTAATGAATTTAGGTAATTATTTTGTTAAATTAATCAATTCACTCGAGGCACCTGCTGCGGTAAAAACGACCAATTCTAAATGGGAATTAATAAAGTCTGAAGGAGATGAATTAATATGTGATATGTTAATATTTGTCTTAAATGAAATTGAAGATATCAAACAAAATATTATAAATATACAAATATGTTTGTCTTTAGGATTTTCACCATTTTGATATTCGTTTTTATGTCAAAAATGATTTGCTTAAAAAAGATATAGTTATGAATAACACGACGTATATGGTTCTTACAGTTGCGGTAGTTGTAATATTAGGTGCTTTTGCTACAAAATACTATGTTGAAAAAGTGGTGAGAGATGAATTATCACCTAAAAAGATTAAACGACGACAGCAAAAAATAAGAAGAGATGCAGATAGTTATATTGATCCAGTTGATGATGACGATGAAGAACAACACCACACTCATAGACGCAGACGCCGATCAAGAGATACTGATGATGAATAATTTAAATATATGTTTATTTTGAATCTAAATATTATCCATGAATATATATTCATGGATAATACATTTATGGTTATGTTATTAATAGTTATAATTGGTGCATTTTATATTATTCAACAAAAAATAGAAAGTGATTATAATGCAAAAAGGAAAAAGAAATCTAAAAAGTCTAAATCAAAGAAACATGAAAGCGAAACAGACACAGCGGAAACAATTGGTTCATTAAGTGACATGAGTCTTTCAGAAAATATTGATTTTACCGATAGTGTTTCAAGTGGCAGCATAAGTTTTAAAGATTCAGATTCTGAGAGCAAATTATCTTATGCATCTAATGGTTCTTCTGATAGTTCTTTATCGTTAAGCTAAAAAATTGAAAAACACATATTATATACTTCTTTTAATATGTATCATAACAGTCAAAATGGCTTCTATGATACCACGCTTTCCAAAAGCCGTTTGGGGCTCTTTGGCAGTTCTCGGAGTTATTGTTGCATCAAAACAATATAATGATGTTAAGAACCAATCAAATCCATATTTAGAACGTGAAGGAAATGTTATTCATGTTAATTATGACTATTATAAATATCCAAAAAACAAATCTGTAAAAATTAGTGGGAAAGAGTTTAATAACAAAAATAATACAAATACCTATTACAAAATTGTTCCAAGATCGTTAGAAACACTGGTGTGGAAATATAATGGAGAATATGCTAATAATCTAGGACTTTATTTTACAACATATGATAATATTGCATCTGGAATTCATAATTGGTATGATGATGTAGTAATTTTAGAATTAACAATTCCAAATGATGCCATTGTTGTGCCTGCAGAAAACGGTATTCATAAATCAGACAAGTTAAATATTTCACGTGTATTAGAAAAGCATGAAATATTTACTAATGATTATATTTTGAATCATATTGATAAGGATATTATTATTATATCATATGTAAATTGGAATGAAACAGATTTGGAATATCTAAATAAATTATTTTCAAAAATCAAAAAGGACAGCTTTGAATATTTTTTCAAACATTGTAATACAAAATTTTTAACAGATGAATTTTGTATTCCTATTATTGAAAAATACCCCTATGTAATTGAATATATCACAGAATCACATAGGACGCCAAGAATGAAAGAAGTATACAGCAATTATATTAAGAAATTAATTTAACATTCTACAGTTTTTGTTTTTACTTCAGATAACATGCCATTTGCATTCACCAATCTGTAGTGAACATGTTTATTTAACTTTTTATCAGTCACTCCTACTTTGTATTCTTGTGGACACAATATAGACAATTTTGCTTTTCCGTTGACAACAGCAACAACGCCAGAATTACTGAAGTCTCCATAAGCCTCTTGTGGTCCTGTCAATTTGTCTGAAGATTTTGGCATTGATGCCCAGTAAACCACCTTAACGGCATTTTCTGCATCAACCTCAGTTGTCACATTTGCACCAGCTGGAGTACTTTCAGCAAATACTTTTACCGGCATCACAGTTTCACCTAAGAAAGGCAAATATAAGTTTCTTACATCTGACAATAAATAAATAGCAGCAATACCCACTAATAAATATACAAGTTTAGCTAAATCTCCATTTCCCAATAACTTTTGTACTAAATCAACTTTCAATGCACCAACTGAACCCCAATTAAGCGCACCAACAACTACAAGAAACATTGCCAACATGTATAATTTGTGACTATCCATTATATTATAATAAAATATTATTTATTTTATGTTGAATAAGCATCAAATACTAATTTTTTCATTTCTTCTGTTTGAAAATAGTTTCTGACTGGTGTTAAAAAATCAATAAACCAGTTGGCAATCGACAATTTTAAATCTTGCGGAGTAACAATATCTTCAGAATATTGTTTTTTAATATCATCAATACAAATAAACCTAACTTCATTTATTACAAATGAGTCAATATTTCTTAATGCATTTACAGGAAATATAATTCTTTCAAGAAGAACAAATAACCTATTATTTGTATTTTTAAATTCTGCAAAAATCTTTTTAATTTTTTTAACAATCTCTTTGGGTTCTTCAGTGAATTCAATTTTACCAGAAGCTTCAGATGAACCCATTTTTTCAATCTTCTTTTTTTGTTTATCAACAACTTCAGTTGTAATTTTACTAACAATATTTAGAAAATTTTCATGAGTCAAATTTTTAGTTTTTAATTTTTCGATTTTACTGATAATAGAATCAATCTCTTGTTTTGTAATTTCTTTGTCAGTTTCATCTTCTGTATTTGTAGATACAATACTCGGCATCATTTTATTCATTAGATGAACAACAGGTGTATAATTTAATTTATGCATATGATCTCTTGACAACATAAAAATTTTTCTTTGATCAATCCCTCCTAATTCACAATCTGCGCCCAAGTAAACTTCATCTAAAGATTGCAATAATGGATAAGTTACTCCAGACAACATAGGATTGTTTGATTGTTTTACAACTTCGGCGCCGCCTTTAATTGCACTATCAATAGTAATTTTACTCATAAATTTGTAAACATCAATAGTGTAATCTTTTGACAACTGAAAATCTGAACCCTTAACAAACTTAACTTTAGTCAAATCAACATTCATCTGCAGCAATATTTGTTGAATTAATTCTGTGTAATATTTGCTTCTCAAATCAAGCAGTTCCCATGTTGTTTTCATTGAATCAAGATATGCATGAAGATCTGCAATCAAAATTGTCACTTCACAACCTGCTTTGATGATCTGTGCAAGTTTAATAAGAGGAATAAAATAACCAATATGTGGCTTTCCTGTAGGACTTGTACCCCAATATACTTTTAATGTCTTTCCTTTTTCTAACTTGTTTTTTAATTCTGTCTTTCCAATTACTTCTGCAAGACCTGCTGTAATAATATCATACTTTTCTTCTGCTGTTAATTCTGCTGTTAATTCTGCTGTTAATTCTGCCATTTTGACTTATGATAAATATTAAATATATTATTGTCCTTAATTTATTATTTTCAATTTTTAAGACATGTCATAAATAAAATTCTGCTTTTCTAAACATTGATATCCATAATTGTAGTAAGTACATAACTTAAATATTTTGTGAACTTATCTTCAGATACATTTTTAAAGTTTTGTTTTTTATAAAAACCTGATATTTCATCCCCATAATATGATAAATCGTAAAAATCATCGTATTCTACCTCTTCAAATAATAGCCATTCCTTTCCACCTGTCAAACGCACGTCACAATAATAATAACCTGTACCACACTCATCTCCATTGTATGTTCTTGAAAAAGAAATATTGCCTATCTGAATTGCTTTTGTTGCACACACATGATAATCTGCTCTTTCATAATCATTTGTGATTACTTTTATTGATTTAAACATTGATTTAAAATCGTCATTGTTAAAGGGTGAATCAAGAAGAGTTTCATAAATCTTATTTTTAAGTTTCTTATGATTAATAATTTTTAATTCATTTTGACAATGTTTCACTACTTTAGATAATATATCTTTATATGTATCATCATTTTTAAATTCATCTAACTGTTTAACTATTGTATCCATATTTGATGTTTTACCTATGTTATTAATGACCCTTATTTTGAAATTTTCAATTTTTTTGATTATCATAAGACAGACTCTTCAAGAGACAGTTTTAACTGAAGTAGAATTATCATAAGACAGACTCTTCAAGAGACAGTTTTAACTGAAGTAAAATTATTAGAAATATATAAATAATAATAAAAAGTAATAATAATTAATAATAATAAAAATACCTCTCTCTTTTTTATTCTCTCCATTTTATCCCTGAAAAATCTCCGCGCACGCGCGACCATCTTTCGCACAAACTCAGTTTGTGTGAAAGTTGGAAATTTTTCAGAAAAGTTAAAAAAATTGGTGATTTTTAGTGTAAATTGTATGATTCTTATTTACTTTTAGTTTTGAAGTCGGCATTATATTTATCTGCGATTTTTCTGAGAAGCTAAATGGGTACTAAACCAACTTTTTTTGTACAGATAGATACAACAGTTTTGTTGAATTTTATCAAAATCGTTCAATAGATACTAAAATGAAAAAGTGGAAAAGAGAGTCTAATAAAAATCAAAAATCGTTCAAAAGATACTAAAATATTTTTGACTGAAAAAAGTACATACATCTGCAACAATTTTTGAAAATTTTAAAATCGTTCAAAAGATACTAAAACTTTCATATTTTTAGTATTCTTATAGACTTTTTATTTTTTTTTGTAGAAATCCGCGTTATAGGGGGTTTGGCACCAGTCAAAAGGATACAAAGTCATTTTTTCATAGCGTTCCCTATAAACTTTCCTTGAAATCAGCGTTCGAAGAAAAATCATATGAACTTTTCGATTTTTATTTATGTTTCATATAAACTTTTCATTTGGCTCAATTTGTCTCAATTTTTTTTGTTAATAAGAGTACTAAAA
>Ga0214923_10001087_pt1 | contig 39417 bp, 29 predicted proteins | sample LL1510_MetaG_FD_177993 | JGI IMG/M metagenome (GOLD analysis project Ga0214923, IMG submission 177993) | Freshwater microbial communities from Lake Lanier, Atlanta, Georgia, United States - LL-1510 | ecosystem: Environmental > Aquatic > Freshwater > Lake | place: USA: Georgia | collected...
ATTTATCATCATTTGATTTTTCTCTATTTAATAATGTTAAATAACATTTAAAATAATTATCTTTATTTGTTTTATTAATATTATGAAAATCTTCTTCTTCTTTAAACATAATATAAAATTTTAATATGTCTTTATATCCCTCTTTGATATAATCTTTATTATCTCTATCTTTATTTAAAAACCATTCACGAGGTAAATCAAAATCTCTATAAATTTTATTAAAATCTTTTAAATTAATAAAAGGAATATCTCTAGATGGAATAAAATTATTAAAAATTTCATATATATCAATATATGAATTAAAATATATATCTAATTTAGAACTTTTATCAACACGAATAGAAGATACATTATTAATAATACTTTTATTAAAATAATCATCATATAATGTTTCTATATTTAAATAATTATTTAAAAATAATTTTTCAGATTGACTATTTTCAAAAAAACTTAAAAATCTATCTTTTAATTTTAATTTAAATTGATTTAATTTTTTTAAATGATCACTATCTAAATTTTCTATATTTAAAATTTTAAATATATAATTTGTATTTATATTATTCCTATCTATTAATTTTATATAATTATTTATATCTTCTACACTTTGTATATTTGTATTAAATGCTCCTAACATTAACATCAATATAATAATATCATATTCATCTACATAATTAAATATTATATTTACTTTATTTAAAAAATCATAAAAATTATTAAATGTTATATCAATATCTCCATTATCCTTTAATAAACCTTCCATATATTTTTGAACATCAAAATATAAATTATAACATAACCAATTAATAGAATTTATTTGTTCTTTAAAATAACCCGTATATTGATTAAATTTTTCTTTTTTTAAAAAGAAATCATTTTCTTTAGATTTAATAATAATATAATCAGTATTAAATTTGATATTTTCATCAAAACCTTTAATAACAGTGTTAGAAGCAATTTTTAATTTAATAATATTTTTAGAATATAAATCCTCAATAATTTCAAATGGTCTGACATAATATAAATTATTATATTCTTCAATTATATTTTTATTATTAGAGGACATGTCCTCTTCATTAGTATTAGTATTAACAAAAATAGAAGATAATACAACTTCAATTTTTAATTTATTAGACATTTAAATTATATTATCTATAAATAATATAATTTATATTTAAAAATATATTAATTAAATATATTTAAATGTTAAATTTAAAAGGACTTATCCTCTTAATATATAATCTAAAACATAAATTAACTGAACTTTATAATATTTTTAGAGGAAACTATAAATATAAAAAAAGAAATAATATATATAAAGGAAAAATTAGATATTTTTATTTAATTTAATAAAATTTTATTATTAAATTCTATAAATGTCTTATTTTATAAATATAATAAATCAAATACCTTCTGAAATCTTTAATTTAGTAACTCATAATATGAATATTATAAATCAACCTTTTTATAATATTATTCAAAATAATAATTCTTCTATTCATTATAACTCTTATAATACCAATATAAATTATGATTTTATACAACAAGATAATATTGATATATGTTATTCTTATTTTAATAATTTAATTCAAACTGAAAAAGAAAATAATCCTTCTTTATTTATTGTTCAAAATTCAGATCAATATATAGATACAACTATAATTACTCATATAATTAAATTATGGAATAAATCAAAGGAAGGAATACTACCGACATTAGAAGAAATTTTAGAAGAATTATATAAAAATAAATGTTATTGCACTAATAATTATAATTCTAATCATATTAAAGATTTATATAAATTCTATATTTTAAATTATAAAAAAATTCCTGACTGTATAACAATTGAATTATCTATTGAATATAAATTATTACATTCAAGATTTCCAAGCGAAGAAGAATTAAGTGAAATATTAAATAGAAGAATACAATTTGAGTTATCTCCTGAAGATTATTATCAAGAAGATAAAATAAATATAGGAACTAAAAATTTGGATAAAATAAAAATACATAAATATAAAGAAGAGGAAAATATATCATGTTCTATATGTCAAAATGATATAATAAGAGATCAAGAATATATAAATTTAGAACCATGTGGTCATAAATTTCATTATAATAATAGTGATTGTTTAGATGAAGCTTCCATTATGAATTGGTTACAAAATAATAATAAATGTCCAAATTGTAAATGTAATATAAATATAAATGATGAATAATTGTTAAATTTTATTTTTCTAATTCTAAACGTGTATATTCTAATAAAATATGTTGTAATCTACAAGGAAAATTACGAATATCAAATTTAATATCATATGAATTTTCATCTTGTTTATTCTGACTTAATTTAGTTCCTTTAAAAGGAATATCAAAAATTTCATCACTACCAAATCTTAAATTATAAATACGAATTAAAACAAATAATACATTTTGAATATTATGTATATTTGATCTATTAGTAAATAATTTTCTTAAATTCTCTACTAATTCAATTAATTCATTCTGTGAACATTCTTCTCTTTGATCTGTCTTATTATATAATAGATCAAATAAAGGGAAATTACTGTTTAAAACTTCATCAGTTATAACACTCATTTTTATTTATAATATATTTTATTATAAATAAATTATACATTTAAATCAATTTTTACTTAAGGAAAAAATAGTTAATTTTGTAAAAGATCATAATCAATTTCTTCTGTTTCTAATACATATGGTATATTTAATTCTTCTAATTTATCAATAAAATAATATAATGTATCTTCTTTCCATATATTTCCTTTTAATAAATTTTCATGTCTATCTTTCTTACATTTAAATTCATATTTTGAATCATTTAAATGTATTAATTGTAAACCTTCTTTAGGAAATAATGAAAAATAATCATTAAACATCTTTTCTATATCTTGTTTATTATTTAATCTATATAATCCCTCTGCAAATATATGACATGTATCTATACATATACCCACTCTATTCTTTTTTTCTATTTTATCATATATAAATTTTAATTCTTCAAATGTATTTCCTATTACACCTGCATTTCCTACCATTGTTTCTAAAATTAAATAACTATTCCCTTCATCTATATTATTTAATATATCATTTATATTCTTAATAACAATATTTAATGCTTCTTCTCTTTTGTTTATCAAAGTATTTTTACCTATACTACCTATATGTAATACACAACCACCTTTTGTAGATGTATCTTTAATTATTTTAGATATTATATTTAATTCATAGATAATAGATTTTTTACATTCATTTGTATGTAATAATGAATCTTTATTTTCATTTTCTAAATAACCAGATTTACCACATAAATTATGAATATAAGGTAAATGAGTAAATATATTAAATTTATTTTTTTTTAGATATTCATTAGAATTAAATATATCATTTTCATTTATAATAGATCTTTTTAATGATATATATGAACCTAAAAAAAATTGAATACTATAATAACCTTTTTTATGACTATAAATTAAAGTATCATATATATTTTTTTGAAATGGAACACTTGTTCCTCCATAAATTCTTTTATTATATTTAATTTCAATTATTTTTGATTTATAAATATTACTCATTTTATATATATATTTTAAAATAATAATTAAATCTCATTTAAATATTATAATTGATTATAATTAATTGAAAATAATAATATAAAATTATTTATATTATTATTTATTTGATTAATATTATTATATATAAAATGACTGAAGTTGTATATTTATCTAGAGAAACATTTAAAAATGAAATTTTATCAGATAAAGATATATATGATTTACCTGATAAATTATTGAGATTCCCTAAAATTAATAATATTATTCCTGATTATTCTTTAATAAGAATGAGTTCTACAGGAAAATATAGTATTAGTCGTTTAGAAGACTCTTTATTAACAACTAATGAAATTATAAATTTTTATAATAATATTTTATTTAATAAAGATAATTTACCAAGTAAAAGTATTACTATAACAGATGCAACAGCTAATGCAGGAGGAAATACAATTAATTTTGCATTAAATAATTTAAATGTAAATTCAATTGAATTAAGTATTAATGAATATTATAGATTAAAAAATAATATTCATCTATATAAAAATTTTACTAAAAATGTTAAAGTATTTAATGCTGACTGTTTAGATCTTATCTATAATAAAAAAATTTATCAAGATATTATTTATTTTGATCCTCCTTGGGGTGGTCCTGCTTATAAAAATTATAAAAATTTAGGTTTATCTTTAGATAATAAAGATATTGTTGATCATATAGAAAATTTATTAGAAAATAAATATTGTTCACTTATAGTATTAAAAGGTCCTTATAATACATTTATAAAAAGTAATAAATATTTAAATTATGTAATAAAATTTAAACTGAATATAGATAAATCATCTAAAAAATATAAAGATTATTATAATTTATATTTCTTTTCATTAATAGATAAAAAAAAAGTTAATGATTATTTTAATAAATTACCTTTAAATAAAGATGAAATCTTAAATGTTAATCCTTATAATGAAAATAAAAATGAAACTATAAATAGACAGATTGAATATATATTAGATTCTTTAGAATCTAATAAAAATATAGTTAATAAAATCTATATTATAAAAACAAATATACAAATTCCAGATAGTTCTATAAATAAAACTGAAAAATCTATTTTAAAAATTAAAGATAATTTAATTAAAAATGAATTTTATAGTGACATAGTATATGAAGATAATTTAATTCATAATATAAAAAATAGTGAAACGTTAGATGATATAATAAATTTATTAAAAGAATATTTTAATATTAAAAATATAGATATTATATGTAAAAATGAATTATATGATTTAATTTCAGATTATATTTATGTATTAAATTCTATTAAATGTAATAAATTTAATTTTGAAGAACAAAATAATAAATTATATAAAGAAGATACAATTTTATATATAGATAATAATTTATTTAATATATTAGAATATAAAAAATATATTAATTATAAATTTATAATTATAAAAAATGATAAGTCTTCTAATATGACCATTTTTAAAAATATTTTATATAGTATAAATAATATATTAGATATTAAAAATCAAGAAGTTATTATTATAGATAGGAAAGAAGATGAAACTAATTATTTATATAATAAAAGAGTTGAATTTATAAATAAAGAGATAGATAAAAGAGGAATACAATATAAAGATAATATAATTTTAGAATCTTTAATGATAAAAAATAAAATTTTATATAATTCTAAATATTAATATTTAAAATAAAAAGATAATTTCATATTATAAATTAATATGAAATTTTTAATAAAAGTTAAAGATTATTTTAAGAGATAAGAATATGATTTTCATTTTCAATTATATTTTCAATTTCATTTATTAATCTTAAGATAGTTATTTCACTTAATTTAACAATTCTACTAAATTGAGAGATAGAAATATCAGGATTTAATTTTCTTAGATAATAAAATACTAAACTACTACTAACACTCTGAGGATTACTTCTTATTAAAATAGAAGAACTATTTTTTATAACTTTAGATAAAGATAATACAGTATCAATATGATTTTGTTTAATATTAAATTTTTCCATAATTTTAGGAATAAAATCTTCAATGGAAATATAACTATCATTTGTTTTATTAGAATTATTTAAATGAAAATAAGTTAGACCTTTAGAAATATTTTTTCGATCAATTTTAAATTTTTTTTGTAATTCTTCAGGTATCTGAGGATTATTTTTTTGTTTGTATGCATTAAATACACAAGCAAACATTATTCCTTTTCTTAAATTACTTCTTTTAATTTCTCCTTTAGTTACTGATAAATATAATTCATCAGATAAATTAGATATATCAATAGGAAAACCTAACTTTATTAATTCTTTTTTAATACCTTTTTCAGGATTTTTTCTAAATTGACATCTACTTGGATCTGATGAATTTATATTATCATTATCACCATAATATCTCCATTCTTTTTCACTCATATTTAAAATAGATATTTCTAAACCACAGTCTATACAAATATCCATACCATTACTATTAATAGTATCAGTATGTAAACAATTTTTATATAAATTTATATTTTCTTTTTTTTCATCTCTGTCTTTATCTATTTTTTTTTCTGAATGAGTTTCTAAATAAATTTCTTCTATTGAATCAGTATCTTGTAAATTTTTATCTATTTTTTTTTCTGAATGAGTTTCTAAACAAATTTCTTCTATTGAATCAGTATCTTGTAAATCTTTATTTTTTATTTTTTTATACTCTGTTAATTTAGATTCATCTCTTTTTGGAAAAGAATGATTTGATGCTTGTTTTATATTAGATAAATTATTATCTAAATCAAACATCTTTTTCTTTTTCCTTTTAGGAAATGATTGATTTTCTAAATTATTCATTTGAATAAATAGTTTAAAGATTTATAAATTATAAATTTAAATCTTTAAACTAGTTTAAAAAAAAATCAATTAATTAGTTAAAATATCATATAAAAAACTATCATTTATATTTTCATCATATATGATCTCTCTTTCTTTTATATTATAATTATAATTTAATATATTTTTAAAATTAAATATTCTCATTATATCTGGTAATACTGTCATTATATCTATTATTTTATCTATATATTTATTATTATCTATTTTAATACTCTCATTACCTAATATTATATATCCTAAATAAAATGATATTATTTTATTTAAATTAAACATTTCTTTTTTACATCTATTTTCATCTTTATTTTCTATCTCTTTTAATCCTTCTACATCTTTATCATATATAATGATATAATTAAATATATCATAAAAATAAATTATTAAAGGTAAACTTAATTTACATTTAATAAAAAAATCTATATCTCTATTCATATTCTCTTTAATCATAATATATAAATCATATTCTATTTCACATTCTATATTTTTCTTTGTTAATAAATTATCTATATCAAAATAAATAGATTTATATAATTCTATATTTTTAATATTATAAATCATATTATTTCTATGTTCATAAAAATCTTTATAATAATATATTAATTTTTTATATTCTATTTTATCTCTCATATCTACCTCTATTATTTTTATTTCATTATATTCATATTTTATCTTTTTTAAACTTTGTCTTATACTTTTATTTTTTATTAATATATTATCTTCTTCTATCATATCTATAATTTCTATTATATTTATTCTATTTTTATAATTAATAATAAGACATTTTTTAATTATAAATTTTAAAATATAAATAAATCTATTATATGTATAATCATTATTATATATATAAAAATCATTATTTTCAATTTTATCAATAAAATGAATAATATCTTCCTGTTTTATTAATTCAAATAAATATTTTAAATAATTATATTTTTCTTCATTTTCTATATCTTTAAATTTATTTAAATTTATAATATATAATTTATTTATACTATCAAATAAAGATTCAATAAATATTTTACCTGTAAATAATTCATATAATAAACATCCTAATGACCATATATCATTACTTATATAATATTTATTATTTTGTAATTCTTCTGGTGATATATAATATATAGTGCATCTATAATTACATTTAATATTATTTAATTTTTCATAATGATTAAATACTACACTTCCATAATCTATTATTTTAATATTTTCATTTATATTATCCATTAATATATTTAATGGTTTTATATCACCATGTGATATATTATTTTTATGTAAAAAATGTATACCATTAAATAACTCAATAATATATTTATAAATTAAATCATTATTTAAATTTTTTAAATTTAAAACTTCTCCATAATAATTCATCTCAATGTAACCTTTAATTAAATCTTTATTATAAATATAATAAATATCATTATAAATAGAAATAGAATTAGGTATATTACTTAAATTAAATTTACAATAATTATAAAAAAATAATTCATTAATATTATTATGTATTATATATTTATTTGATTTATCATATAATATCATCTCTTTTATTATATTATTTTTTTTATCTTTATAAATAGTTCCATATGAACCTTTTGATATGAGATATAGATTTTTATTTTCAACATTCATTTAAATTATTTAATAAATATTTTTAAAATAAATTATTTTCTTTTTTTATATTAAATACGAATATTAATGGCGTCTGAATCTATAATTATCATCTTATTGTGTCTTTTAATAGCTTATATTTTATTTTTTAATAAATCTGATTGTGATAAAAAAGATACTAAATCTACAACTACTACTGCTGCTACTAAATTCTCATGGTTTAAACCTAATATATCTAATCATTTAGCTACTCGTTATCAACAGCCTAATCCTATATCTGGATTTGAACCTAATTTTAATCCTATGGCTACCCCTACTAAATTTCAACAAATGAATAATCCTATATCTGGATTTGAACCTAATTTTAATCCTATGGCTACTCCTACTAAATTTCAACAAAATCCTATTTCTGGAAATGAACCTAATTTTAATCCTATGGCTACAGTTCCTACTACTTTTTATAATAGTAATAATCCAGATTGTCCTACAGTTGATCGTTGTCCTGAAACTACATGTCCTAGACCTCAACCTTGTCCTAAAAAAGTACCTTGTACACCTTGTTCTGATTGTACTAAACTTACAAATGAATTAAATACAAAATTAAATTCACTAATGAATGATAATACTATACTTACTAAAAGATTAAGGGACTTACAATTAAATATTCCTCCTTCTCCTTCTCCTTCTCCTTCTCCTTCTCCTTCTTTTGTTCCTAATCCTCCTAGAATGACTACAGCCACTATGTTTACAGGTCCATCTCCTCCTAATCAAGTTATGCCAAATCTTCCCCCTCCTCCTAATACAGAATGTGATCAACCACAAGCTTGTATAGTAACTACATGTCCTAAAGTGAATCCTTGTCCTTCTGTATCTTGTCCTGTATGTCCTGATTGTAGACTTATATCACAAAATTTGCAAAATGAAATTAATAAATTCTCTATTATGAATAATGATCTTCAAGAAAAAATTATGAGATTTTCCAATTTAGGTTCCAGACAAATGATGACTCCTTCCCCTATACCTTCTCCCTCTAATTTATCTCAAGTTCCAAATCCTCCTAAAATGTCTAGTATAGCTTCAATGTTTTCAAATAATATAGTAAGAAATAATTTAGCAACTTTTTCATATCCTTTAAGTTTTGCTACTAAAGGTTCTAAAGTTACTATGTAATTTCCCTTTTAATAAAAAATTATATCTTTTTTAAATAAATTTAAATTTTTACAATTTTTATAAATATTTAAACATTTTCATTTTAATATAAAATGAAAATGATTATTGACTCTTTTATATTCTATAATGAACTTGAATTATTATATTATAGATTAAATATTTTATATGATAAAGTTGATTATTTTATATTAGTTGAATCTACTAAAACTCATAAAGGCGCCGATAAACCACTCTATTATAACGAAAATAAACATGTTTATAAAAAATTTGAAGATAAAATAATTCATATTATTAGCGATGATCTTAAATCTGAACCTTTATCTTTAAATGAAGTTTGGTTAAATGAAAATAATCAAAGAAATTCTATCGATAAAGGTATTCAACAACTTAATTTAAATAGTAATGATTTAATTATTATTTCTGATATTGATGAAATACCTTCTCCTCTTATATTCGATCATCTAAAATCTAATAGTTCATTGGAACTAGATTTTTATTATTATAATTTACATACTAAAAATAAAAAAAAATGGTATGCTTCTAAAATTGTTGATTATGAAAGTTATAAAAATGTTTTTCATAATAAACCTAATATTATTCGTTTTTATAATTTTTATAATATTATTCAAAATGCAGGTTGGCATTTAAGTTATTTTGGTGATGAAAATTTTATACAAAATAAATTATTAAATTTTGCACATCAAGAATACAACAATGATTTATATACTAATATTAATAATATTAAAGATAAAATAAATAACTCTAAAGATCTATTTAATAGAAACGATGAACAATGGGAATTCATTGATATTAATACTAATAATAATTTACCTTTTAAATATAATGAATTTTTAAATAATTATTTATAAAATTTTAATTTTAAATCATTTCTACAATACGGACATCTAACTGACTCTGAATTATCATATTTACTAAATATTATACCTTTATATGCCTCTATTGATATCTTATGTTGACATTCTAACATTAAATTAATATATGGTGGTTCTGTAGCTGTTATAGGACAATCTTCAAATTTTTCATGATTTATTATAGGATAACAACCTTTTATAGTATAACTTAATATATTTTCATCTATAAATGGTAATATCTTTTTAATTATATTATTATATATTAATGATAAAAATTTAACTTTTCTATTTCTGGGTATTGGTATCACTGGAAATGCTAATCCTTGAATAAATGATAAATTTTTATTAAAATATGTTGTTCTTGTTCTATATTGTTCTAATAATTCATTTATTATATATTTATCATCTCCGCTATAAAATCCTTTATCATTATATTCAATACAATCTACTGAAAATTCTCCTAAAAATTTCGGTTTCCAACATAATATATTTATAAATATAAAATCTAAATTATTATTTAATAATGTTATCTTATATATCGGTATTCTCTCTTGATTGGTTGTCGACTTATCATCTTTAAATATTCTAGCATCATTAATATATGCAACATTTAATATTTCATAACTTTTTATATTATTTTTTGAATAAAAATAATTTATAAATGTCTTAAATTTATCTATTAATTTAGAATCAAAAAAACCTTCTTTTTTATTAATATAATAAAAATCAATATTATTATTATCATAAAATTGATTATGATATTTATATTCAAAAAAATTTCTTAAAAATGTTCCATAACAAGATGATGTTTCCCCTAATATCTTAAGTATTTCATTTATTAATTCAAATCTTAATGAAATAATTTTCATTTATAATTATATTTAATTATAAATAGTTTTAGATTATATTTATTCATTTTCCTTCAAAAAATTATAATTTATTTATTAATATTATACATAATATTGTCAATATAATATATATCATATATGTGCATTCTCTATACCTATATATTATTATTAACAAAATTATTAATAATAGTATAAATAATTTTTTCTTCTTCTTCTTTGTATGATTCTTATCTAACATTATATATGTCTCTTTTGAAAAATTACTTGGTAATATTCCATTCTTTAATCTTGACGGTTTTATACTATTATTCATATTATATATTGTTTTCTCTCTATAATCTATCTCATTTAAATCTAATATATCTATAGCACAACAACCTCCAAATTTAGTTTTCATACAACTATTATTCCCTTTATTACATTTTAAATGACATGGCATATAACATTCATTTACTTTTAATTCTATAGGTATATCACATCCTACTTCTGTATTAATTCCTAAATCAAAATTTGTCATTGCTATCTTATAATATCCATTTCCATTCCATTCTTTACCCCATATATTTCTACATATCCAATATGGTATCTCTATATATTCATCCTTATCATTATCATTATAATTTATTTTTAATATTTCAAATAATTTTTTTTTATTAAATTTATGATATTCCCATCCTATTATACTAGTTGAATGATATCCTAATAATAAATCATTATCATCATTATTATGTTCTCCCATATCATATATTTTTGTATTCTTTTTATGTATATAAATATTATCTGTTTCTATCCAATATAATTCTTGTCCTTTTGGTTTATATATAAAATCTGGAAATATAACAAAATTATTTATTACTGGTCCTCCTGTATATATAGCATATTTTATTGACTCTATATCTTCTAATACATATGCCTTACTTAACTTAATATCTTTTATATTATTTTTACTATCTTTATTATATTTTGTTGATATAGTTGAACTATAATCTTTTGTTGGTATATGTTTTTGACATTTCTCTGTAAACTCTGGCATTATATCATTCATATTTTCACTCTTTTTAAAATGATCTAATATCTCATTCCCATTCTCTTCTAGTAAACTTGTATTACATCTTGGATTTAATTCACACCAATCATAATTATCACATTCATATGATTTAAATATATTTCTTAAATCATAATTTTCACACTGTATCTCCCTTGGTGAATTTACTATCTCACTTAATAATACTAATGCATCAAATGCTGATCCTCCTTCACAACCATTATATAAATCTATATTTGATGATCCTTTTTTCATACAATATATACCTGACATTATTGATGTAGGTGTTATTAATGGATTCTTTGTTTTAAATTTAATCATATATCTATCTGATATAATTGATGCTACAGCCCATGCCCAACAAGAACCACAAACATATTGTCTAAAAATAGGATATAAATTATTTTTATATTTTTTTAATAAATTAAATTCTTTAGGTAAATTTCTTTTCTTTTTCATTTTTGTTTTTAACATATTAGATGATGCATACGGAATTGTATCAAATCTATAATTATCTTCCATTTTTATTATTTATTATTTATTAATATAAAATATTTTATTGTTTATTTTTTATCTCTTCTAACATTTTTACTGTCGCTTTCGTTATTATCTCATACTTTGTTCTTTTTATATTTATATCTTCTTGTTCTGGTTGCATCTCATTTTCATTTATACTTATAGCTATCATTGATGGAAATATATTTTGATGATCTATTTTAATTTTCATTTCATTATTTAATTTCGTTTTATTTTGTATATTACTTATTATCTCTTTTAATTCTCTCTCTTTTCTTAAATAATATAATAAATTTGTCATATCTATATCATTATCTTCTACTTCTAATGCTTTTATACACGCTTCTTTCCCTTCTTTATATCTTCCTACATAATATCCTACTATTCCCATATAATGCCATCTTGTATAATCATATGCTCTTTTATCTATAAATAAAATTTGATTTTTTGGATATAATAATTTACATGCTATTGAACAATACATATATGCTGTTAAATAATCTGGATTAGATTCACCTTTATAATTATTACTTTTATAATATTCAATAATTTTTAATAAAGGTTCAACTCTCTGTGAATGTCCAAATGCTTTCATATACCATTGATATGACTCTTCCCATGGATGTTTTAATACTCTCGATATTTCTCCTAATCTATAATATGAATGATAAATTTCTTCTTGAAATCCACCTAATTTTAATCTTAACATATAATATTTATATGATTCTTGAAAATGTTGTAAACATGAACATGTCTGTGCTAAATAAAACATTGTTCTTGATTCATTTGGATTTTTTAAATATTCATTAAATAATAATTCTTTATCTCTTGAAAATCTTTTATATGATTTATCATCATCTTTTGTTCTATCTTGATATAATATTACTCCTGATATCTTCATTATATATCTTTCTAAATCTTTTTGTTCATAATTTTTATTTGCAATATACTCATGAACAACTCCTTTATATCTCCATCCTTTATGTGATTTTATTAATCTCATATTCCAATAACTATCATTTGATTTTCCATTCCACCAACTCTGTTTTAAATGAAATCCTGTGCTCTCTCCTTTATATATATTTAAAAATTCTATCAATTTATCTATATTTTTTAATTCATCATTACAATCTAATAATAATAAATATTTCTCTTCTTTTAATACCTCATCTGCATAATCTAATGATACATTTCGACTTACTTCAAAATTTACAAATGCCTCTTCTTTTAAATACAATTTCTTTTTATTTTTTTCACAATATTCTTTTATTATTGGTATTGTATTATCAGTTGAACCTGTATCTAATATTATAAATGTATCTGTTAAATCCTTAACACTATCAAAAGAAACTGTTATTCTAGCTTCTTCATTTTTAATCATCATCAATAAAACAATTTTATCTTTATGTGTCATTTTTATTATTTTTATATTAAATTATTCATTCTTTTAATATAAATTTTCATATAAATTTATATTAATATACATTTTTTATTTTATAAATAATAAATAAATTATTACTATGATTGTTATCATCGTTATTACTCCTAATACATAACTAATTAATTTATATCTTTTTAAATCTTCTCTAACTGAAACTAACTCTTCTTTATCTTTATTACTATCATTATCCGTCTTTTTTTCATCTCCATTCTGATTTATATCTAGAAAAGACATAGATGTATTAGGATTTAATACGAATGTTAAAAATTTAGTTGAATTTGTATTATTCTTTATAATTCCATTTAATTCTATTTTATCTTTTGTTTCAAATATATGATAATCAAAATTATATTTACTGTCATTATTTATTGGATAATCATATATATACATTTTTCTTCCAGATAATACAACTGGATTTATGTTATATTTAGATTTAATAAAATCTATTAAATCTTGTGTTCTAGGATTTATATTTGTCATTTTATATATAATTATTTATTTATATTTTTTATTTTTTCTAAAAAATATATAATATACTATAAATGCTATTAATATAAAACTTAATATTCCTAATACTATAGATATATATTTTTGTTTTTCATCTTCCTTAATTACTGTTTTTGATTCTTCTAATTTCTTTTTCTCATCTTTTAATATATTAATTAAATCCTCTTTCGATTTATTATTATTTATATATGATTCTATATCTTCAATTAATTTCTTTTTATCACTATTACATCTTATTAAACTATTATTTATTGTTGTTTTCTCATTATTACATTGTGTTAAACCATTATTTATTGTTGTCTTATCACTATTACATTGTGTCAAATTATTATTTATTGTTGTTTTATCACTATTACATTGTGTTAAACTATTATTTATTGTTGTCTTATCGCTATTACATTGTGTTAAACTATTATTTATTGTTGTTTTCTCATTATTACATTGTGTTAAATTATTATTTATTGTTGTCTTATCAGTATTACATTGTGTTAAATTATTATTTATTGTTGTCTTATCAGTATTACATTGTGTTAAACTATTATTTATTGTTATCTTATCACTATTACATTGTGCTAATTTATTAATATACTCAGAACAATCTAAATTATTACAATCAGTAATTAATTTATGTCCAGGAGCTAATTCAAATAAAATACTTTGTATTCCGTCGGTTTTATTATTAATACTATTTTTAATTCTTAATTCTGGATTATCATTTTGAAATCTAGAAGTTTTATTATTTATATCTTTAACAATTAAAACCTTTTTATATTCATTTAATTCTGAAAGATCTAAATTATCTGGATTATAATAATAAGTACTTAATTGACCTATCTTTTGATTATCCTGTGTCTCTAAATTTGTATAATATAAACTATTATCATCTATTAATGTTGTATTATCATTTAAATTTTTATATCTTGGTATTATACCAAAAGGCAATTTAGAATAAGAAAACATATTTAAAATTAAATAAATATAAAAATATTTTTAATATTTTTCCCCAAAATCGTTTTTTTCCATAGGAAAAAAATATTAAATAATTGAAATCTCTTTATAATAAATTATAAATTATTATAATTTATAATTTTCATTAATAAAACAAAAGTGAATTTTTTTAATTCATTAAAATATAATTGCAATTTAAAAAAAAATATTGATATATATTATCTACATTATCATGAGTAGTAAAAAAAGATCTGCTTTCCGTCTTAAAAAAGAAAAAGATATACTTTATCCTATCCTTTTTAAATGCAGTTCTATTGAAACTAATGATTATTGGAAACAACTTTTTAATGATCTATCTCGTGGTATATGTCCTAAAGGTATAAATATAAAAAATAGTATAATAACTGGAAATATATCCAGAAAAAATAATATTATATATAATTTTTTAAATGACGATGAATTAACTATTCAAAAAAGATTCAAAGAATTATTTTCTAATATTCTAAAATCAGAATATAAAAATAAAGATGGTCAATATAAAAAAGATAATGATATCATAAATGAAACTTATAATGATTTTAAAACTATGGATTGGAAAAATATTAAGAAAAAAAATATTAAAGAATTTTTAATTCAAAAATATATTATTGAATTAAAAAATAAACATAATATTAAACTTAATAAATTACAATTTATATATAACACTATTATCGACTCTATTTATATTTATAAAACTCATTGTAATCAAGATATTGAATATTTAGATGGTATTATTGTAAATATAAAAGATATCATATATGATAAAAATAAAAAAACAATTGTTAATAAAAGATTAGATGGAGATTTTATTTTAAATAAAGAAAATATTTATTTAAAAGATGAATTTACTTCTAATCTAAATGATGATTTTATTGATCATTTAGATCATTTAAATGATGAAAATATTGATAATGATGATATTGATGAATATATTGATGAATACATTGATGAATATGTTGATGAATATGTTGATAATATTGATGATAATAACGATGAATATTATTAATACTCATAAAATATATACTCTATATTTAAAATTATATATTTAGAGATAAAGAGCTTTCCTTTTTAAAAAGTAGAGGTCTTTATCATATAATTTATACATTCATTTATACATTCATTTATATGTCTTATATTATATTCTTTTTCTAATTTTTGTGTATCTAATACATTGTTTGATCTCTTACTTTTTAATATACTATTTAATTCATTTTCATCTATTAATTCATATATATGTTTATTTTCTGATTCTTTTATATTATTATTATAAATATCAAAAATATCTTTATGTGATATATACCCTTTATTTACGCAGTTATAAGTTCCACTTCTTTCATTTATACATAAATCTACAATAATAGGTATCATATCAGGTAAATATGTCATTGAATTAGGATAACTACATATTTTATTATATGCAAATATTTTTGTTATAAAATTTTTATTATGTTTTTCTTTTATTATAGGCATCCTTATTCTTATGTTTAATACATTTATATATTGTTTCATTAATATATCTGTATATCCCTTTACTATTGAATAACTACTTCCAAAAAAATTTGGATTATCTTCTTCTCTATATCTATTTATATTTTCTATATCATTTGTATTTTCACTAAATATACATCCTGTTCCCATATATGATAAATGTATATTTAATTTATTACAAATAAAACCTAATAATAAAGGTGAATATAAATTATCGTTCATATTCTCTTTTAAATTAGTTTCTAAATAATCAATATTATTTATATATGTATTTGTATTTTTATCAAATCCTGAAGTTCTTCCTAAACAACAAAATACTCTATCAGGATTTATATTTATAATTTCATTCTCAATAATATCTTTATTATTAGGTTCAATACGATTGTTTGATATTATAATTTCATGATTTAATCTTTTAAATTCGTCAATAATATAGGTTGCTATCCAACCATAACCACCATAAAATAAAATTTTCATTTTAAATTTAAAAATAATAGTTATATATAAAAAATTAAAATTTTAAATTAAAAATAAAAACATATTAGATTTTAATATGTTTTTATATATTTTTAATCATTTCTAATAAATATCGACCAACCATTTCTATCATTTAAATCTTCATCTAATAATTTATAATTAATATTATTTAATAATTCTTGTCTTATTCTTGAACATTTTATAATATTTACATCATCTAATAAATATACTTTTACATTTCTATCTCTAAAAAAATCAAAATCTCCTTCTGTTGAAAATTCTCCTCCATCTAATAATACAACATCTATCTCTTTATCAATTTGATCTCCTACATATTCTGATGTTGTAAATGAATTATATTCATTATCGTAATGTAATAAATAATGTTCATATATTAATGGAAAAAATTTATGATTTTCTACTTCCTCTCTACTCATTATTCCCCTTTTATTTATCTTTCCATTTAATAATCTTAAAAATGCATATTTATTATTATAATACTTATTTGCTATATTATATAAACCTTTATTTGCTTCAACTGACCAAAATATATTATTACTACTATCCTCTTTATCTAATATAGCTTGAACTATACATTGTGTAGATCCTCTTCCATTCCAAGTTCCAACTTCACAATATTTTTTATATTCAGGATTTTTACATATAGAATGAATTCTATTACCAAATTTAGAACCTAAATTTATTTGTCCTTGCATCATTTTTATATATTATTTACTATTAATAAACTATAATTTTAAATGTATTTTCTTAATTAAAAATAATATTTTAATTTAAAATTATACTTTAATTATATATATGATTAAAAATATATAAGAATGAGTATTTTTTTACCTATATCAATAGGAGAAGCTCTAGATAAATTAACTATATTAGAAATAAAATTAAAATATATTCAAAATGAAAATAAATTAAAAAATGTAAAAATAGAATATGACGAACTTATAAAAGATCTTCTTATATATAAAAATAAAGTTTTACATTATTATAATATACTTTTACATATTAATGAAAATATATGGAATATTCAAGACAATCTGAGATCTGAAATTATTAATCAAGATAAAGATTACTTGTCCTCTAATAATACTTGTAAATTAATTTTAGATGAAAATGATAGAAGATGTAGAATTAAAACTAAAATTAATAATACATTTAATTCTACCTTTTTAGAACAAAAAGGTTATCGTATTAAAAAAGCTCTTTTATATTCTCATTTAGGCCTAGGTGATATGATATGTATGATTGGTGTAGCTAGATATTTAGCTACAAAATATGATGAAGTATATGTTGTTTGTAAACATGAATATTATGATAATGTTAAATTATTTTATAAAGATGATAAAGATATTCATATTATTTTAAATGATCAATTAAATCTTAAATGGAATCCTATACAATCATATCATGAATTAGATAAAGAAACTTATAAAGATTATACACCTTATATATGTGGTATTCATTCAGCTAAAAATTCAAATTTAAAAAATGAAGATTATAAAGATATTCCAAATATATTTTATAAACAATTAGATATTGATTATAATATAGTAAAACAATATTTTTATGTAGATGATTATACTGATTCTTATATTGAATTTATATTAGAAAATTATAAAAATTATTTGTTTGTTCATGATAGTTCTTCTAATACTAAATTTAATTTATCTTCTAAATTGTTAAATGAAAATAATAATTTATGTATTATTAATCCTTGTAACAATCCTTATGACGAAGGTCATATATATTATCAATTAAATAAAAATATTCAAAATAAACCAATTTTATTTTTTAAAAAAATAATAGAAAATGCAGATGAAATTCATTGTATTGATAGTTCTTTTTGTAATTTTATTAATTTCTTAGATACATCTAATGTTAAAAATATATATTTATATCCTAGAGAAAATAGAACTTATCCTCTTTTTAACAAAATGACTAATATACATCTTTAACTTTTTTTTAATTTTAAAGATATAAATTTTATTATATAATATTATATAATAAAATGAGTAATGTAAAATTAATTTCTTTTACTAAACCTAGTCAAGATATTCAAAATAATGGTATTAATGATATTAAAGATATTATTTCTTTCTGTGCTCGTGTAAGTAACCCCTCTAATCAATTTAATACTGAAACTTCTGATAAATTATTAAAATATCTTCTTAGAAATAAACATATTAGTCCTTTTGAAATGGCTAATGTATGTCTAGAAATTGAAACTACTAGAGATATTGCTCGTCAAATTTTAAGACACAGAAGTATGAATTTTCAAGAATTTTCTCAAAGGTATAATGATCCTGTAAAAGAATTAGAATTTACATTAAGAGAAGCAAGATTACAAGATAATAAAAATAGACAAAATTCAATTGAAATAGATGATATTGAATTACAAAATCAATGGAATGAAAAACAACAAAATGTTATTAATATAGCTAAAGAAACTTATCTATGGGCTATATCTAAAGGTATAGCTAAAGAACAAGCTAGATCAGTATTACCAGAGGGAAATACATTGACTAGAATGTATGTAAATGCAAATATAAGATCATGGATACATTATTTAGAAGCTAGATTAGATCCAACAACACAAAAAGAACATAGAGAAGTAGCACATAAAGTATTAGAACAAATAAGTGAAGTATTTCCATTAATATTTAATGTAATTACAAAATAAAAATAATTTAATGATTTATTTATAATTAATATAATTATAAATAAATATATTATACAAAATGTCTATAAAATCAAAATTTACTATTTTAGATAATAAATATGATGATTTACTTGTATTCTCTATCTCTGATATTGATTGTTCAATTGCTAATGGTCTAAGAAGAATTATGATTTCAGATATTCCTATTATGGCTATTGATTATGTTGAAATTATAGAAAATAGTTCTTGTTTATTAGATGAATTTATAGTTCATAGATTAGGTTTAATACCTCTATTATCAGATAAAGCAGATAATTATAATTTTAGAGAACAATGTGATTGTATTTCTGGTTGTAATAAATGTTCTATTAAAATGATTTTAAATAAAAAAAATAATACAAATGAAACAATTAGTGTTTATTCTTCAGATATTATTTCTGATGATTCTAATGTTTCACCTGTATCTTATTCTTTAAATGATATAAATTCTTCATTTACTAATAGTAATGGTATTTTATTACTTAAATTAGCTCCTAATCAAACTATAAATTTAATTTCATATGCTTGTAAATCTATAGGTAAAGAACATTCTAAATATTCATGTGTATCTCCAGTATCATATAGTTTTAATGAAGGAAAAAATGAATATATATTTACAGTAGAAACAAATAGATCATTAAAAGCAATTGATGTTGTTAAAAAAGCATTTGATATTTTTTATAAAAAATTAGATATTTTTAAATAAATTATTTATAAAAATTAATTTTTCCTAAGAAAAAATTATACTATATTTAAATTATAGTATAATTTATAACCCCATATATTCATTTATTGTTCTATTATATACTTCTTCAAATTCTTCTTCTTTCATTATCTCTTTATATTCCTCTTTTAATTCATCTTTTGGTGAATAATAACTTATATATTCTTCTAATATAAATTTATCTTCTTTATTTGAACTTGATAATGCTAATAATATTTCTTCTTGTTGATTTATTCCTAATTTTCTTAATTCAGAATTTAATCTAGCAAATATAGAACTTCTAAGAGAATCAATAGGATTAATTTTTAATTGATAGTCTTTATCTTCAATATATCCTGATAAAATATTTAAAAGTCTAGATAAATGACCAGAACTACAAGTATCAATCATATCTTCTAATTCTTGAATAAATCTTTTATATAGTTCTAATTTAATAGATTCTTCAAATGAATTTATTTTTTTCCATACCATTAATATAATATTACATAAATTCTTTCCTTCATATTTAGAAGGATCTGTCATTAAACGTTTTAATGTATCTAAATAAATAGAATAATTTGATTCATTTTTATTACAATAATCAATAATAAAATTATGAATATCTTCAATCTGATATTCTTTTTCTAATTTATATTTTAAATCATCTTTAATTAATGATCTTAACATATTTCTTATTGATGTATTAATAGTTTCATCGTGAACATTCTGAGTATTTGTATATATTGTTTGTATCATATTATCATAATAATTATTACCCAGTTTTTCTAATTCCAATTTTGCAAATTCTCTATCCTTTAAACTTCCATATTCTAATAATGTATCAATAGCTTCACATCTAAATTGTATAGTTTCATTTATATCTGAAGATATATTATATAATATAGTTTTAGCTTTATCAATTAAATCTTTATTAGGAACTGTAGATATAATATATTTTGAACATAATAATGTAAATAATAAAGGATAATTTCTTTCTACACATAAATTAAAAAATAAAGGATAACATTCAAATACAATATGATCATCTAATTTAAAATATTTTTCATTATTAGAAAAAAAGTAATATCTTTGATCTATATCATAATCTTCATTTTCTAATACATTCTTACAACATTCCATTACATGTTTAATTTTATCTTTATGTGGTATATGACATAAATATCTTATACCTTGACATTTATCTTGAAAACAAGTATTATTATCTAATAATTTTTGTTTTAATTTTAAAAAAGAATTTAATTTAGTATTACCAAATGTATTAGTATCTATATCTAAAAATTTTTTAGGTATATATTCAAATGACCCTATTTCTAAATATGTATTAAAATCATATATATTTTCATTATTATGTTGATTTTTATCAAATATAGTATTAAAACTCATTTATAATTTATAAATTATTTATTTATAAATTATTTTATTTATATTAATTTTTTCTTTTATAAAAATTAATTTTTTTTACATCTTTTAATTAATATTAATCCTACTAATACAAATAATATTAACATTACTAAATGTTTAAATGATAATCCTGTTTTATCTTCTACTTCATCTTTTATATCATCTAATGAATAAGTTGTAATATTATTTTTATTTTGTTCTTGCATTCTTTTTATTTCTTCTATAGATTTAATTTCACCATTATTTTTATTTTCTAATATATAAAATTGTTGTGGTATATTATTATTTTGATTATTTACCATTAAAGGTTCAGGAGAAGGATTATTTTTATATGTATTAGAAAACATAGCAGGAATAGTTGATTTAGGTAATGAATTATAATATTCCATATATTTTTTAAATTTAGCATTTTTAACTTCTACATTATTCTTTTTAACATATTTTGCTAACTGCATCATTACATCTTGACATCTACCTGTTGTTAAACATAAATCTATTACTTTATCATTTTCTTGAATATTTTCTATTTTATTACATGTTATAGGACATTTACTAATTTTTACTGGTGAATATCCTTGTAATTTTGCTGTTGCTGGAAAATCACCTGCTATATCTTGTAATAAACTATTATTATTATATATTTCAGTTCCATATATTGAACATACACTAGGTGATACTTGAGCAGCTGGATTAATAGGTTCACATAATTGAACACATTTAGCATTAGGATCATTTTTATCTAATGAACAAAATTTCCATCTACTTACTTCTTCTAAAAATTCTGCTGGTTTCAAACCATCTACTATCTTTGGTTTTAATGTATCATTACTCTCTATTAAAAATTGATCACATTTTGAATCCCATTTATTTGCACATCTTTGAACCATATAATTATTACATAAAGTAGCATCAAATCTTAATACATTATCAGTTTTAAAATATTTAGTTGAACTTAAACATGAATCAGCAGCATCAAAATCATCTTTAGAAAGTGATACGGGAGTTCCAAATTTGTAATACAAATCTTCCATTTTATATATTTATAATAATATAAATAATAAATAATTTTTTTATCAAATTATTTATTATTTTTCTACAAAAAGAGATTATATATCTTTTATTATCTTTTATTATATTTTATTATCTTTTATTATCTTTTATTATATTTTGGATATATATTTATTCTTTTTAATCAACTATCATTTTTATTTAATATTTTTTAATTATTATATATATATTAAAAGATATATATTTTGTCTTTAAGATTCACTATAAATTAATATAAAAATAGATTATATATATCTTTTTGGATATATATTTTGTCTTAAAGATTAAGTATAAAATAATCTAAAACATCTAATATATGAATAATAAAAAATGGATCTTTTTAAAAAATTTGGGGACCCAAAAATAAAAAACAACAACAAATTTTGTTGATTTTTTCTCCCCTTAGTGGTTTTTCATTATTGTTATTATGGATGGATGAGTCTTATATATATTATTACCATTATTGTATTTATGTTTTTTTCCATCTAAAAACATAAATTAAAATATAATCTAATAATTAAATATAAAATCAATTAAATCCAAAAAATCCATAAAAAAAAATCTTTGGATTAAAATATTTTATTTAAATAATATAACTAGGATAATACCCTACTGTTTGTGTTTGTATTTTTAATGATTTATAATAAATATATACTATTACTGATAAAGCAATTACTGATAATATTAAATTAGTCATTGATGTATATCTAGCAGTATTCATCTTAACTTTACTTTCAGAATCTTCAGGTAAACGACTTGTTTCAATATATATATATGTAATAGCAGATAAAGCTACATATGCAAGTGCAAATATAATAGGGATAAAGGTTAAAATTTTTTTTAATAAACTAGGTTCAGCCATTCTATTTTAAATTTTTACAAGATAATAATTTTTTATTTTCTTTTTATTTATCTAATTCTTTCTGTTCTCTTCTCTTTAAATATTCTGCTATTCCCATCTCATACTTATATGTTAATTTATTATTTATTCTCTCTTTTATCTGTATGATTGGATCATTTACTAACATATTCCATATATCTTTATAATTATATTTCCCATTTGATTTATATTCTGATATATCTTTCTCAAATAAAATAGATATATTCTCTATACATAATTGTATATTTTTATTTTTAAAATCTGGTTCCCATGTCTTTAATGAAATAATTAAATCATATAATTGTTTCTTACTTAAATCTAATCTATTAAATTTATCTAAATCATTCTTTATTAATTCATCTATTACTATATCTTTACTTGGTGGTTCTATCATCTTATTTATACATTTATTCATTATAAATTCAGTCATACTCTTAACACCTTTATTTTTATTATGATATGGTTTATATCCTTCAGTTTTATATTTATATTTATTTGAACATTCAACTGAACAAAATGATATCTTTATATTTTCATTTATATCTTTATATTCTACATTTATATTTAAATCTTCTTCTCCTCTCATTATTTTATCACATATATAACATCTATTATTACCTTGTTTATCTATACTAAAATTCACATTTGATTTTATTAAGGATTCTTGCATTTTATTATATTTTTCTTTATTTAATGATATATTTCTGATATCATTTGTTATTAAATCATAATCATATCCATCTACTCTATATTTAATAATTTCTTCTAATTTTTGTGATATATATTCAATAACATAATAATCAATTGAAGGATGTTCAGAACTATCTAATAAATTATTTTTGATATTATAAATTGTAGTATTATATTTATAATGTAAAACATCTAATATATTTTTAAATATAATAAATCTATTCTCATAATCATTCTCAATTAAATTCTTTAATTCTTCATCTGTTGTATTCTCTAAATTATTATATTTATCCAATCTATTTTCTATATCTTTTATATATTCATCAATATAATACTCTAATGATTTATTCATTAATATATTTATATCTTTTGTAAATACATCTATATCATCTACATAATTATAATATATATCTAATTTATTCATTAATTTTACTCTCTCTTCTTTACTTATCCTTTTATTTAATATTCTTTCTACTTTTATAAATATATCGTCTATATCTTCATATGATATATCTTTTATAATACTTTCTTTATTTTTGGAATGAGTTGCCCCTTTAAATTTAACATTAATATTATTTTTATATATATTAATTAATAAATCAACTATATTATTCGTTTTAGTTGTAAAATAATTTTCTATATATTTTTTATCATTATCTGATATTAAATTTGTCTTAATAATATCTTTATAATTATTTTTAGTTACACATTGAATATGATTATTTTTATCATTTATATATACTTTAAATAATGTATTTTTTGGTGAACAATAACTCTCTATTTTTTTATAATATTCATTAATATCATTTTCATATGCAAATCTATTTATATTCTCTTTTATATCTAATAATTCAATTATATTTTGTTGTTCTTTCATCTTTATTTCTTCTAAATTATTTAATTTAGTTTTCATATTATAATTTAAATTTGAAGAAGATATATTGTCTAATAACATATATTTTTTATAGATATTAATGATATCCATATCCATATTAAGATGGATATATTTATTTATATAATTACTTATTACATCAAATTTATCTTTTCTTATATGATTAAAATATGGATAAAATCTTATTAATAATTTATTTAAAAAAGATATATCTTTATTTTCACTATTATTAATAACTTGTTCATCATCTGTTATATTAAATATAATTGATAAATCAGGATAATAATATATTATATATCTACCATAAGCACTCATATCAAATAATGGAGATACTCTTGAAAATAAACTTATTATAAAATTAACTATTAATAAATAATTATATAAACTATTATTTGAACTATTCTCTATTATTTCATCTAACTCTTTTATTTTATTCATAATATTTTCTATCTTCATATTTAAATTATATTCCATATTTATTCTATAAATTTCTTGATTTAAATTGGATTGATTATTAACATATGGCATATAAATTTTTTTCAATTTATCAATAATAACATCTTTTATTGTTTGTTTATACTCTAAAGGTATATCACTTATTTTCATTTTTAATAAATTATTTATTTTACCTATAATACTATTATTATATTTTTGAAACCAATTACACTCTTTTTTATAATCCTTTTCTGTTAATATTTTATAATCTCCTGTATTCTTATTATATAATCCATTTATAAATTTTCTTACATTTTTATCTTTATCTGTAAATGTATATATCATTCCTACATAATTACATTTATATTCATCTGTTGGTAAATAATTTAAATTACAATATAATTTCCAATATTCATCTGTTGGTTCATATATCTCTAAATCTCTTGTTGTAAATATACTATCTTCTAATTCTATATTACCTATTAAATTTCCATAATACATAATAGACTTATCTTTATTTTTACACATTTTCTCTTTATTATAATATTTAGGATGTGCTATAAAATATTGATATCCTTCAGGAATATCTAACCATTTTTTACTTTTATGTAATTTTATACAATTATTAATCATTTCTAAATTACTATTTGTTTTTTCATTATTATCATCTATAACATAACTCATTAAATTTCTTAATTTTCTTCTATTTAAATTACTTTTTAATGGATCTTTTAATGTATTATTATTTTCTTTTAATATAAAAACAATTTCTCTATATAATTCATCTATATTATAGTCATTTATTTTATCTTTTATATTTTTTTGCTTAAGTAAATAAATATTTTCTAATTTATTAATAAAAGTTAATTCTTTTTGATTTGAATTCAGTTTTAATTTATTTAATAAATCAATTGTATTTTTATTATTTGTTATCACATATATAATAGCTATCATATATTTATTTAATTTATCTATATCTAATGTATTCTCTCTATTCATTTTTATATCTTTTATAATTTCTTTTATATTTCTATTTATTTGTATTCTATCATTATATCTATTTTTTAAATATTTATATATTTTGTCAATTAATAAATATTGTTCTTGTATATCAATCGATTTTATTATTTTATAATAATCTTTATTTATTTTATCTGATTTATATAATTTATCTATTTTATCATAATCTTCTTCTAATAAACTATATAATGAATCTATATAATAATTAATAATTTCAATTTCAGTTTTATCTGGATTTTTTTTTAAAGATTCATTTATATTAAATTTAATGATATATAAAAATTTTTTTTCAGAATCATTAAAAGACGAATCAATATTATCATCTAATGGTTTGTATAAATTTTTAATTATTTGTTCCATTTTATATAAACTTAATTCTTTATATATATTTTTATTTAGAGGTTCTGAAGAAGTATCATTTACTTTTAAATAATTATCATATAAATTTAATATATAACAATTATTATATAATTTTTTTATTTTATTAAAAAAATCTAAATGTTGTATTAATAAGTCTTTATATTTTTGATTTAGAAAGAAGTTATCATGTATAATTGATATTTCATAATTATTTATACAACTATTTATATAATATTCTTTATTCAATATACTTAAAATTGGATTTTCTTTATAATATTTTATAAGATTATTAATTTGAAGTTTAGTTTCATCACTTATTTTATTATTTAATTTATATTCATTAGTTAATTTATATAAGGTATCAATAGTTATATCTTTATATTCATTTATTTCTATCATAATATTATTAATATAACTAATAATAGTAGTAATATCCTTTTTTGTATTTATTTCAATATCATTTTTTTTTAAATAATTTCTATCAATTAATCTATTTACTATTTTATTAAATACATGAATAGTATTATTATTTTTTAATATTTTATTTAATTCTTTCATTAAAAATGATTTATCTAATAAAAATTCTCTTTGAGAAAAATTTATTATATTTTCATCTTTTAATTGAAGAGCTAATTTTTTAATTATATAATTATAAAATATTATATATCTTATATCTATTTTATTTTGAATATCATCATCATCATATTTTATATATGTATCATAAAAATTATTATATTCATTATAAACTATTTTATCTAATTCCTCTATTTCATTTGAACTTATAATAGTGTCTTTATAAATATATTCTTCTTCATTAAATTCAATTTTATCTAAATCTTCTTTTTCTTTATCAGATTCATCGTCAGAAGAAGAAGATTCATCGTCAGAAGAAGAAGATTCATCATCAGAAGAAGAAGATTCATCGTCAGAAGAAGATTCATCATCAGAAGAAGAAGATTCATCGTCAGAAGAAGAAGATTCATCATTTTTATTTGGAATTTCATAAGGATTATTTTTTTTTGATTTTATAGAGGATAATATATTATCAATTTCGTTATCATCTACAACATATTTTGATTTTAAGTAAGATTTATTTTTAATAGTGCTCATAGATATATTATTTTTTTGTATAGTATTTAAAAGATTATTAATATAATCATTAGTATCATAATTCATTTTAAGCATTCTATATAATATATTAATATATTATATAGATAATATTTTTTGTTTATTCTTTTAATTTTTAAAATTATTCTGAATATATTATCTGAGGTTTAAGTTTATTTTTAAATGAAGCTAATAAATTAGTTTTATTAACTCTAAATTCAAATTGAGTTTCCATAAATTTATGAATACCAAGACATAATTTTAATAATTCATCAATAGGTTTAACAACTTGTGTTCTTAAATAATAAAGATAATCAATTCTTAATAATTCTCTAAATTCTGAAAAATAAACTGAATCTTCTACTTTATCTTGTTGTAATTCCTTTTTATTATAACCTACATTACTTATATCTAATAATAAATATTCTATTCTACTTCCTATCTGTATTGGTATCCCTCTTTTTTCCATTTTTGAAGCTAAAAATGCATGAACAGGCATTCTTTTCCCTTTATAATCTTTAGGTAATCTAGTTAATGTTTTAGTAATAATAAAATTCTTAAAATTATATTTCCATTGAAATAAAGTATCTATTGAAAATATAATACTATCTAAAATATCTTTAATTTCAGGGATAGTTTGAAGTTCTCTTAAAGATAAATTTTTATTTTTAATATCAGTGATAATATCAATATATTTTAAAATTTTATCAACAGTCATCTGATAAATATCTCTTAAAAATTGACAATTATCTCTTCTTTGTAATACAATACCTCTTTTTACTAATTTAGAAGATACATTGCCATCTCTATCACTAGGTTGAGCTACATATCTTTTTTTAGTTAAAATTAAAAATTTATTATAAATTTTACCTTCAAATTCTAATTTCATAGGTGGTGGAAATAATTTAGAATCTACAATTTTTTGAACAACTTTTTCAACATAATCCCAACATTCATTCATTGGTTTATTTTCTAAACATTTAAAATAAGTATATGCTGAATCTGTATCATTATAAATTACTGTTCCTCCACATTCATTTTCTAAATAATTTGATGCTTTATGAATGGATTCTCTTCCTTTTGCTGTTACACACATAGCTCCTTGTAAAAACGGTAAATAACCTTTTTTAACACCCATCGCACCATACATAGAATTAGCAGAAACTTTATAAGAAAGTTGTCTTTTATCTAAACATAAATTTAATTCTTCTAAATCTTCAATTTCTTTTATAATTTTATCTTTAAAATCAATATCAGAAGTTTGTTTAAAATCATTTTTTAAATTATCTATTAATTTTTCATTTTCTTCAATTTGTTTTCTTGTATTTTTTCTAGCTTTAATTAAATTTTCTAATAATGTAGGTATAACACCTTTTTCACTTTTATCAGCTTTTAAAAATCTAAAATGATATTTTGAACATATTATTTTTTTTTCAGCTTTTGGTTTTTCTTCATCTGGATTTTCAAATAAATTTATTTCTTCCTCTTTTTTTTCTTCTTCTTTTATTAGAGTTAATTTATTTTGTTTTTCTCTAGATTTTTTTAATTTTTCCTTTTCTTTTCTTTCTTTTTCTTCTTTTTTCTTTCTTTCTTTTTCTTTTTTTTCAATTATTTTAGGATCATGTGAGCACAACATGTGATCTTCCCAGATAAAGATATTACAATCTTCATCTGGTATATTTTCATCTAATACTAATTTTGAATAATCTATATTGTAAGCCATAATAATAGATGGATATAGTGATGCAAAATCAAAAGGAACTATTCCTTTATATAAACCATTAATAGGTTCTTCAACGAAAGCGCCAGTATAATTATCATTTTCATTAGGAATATAAGCATTACTTTCAACAACAATATTATTATGAATACAATATTGAAGAACTTGAGAATACATTTTAATTTGTTGACCTTTAGTATATAAATATAACATAGGGACAGCATTAGTAGTTGAAGCTTCAACTAAATCAAACCATATTAATAATTTTTCATATAATAATAATGTTACATAACTATCTTTTGCGCAATATTTACCAATTAAACTAAGACCTTCAGGTTTATTTTCTTTATATAATTTGAACATATCTTTAGCTTTTAAAGGGTCTTTATTTATATTTTTAAGAAATTCATCACATACAGTTTCTAATCTATAATTGTGTAATTTATAATTTCTTTTTATATAAGGTAATAAATCTATAAATAATCTACCTTCAGATTCTATATATTTCATATCTTGTTTACCATATGCCGATGATTCCCAATTAATTTCTTTAATGATAGAATCTTTACCTTTTATAGAACTAATATCATTCCAATTATAACCAAAAAATAACATTCTATCATTCATATATGTAATATCCCAACCAAATATATTATAACCTATAATAATATCTGGATCTGTATCTTTAATTAATTCCATAAAACCAACATATAATTTATATTCTGTTTTAAAATGTTTTACAACAACACCTTCAATAGGAGAAGGTTCGCCTAAAGATAATAGATATTTTTTATATGTTTTATTTTTACCATTTTGTTCTAATAAAGTGCAACCAATTTGAAATACTTTATCTTCAGGTTTTTTAGAATTAGGCATTGAATTTTCAACACTTGAAAAAGCTTCATTATCAAAAGATAATACTTTAGGATATACAATAGGAAATGTTTTTATTTTTTCATCTTTTGTTTTCATTAACTGAGTGAAACTACATATATATTCATGTTTTTTAGTTGATTCTTTATCTTCTGATGAAACTTTTTTACCAATACCTGTAATCCATCCTGATGATGGTAAATTTCTTACAGCAAATAATTTTAAAACAGGTGTAATAGATCTTTCAAAACAATGACATTTAAATTTTAATTTACCAATACCATCAATTTGATAACCTTTATAGGTAGAAATAATATTTTTAAATATTTCTAATGCTTGAGTATTATCAAACATAGCACATAAATAAGGAAATTTCTTTTTTTCATAATATTTATTACCATCTTTATCTTTCTTTTGTTTTACTTCTGCATAATATAATTTATGTAATTTTTGAAAAGATATATGAGTTGGTCTTATATCTTTTTTAACATTCATAAATTGATTTGTTATAACTCTTATATAATGATCAGTCCATTCGATATCTTGAGGCAATTCAATCCACATAGGAATTTGGAAATCAGGTATTTTAACATAAACACTTTCATTTTTTTTATTAATACCATATATTCTAATTGTATTTTTCAAGCCTTCATCAGTGTATTCATCTCTATGTGTCCAGTTAAATGCAAAAAAATCGAATCGAATCATAATTTATTTATTATATAATAAATCTAATTATTAAACTTACTTAATAAAAAAATACAAATCAATTATTTATTTTATTTACTCTTTTAAATTAAAAAGGATTAAACATCTTAAATTGTTTATCATATAAAAGGAAAAAAATATTCTAATTTAAATATATTGATTTTTTATAATATAAAGATACATATGAACAATTTCTTTAAACAAAATTCAAATGCTAAAATTTTAAATAATTTATCTTATAGTATTGATACTTCTTCAAATGATTCTACTCATTCTAACAATTTAAAAGATATAAACTCTCTTAATCATTATGTTTGTATACATAATAATAAAGGACAATCACCATATAGAAATAAATTGATATTAACTTTAGATGAAAATGAAATAGATTTATTAAATAATACAAAAAATATATTTTATAAGAATTATTACAATGATATTTTACTAATCAAAAAAGCAATTGAATATATTTTTTCATTTAATGATTCTAAATATCATAAATATATTAATATAAATATTAAATGTTCTAATATTTATACTGAAAATGCATTAAAAGAATGGATATATGATTGGTTTGAACTTAATAAAGAAAATATAGGATTAGAACCAAAATATAAAAAAGAATTAAAAAATATATATGATACAATAAAAAAATGTAAAGTTTTAGTTAATTAAAATATTTTTCTTTATTAAATATAATAAAGAAAAATGAATAATACACAGATTTTATTTATTGCAATTGCATTAGGTGTCCTTTTCTTCTTTTTATCTATGGTTAGTTCTTTACTTAAATTTGGAATTTCTTTTGCTATACCTTTAACTATTTTATTTTTAGTTTATAAAAATTATACTCAGACAAAAGATAATAATGCAATTACAAGTGAAGATAAAAATGATATACAAAAATATAATATAACAATATTAGGGTTAACATCATTATGGATTTTAGTATTAATATTTATAAATTATAAAACTTTATTTGGTAAAAAATCATGAATAAATATAATATTTTAAACCCAAATCATTCATTGATCTAAATGAAAATATTTCTAATACTATTTTTTTATTTTTCATATCTATTTTTAGATGACTTGTTATAGAAATATATCTATCATTTTCTATTTTATAATAGAGTCTAAATTCATTAAAACTATTAAATGATTCTAAATATTTTTCATTATAATTATTATCTATCATTTGTATATATTCTTTTATATTTTTATTATATTCTTTATTTATACCTATAGTCTTACATTCATATTTTTCTTCTTCCATTATAATTTTTTTAATTAAATTATAAAAATTTCCAATACTAGCTGAAGAATCTTCATTCCATTTATTTATTTCCATTTGTTTTGTTTCTTCTTTTTTACTTTTATATTTAATTGTATTATCTTTTTTATCCATGTCTATACAATATGATTTATTAAATTCATCATTATGTTTTAATGCATGAAATAATATATTTATACTTAATTCAAATGTTTTTCCATTAATTATTAAATTTATTTTATTTATTAATGAAGTTGATTTTATACTAGTGTCATCATATATATTATCAATATTAGAACATGTTCCTCCTACTACAAATAATCTTCTTTTAACAGATTCTTTAGCTTCATCTTTAGATTCAGTTTTACTTTTAGATTTAGTTTTTACAGGAGAAGGAGATTGAAATATAGAAGGTAAATGTTCTTTATATCTTATTTTTGTTTCTTCTCCCTGAAATTTTGTATATTTTAAATATTTAACTCCAAATGGATCAATACTTGTTATATTATTTATATTATAAGTAATAGTATATGTATTGCCTTTAGTATTTACATTAATTTTTAATAAGCCATCTAAAGATAATCTTCTTGAAGATGAAGATTCTCCTAAAATAGGAGAAATTAGTTCTAGATAAAAACTATTTATATTTTTCTTTTCTATTAATTTGTGAATAATTTCAAAAAAAGTGAAATCTTTAAGTGTTTTGTATAACTTAATCTCTGAACTAGCTTTATTGTTAAGATCATAATTATATCCAGTAATATATGTAAATAATTTTTTTTGAATAGTATCATTTAATAAAGCTATATTAATATTTGTTTTACATATATTAATATCAAATTCATCAATATTATTTAATATTGTATCATTAAAATTTATAAAAATATTTAAGTGTATTGTATTATTATTTGTATCTTTACTTTTAATATGTAATTTATTTAATGAAGTAAGTGTTATATTAGATGGTTTACATTTTCCTCCAGAAATAGAATTTATTGTATACATTTTATTTTATATTTTATAAAATATAAAATAGATAAAAATAATAAAATAAATAGATAAATGAAATTTTGTTATTATTTCTTATAAATAATTATTAACATTTAAAAATTATATTTTAGTATATTATATAAAACATATAAAATGTCCACTATAGAGAATAATGATGCTTGGGATGTTATTACTTCTTATTTTAATGATAAGGGGTTAATCCATCACCAACTTGAAACTTATAATGATTTTATATTCAATAAAATACAAAAAATTGTAGATGCATCATTACCTTTGAATTTTCATATAGAAGAAAAAAATAAAGAGACTGATACAAATATTAGAAAATTATACAATATTAAATTTGGTCAAGTATTTTTTAATAAACCAGAATGCACTGATAGTGATGGTTCTACTATTAAATTATATCCTCAAATGGCTAGATTAAGAAAATTAAATTATTGTTCTTCTATGTTTGTTGAAGTTATTAAAACTGAATATTTAATTGAAGAAAAAGATAATATAACTAAAACAACAGTTCTTAATGAACCTGAAGTTGAAAAAATATTTCTAGGTAAAATACCAATTATGTTAAATTCTGATTTATGTAATTTAAAAGGATTAAATAAAATGGAATTAGCTTCTTTAAATGAAGATTTAAATGAATTAGGTGGATATTTTATTATGAAAGGAAGTGAAAAAGTAATTATTGGACAAGAAAGAATAAATTTAAATCAAGCATTTATTTTTCAAGAGAAAGATAATTTAATATCAGCACAGATAAGATCATTACCTACAGATGAAACTAGAAATATAAATAGAATAAATATAGATTATACACAATTAAAAAGTTCAAAATTAATTGAAAAAAAAGTATTTAGAGTAGTATTACAATATATTAATAGTCCTATTCCTTTATTTTTAATATTTAAAGGATTAGGAATTGAAAATGATAATGAAATATATGATTATATATTACCTGAAGATAAAAGATTTAATAATGATTATTTAGATATTATAGAAACATCAAGAGAAGAATCTTTTAAAATTAAAACTAGAGATGATGCATTAAATGAAATAGGTAAATTTGCTAGTTATAATTATGTTCAAACTTTAACTGATAAAGAAAAAAGAGTTGATTTTGTTAGACATATATTAACTAAAGATTTTTTACCTCATTTAGGTGTTACTGAAAATGATATGAACAAAAAAGCTATTTATTTAGGTCATGTTGTATTTAAAATGATTAAAGTTATTTTAGGTGAACGTGATTTTGATGATAGAGATCATTTTGGTAATAAAAGAGTAGATTCAACTGGAGCTTTAATAGAGATGATATTTAAACAATCATTTGATAGATTTGTAAAAGAGGTAAAGAAAGAATGTAATAAGATTATAAATGAAAATAGACCTCTAACATCTGTAAATGTTATTAATTCTATTAATAATAATAATGAAATTATAACAAAAGATATGAAAAATTGTTTAGGAACTGGTAATTGGACTGTAAATAAAAAATCTAATGTTATTAGAACTGGTGTATCACAAGTTTTAATTAGATTATCTTATATTGGAACATTATCTTATTTAAGAAAAATTACTTCTCCTGTAGCAAAAGAAGGCGGTAAAAATATTAAACCTAGATTATTACATAATACACAGTGGGGTATTTTATGTCCAGTAGGATCACCAGATGGAAAAAATTGTGGTTATATTAAACAATTATCAATGTTAGCTACCATAAGTATAGATACAGATACAAGTTTCTTATATGAATATATATTAAATAAGAATAATAATTTTGTAGAAGATATTTATGATGTAAAAAGTATTGGTAATAAAACTAAAATTTTTATAAATGGTGATTTAATTGGACTTAGTAAAGATGATTTAAAATTATATAAATCATTAAAGAAATTAAAATTAAGTTCTGTTATACCTCCTGAAACAGCTATTATATATAATAATATAGAAAAAGAGATCAATATAAATACAGATAGTGGTAGATTATATAGACCATTATTAGTAGTAGAAGAGGGAAAATTAAAATTAACAGATAAACATATAGAACAATTAAAAAATAATGTTATAGATTGGAAATATTTAGTTACTAATGGTATTGTTGAATATGTAGATCCAAATGAAGAAGAACAATTATTAATATGTATGTATCCAAATGAATTGAATAATACATTAAATAATTATACACATAGTGAAATTCATCCATCTATGATTTTATGTGAAAGTGCTTGTATGATTCCTTTTGCTAATCATAATATGACTACAAGAAATATTTTTCAAACTGCACAAGCTAGACAAGCTGTTGGTATTTATTCATTAAATCATCATCAGAGAATGGATACAATGGGACATATGTTATGGTATCCTCAGAGACCTATAGCTAGAACAAAAGGTATGGACTATTTAGGTATAGATGATATACCAGCTGGAGTTAATGCAATTGTAGCTATCGCTTGTTTCACGGGCTACAACCAAGAGGACTCGATTCTGATCAATAAGAGCGCTGTTGAAAGAGGATTTTTCATTTCTTCTTATTTTTCTTTATATGAATCTGAAATAGGTTCATATCAATCAAAACATAATTATACTGAGAAATTTGAAAAACCAACTAAAGATAATGTTGAAGGTATTAAAAGAGATATTTCTTATGATCATTTAGATGATAATGGTTTACCTAGATTAGGTTATAAATTACAACCAAGACAACCTATTATTGGTAAGACACAGTTAACAAAAACAACAGAAAATGGAGAAAAGAAAGAAATTAGAAAAGATGCTAGTTTATATTTAAAACAAGATGAAAGTGGTATTGTTGATAAAGTTTTTATTGGTAATAATGAAGATGGTCAGAAAATTGCTAAAGTTAAACTAAGAGAAATGAGAATACCAGAGATAGGCGATAAGGCAAGTAGTCGCCATGGTCAAAAGGGTATTATTGGTATGATGTTTAATCAAGAAGATTTACCTTGTAGTGAAAGTGGTATTGTTCCTGATTTAATTATAAATCCTAATTCACAGACATCAAGAATGACAGTAGCTCATTTGATTGAATGTTTATATAGTAAAGAAGGAGCTTTAAATGCTACTATAAAAGATTGCACGCCATTTGAAGAATTTAAACCAGAAAATATATATGAAGAATTAAAAAAATATGGTTTTGAAGAATATGGAAATGAAAAAATGTATAATGGAATGAATGGAGAAGTGATGGATGCTAAAATATTTATTGGACCTACTTATTACCAGAGATTTAAACATATGGTTAGAGATAAATACCATGTTAGATCAAGAGGACCAATGCAGCCACTTGTCAGGCAGCCTAGCGAAGGTCGCTCAAGATCGGGTGGATTAAGAGTTGGTAAAATGATTGCCCAAGCAATAATAAAAGTTATTGCTAGTAAGCACACGGCTTGCAAAATTCTCAAATTGCGGGGAACTCCTACATATTAAATAAAATAATAAATTTTATTTTATTTAATATGAAAGTATTAAATTACCAAGTTATATTAGAAATAATATAATGGCTAATGGGAAACTATTAGGTATGGTAAAAAGATTTAATATATGGGAATATCCGCATCCAAGATTCTTAATTATTATTTTTAAAATAATAAAAAGAATAAGGTTCAACGACTAGAAGGGAATTGGTGTTATTTTATTTATTATAAAATAATGCTTAAGGTATAGTCTAAGCCCCCAGAGATGGTGTTTATTTGTAGATTTATAATATCCGTGATTTGTATTATAGATCGAAAAATAAAGTTTTGTATATTTAATATAAATTTATATTAGATATATGAAATGGTATAACTGGAAATGGAAAAAGAATGTATTCTTAGTCATGGCGCATCTAACTTTGTAAGAGAAAAAACTTTAACTTTATCTGATATGTATAAAATAAATGTTTGTGATAATTGCGGTATGTTTGTATCAATAAATGCTGATAAAACAACAACAGCTTGTAAAATATGTAATTCAAGTAAATTTTCTAAAATTGTTATACCATATGCAACTAAATTATTATTTCAAGAATTAACTGCTATGGGAATAGCATGTAGAATTTTCCCTAAAAAATAAATTTAAATAAGTATTATTCTCTAATATAATTCTTATATCATAAAATAAAATTTAATTACAATAATTTTAAATTATTGTAATTATTATTATATTGTAATTATTATATTGTGATTATTATTATATTGTGATTATTATTAATTATTATTATTTTATTCTAATAAAATATTATCTAATTTTATATTATTATTTTTACAAAATAATTCAAAATCATTTTTTATTTCTATATTCATTTTATTTTTTTTATATTTTAATTTATTAGAACTTAACCATTTTGATAATTTATATTCTAATTTTGTTTTATCTTTTATAAATTGTGGAAATTTGTTATTTTCTTTAATAAATTGTTCTAATAAAATTTTATTTTCTTTATAATTTTCTTCTGATGATAATTTTTTAGTTTTTGAAATATTAATATTTAATTCTTTACATAATGTTTCAAAACTATTTTTTCTTTCTATATTCATTTTATTATTTTTATATCTATTTATAATTCCATCAAGCCATCTGCAAAGTTTATATTCTTCATTATCTTTTTCTTTTTCATTACGTTTAGGAAGTCTATTATTTTCTTTAATAAATTGTTCTAATAAAATTTTATTTTCTTTATAATTTTCTTCTGATGATAATTTTTTAGTTTTTGAAATATTAATATTTAATTCTTTACAAAATAACTCAAATATTATTCTATTATTTTTATTTGACATATTATATATATTATTTTTATAATTATAAATTAGATGTGTTAATTTTTTACGCAACATATATTCATTAAGTTCTTGTTCATTTCTATTATTTTTTCTTATTTCTTTAGGAATTCTATTATTTTCTTTATAAAATTCTCTTATTTCATTCAATTTTAATATTAAATAATCTGTCCCATTTAAACATTTACCAAAACTATCATATATTAATTCATATCTTAAATTTATTTCATCGTTCTCTTTAGTTTCATCATCTAATTCATTAATATCTTCAACGTCATCTTTTATTTCATCGTCTTGATTTAAATTATTTATTTTTTCTAATGAAATATAACCATTTGTATTTTTATTTAAAATACTTTTCTTAATTCTAGAATC
>Ga0214923_10001088_pt1 | contig 39400 bp, 49 predicted proteins | sample LL1510_MetaG_FD_177993 | JGI IMG/M metagenome (GOLD analysis project Ga0214923, IMG submission 177993) | Freshwater microbial communities from Lake Lanier, Atlanta, Georgia, United States - LL-1510 | ecosystem: Environmental > Aquatic > Freshwater > Lake | place: USA: Georgia | collected...
CGCGCCAAGACTGCCGGTCTCGCGGGCACGGAGCATCTGCCGTGGATACTTGTTCCAGTTGCCCTTCCCACCGAGACCGGCAGTCTTGGCGCGGTCCATGTCCCAGTCGATGACAGCGCTACCGCCGCTCTCATGGGTGAACTCGGCAGCCACCTTGCTATCGGTCAGAGTGAGCCACTTCACCTTGCCACCAGCAAGCTGGAAGCGCGCGAGCATGGCGTCGGCCTTCATCGAAGGGCGACCCTCGATGATGTGATAGTCGCGCGCAGCGACCATCGGGTGCAGCCCCTCGGCTTGCGCGAGGAGCATAAGCGCGAGCGCCTGGTCAGGCGTCTTCACGCCGAACAGGTTGGACGAGGCAACAGCCTTCGCCATCTGGGCGACTTCACTGATCGAATGATTCTGAGCAACAACGAGATTTGACATGGTGTCTCTCTCCCTTCCGAGACTCTAGTTATTCATCGTCTGATAGATTGTCAACAGGGTTGAGTGCTTCTTCCACCTCAACCTGCTGGGCTGCATCGGGAAGCTGAGCAAATTTACGCAGATACCACTGCCTGGTAAAAAACCTGCGCTTGTTGGCTCGTGAGCCGATGCCATCTCGCGTCACGAACACGAGGTGCTTCTTCACCAGGTCATCGAGCGGGTTCCGCCTGTTGGCCCGCGACACGTCGATGTTCTTACTGAAGCGCTCGTAGCCAGCGTTCTTCATGTAGTTGCGGATCTCGGTCAGCAGCATCCCCTCTGGAGCCTGGTCGAGTCTTCGGATGATGAGCGCCATGCCCTCCTCCCACTCCACCTTGTGGACTTTGCCCGCGTGAGTCTTGGCGGCGCGGATGCGTAGGCCCTGCTGCTCTGAACGAACAAGAGACTGGAGCAACTCCACCATGCGCTTGAGGTAATACTCAATGACCTGAGTGGAGTCCGTAGGTATGTTAAACTCTTCAGGAATTAGGCTTTCTTTTGACACTTCTCATGCCTTTCGCTGTACTGCTCGATAGCGGTGGTGAGGTCGGCGGCCTTCATCGGCAGCGCGAGGTGAAGCGCGCCCGTGCATCGTCCGCAGTAGAGCGTGACGGTGCGGGAGCCGGGGAGCTGGTGCACGGTGATGTGGTCGCGGGTCACAACTTCACCTCGATCTGCTGGTACGTTCGAAAGACAAGGACCTGCTCGTCGTCCTTCACCTTGCGCGCGAGTGAACGCTCGCAGCGTCGGCACTGCCATGTCGGCGCCCACGTTGCGCAGCGTAGGTCCTTCAGCACCACGCCGCAAAATGAGTGGCCATTTTCGTAGTAGTGCGCCGCACCGTGAGGCGGCTTCCAGTGCCAGCCGGTCATGGCGCGGCCTCCAGTGCGGCGACGAGGGCTTCGGCTTCGGTGTCCGCGAGCGCCTGCCTCCAGTCGCCGCCAGTGCAGTAGTAACAACTCCACTGCCGATAATGGCCGCGCTCGGGTGAGTAGTTTGCGTGAACGTTCGTCGTAGCCTCGCCAGCCGGCCACGCCTCCCGCACCAGCGCGAGTAGGCAGCCGATCGTCGCTGGATCGGAGAGGTCGGGGAAGATGTCGGGCACGTTCTTCCAGAAGTACGACGTTTGATCGGACTCGCCGATCATGTCTTCGGTGAGCCACACCACGCGGAAGCGCAGCGGCTCGACCTGCATGCCTTCCATCCACCGCCAATGCTTGCAGGCCACCACTCGGCGGCCGAGGTCTTCGCGGGTCATTTGCCCTCCTTGCATCGCGGGCAGTAGTCTGATCGACCGTCTTTGCAATTGATCAGCCGCCAGCCTGGCGGAGCTTTCCCATCGAGGAACCACGCCGCCGGAGCGCCAACACCTCGCGCGCGAAATACGGACCGCACGAGGCCGCACCCATCGCAGGTAATGTGCGGTTCCTGCGCGGTTCTGCCAAATGCAGCCGCAAGCGATGCTCCGATTCCGATGTGATACGTCATCGCTCCCCCCTCATCGCGCCCTTCATCGCCTTCACGAGCCCCATCGCGGCCTCGTAGTGCAGCGTCAGCGTCGCCATGCGCTCGTCGTCCACGAGCACGAGCACGTCGAAGCACGGGCGGTCGTAGTCGTCCATGTGCCCAGGCTCGAACGTGATGCGCACGGAGCACCCTGCTCCGTTGTGGTTGCGCGCGTCGTTGTCGACGATGGTCGGTGTCATGGTGAATCCTCCGCTCATTTGCTGGACTCCAGTTTTTGGCCGATGCGATTAACAAGTTCGATGAGTCCATCCACGCCGGACGGCGAGACGGTGATAGCCTCGATGGTTGCAAGTTCTCGATGAGCGTCGGCGAGCATGGCGCGCATCTCGGCGCACTCGTCCTCCGCCATCGCCCGCGCCGCAGCGCGCACCATTTCCACCACGTCGAACGAGTCGAGCGCGGGGATCGGTGTGCTTGGAAGCGCGTCGGTCAACGCGCCGTGGATGGCTCGCAAAATGGCGTGGGAACGCGCGTATCCGTCGCGCTCCGCTTCCAGCTCACGCACGCGGGCGATGAGCGCGGGAACGTCGGTGCGGGCGGCGGCGATGAAGGTGGCGTTCTCTTCCGATAGCGTGGAGTCTGTGCAACAGCCGCATCCTGTTTCAAACACGGCTTCGTCGGCTGCTTCCACGCAGCTGTTGACTTTTCCCGTCCACGGCCCAGGCGTTGCCGCGTTGGCGCGGCGCTCGATTTCGTCGAGGTCGAGGTCATTCATCTTCATCTCCAATCCACACGTCTGCGAGTGCAGCGGCAATTGCTTTCCCGTTGTTCTCCCACGACTTGCACCAGTCCATGCACGCCTCCCGCATCGCCTCCGCTCCGCGGCGGTAGGCGTCCTCTCCCTCGCGCTTCGCTTCGAGCCGCACGCGCGTCGTCTCGTTGGTCTGGTCGGCGAGCTGGTGCATGAGGCGCTCCACCTCGCAGCGCGCTTCGTACAGTTCTTTGCGCACCTGGTCGAGCATAGCCCGAACGTCCACGGTGTGAGCGCTTGCCGCCTCGTAAGACGTGCGCCACCGCTCCACCTCGGCGCGCGCTTCGTTGCGCTCTTGCGCGATCTTGCAAAAGTCGTCGGCTGCACATTCGCAGCGTCGGCTTTTCCATTCTGTGGTGGCATCAGCAAGAGCTGCGCGCGCTTCGTCGCGCTCGCGGCATGCGTCCTTCCAATCGCTCTCGAACATGTACGCGCTATCTTGGGCCACGTCGCGCTCGCGTGTGCGGAACGCAAGCTCGCGCATGGCTACCTCTAGGCGAGCTTCGAGTTCTTCTACGGTCTTCATCACCGCCCCCTCTTGCGCACCATGGCGACGACGGCGCGGTAGGTCTCCCAGTCGCCGAAGACGGCATCGTGCACGTCCGTTGGCAGCTTCTTTGCGCGGAAGGTCGACGCTGCCGTTTCCTCGGCGGTCGCACCGATGGCCTCGCAGACACGTTCTACGAAGCCTGCGGTGTATCCGCAGTACCTTTGGTCCAGCTCGAAGTTGCTGATGCTGGACTGAGAAGTGCCAGAAGCCCTGGCGGTTGCAGTCAGCGACATGCCGGCGCGTCCACGGATGGTGCGCATGTCGGCAATGTTGTACGGCTGCGGGTTGAGTTTACGCTCGTTCATGTTTCCTCCTCTGAATCTCTGCGGTGAGCACGCTGACCTTGTGCCGCATGTCCGCGACGTTGCTCTCGTAGCGGGCCTCGGTGACCAGCTTGCGGGAGATGTCTCGCTTGGCGTCAAGCAGGCTGGCCATCGGCCACGCCTTGACCGACTCCTCGGTGAAGTGAAGCCAGTCAGCCATTGCTGCCCCCACGAGGCGCTACAGCGCGCTCCCAGCGCGTCATGCCACCTTGCTCCTTGAAGCGCTGAAAGGCGCGGTCAAAGGCAACGTAGGCGTCACGTTGGTCAGCCCCGATGGGGAAGCCAGCGATGTCGATGGTAGGGCCAGTTTCGCTGAGCATATAATAGAACGTCACCGGGCATGCTGGCGGTGCGCCGAGCACCGACCAGATGACCGACAGCGGGGGAAGCGAGTAGAGCGGCTTCCACTTATCGCAGCTCAAGGACGTAATAGCCTTGTCGAACCGCCATAGCTGCCCGTCGACCATGCGGTGCGGCGACTCGACGCGAACGACGATGACAGGTTCGCCGAAGGCGTTCGTGCTGCACTTCACAACGCCGATGTAAGCGTTCGCAGTGCGGTCGTAGAACTCGACCTGCGCGCGCCGGTCGTCGAACACCCACTCGGTCGAGGAGTGGTTGTGCCGGATGCTGGGGTCTTCCGTCAGCGTCGGCACACGCTGGGCAGGCGAAGACTCGATGGCATTCTTGCAGGTCTCCCAGTCCCAGCGCTGGTCCTTCGTAATGGCCTTGGCCCAGGACTGAGAGTAGGCACGGCCAAGGCGGATGGCCATGCGGGCCAGCGTATCGCGCTCAAGTTGCATTGCCGGCCTCTTCCTTGGCGCGATGGGAAGCCTCTGCACGCAGGGAGCAGATGGCTCCCCACAGGGCAGAGGTTCCCGTGTCGACCAGTGCGCAGACGCGACCGCGCGTCCACTGATGCGTGCTGGTGCCAAGCGGCACGCTGCGCACCAGATCTTCAAGCTGCGCGTGGATGCGCACAAGCTCGCTGAGGTAATCGCTCTCGTTCATCATTCTCTCCAGTGAACCAAGGCGTCTTGCCTCGGTGGTGTCTGTGTACTCACACGGGAGATGTTCGTCAACCCCATTGACTAAAACTTCTCTCGGTATACTCTACGCACACCGGGCTCGTCCGGTTGATTGAGAGGCAGCATGGCAGGACCATATGCAACGCGGGGCGTAAAGCCCTCCGAGGAGGCGGCGCAGCGCGTGAAGCGCACGTCGCCGACCATCAAGGAGCAAGTGCTGAAGTACGTCAAAGAGCACCCAGGCACGACGTGCGAGGAGGCCACGCAGGGCCTCAAGCTCAAGCACCAGTCGTGCTCACCAAGGTTCCTCGAACTGGTCGAGGAGAAGCGCATCGAGTTCGATGAGGTTCGAGGACCCGATGGGCGAACCCTTCGACGGTATCGAATCGTTGAGGATCCGAAACAAGGGAGGCTGTTTTGAAGAAGCAAAAGAAAGAATACGGGTTTCTTAACGCGGACCCGAGAGATTTCATCGTTCAGGTCAACATCCAGAAGGCCAACATCCATACGCAAGGCGATGCGGTAAGTAAGTCGTATTACCTAAAAGACGGCAAGTGGTGGTGTCAGACAGATCATATGCTTCACGGGCCGGGATCTCAAGAAACGGTCGGCAATAGGAGACTGGGCGCGGCCAAGAACGCGGTGCAAGACGCTTGGATCAGTTTGCTTGATGCGTTCTTTATGCTGGTTCCCGTGGACCAGCTGCCGGTGCTGACGCTCGACCCGCCGGTAGAGGACGACGCGGCTAGCGACGAGGATCTGAATTGATGAGTGCCATGAAAGAGATCCCACAGTACTGCTGCTGGACGCAGCAGCTGAATGCCGACATGGCCAGCCACGCGAGGCGTACGGCAGGCAAGAGCTTCTGGTCTGACCATCCAGAGCACTGGAGGTATCGAGACCTCGAAGACCTCATCTGCGACCGCAAGGTCGTGCGAATGAACGACCTATGCGACTCCTGCCACAGCCGAGTTCTGGCCTGGGAGCGGGAGTTCTACGCAAGCCGCAAGGCAAAGCGGACCGCAACGTGAGCGGCCTAATAGACGCCATCGGCCTGCGCTATGGCCGGCTCGTCGTAATAGGGCGAGCCAAGAGGCCGGGGCATAATAGCACCAGGTCAGCATACTGGCTGTGCTTCTGCGACTGCGGTGGTCAGCACGTCACGCGCGGCTGCGATCTGCGGAAGGGCAACGTGCGGTCATGCGGCTGCCTGCACAGCCAGACGGCTCGCTCCCATGCGCTTGGCCTAATAGGCCGTCGTAATAGAGTCGCCTAATAGAACGTGCCTCGCGCGCGGGCGCGTGCTAGCGCATAGGCGGAAGGTCGGGTACCGGCAGGGCGTTGTGCTCTGCCGGTTTTTATTTGCAGCTAGATACTGTATATGTGTTAACCGCACACATAGAGTATACTGTTAGTATACGGTAAGCGTCTTACGGATATCCCTGCGGCTAGCACGTCGCCGAGGCTAGCGGCAAGCTCTGCCCACCATTCTACCGGTGAAACGGCGACAGCCAATTGCCGCGCCTAGGATGGCCATAGAATCAACGATGCTAGCTTTGGGCGGGTAGGGTAGCACCGGAGCCACAAACGGCCGTTTAAAGGCATTCTGGATGGGCTTGCTAGCTGGCTAGGCTGTGGGCCTAGGGCAGCCTAGGGCAGCCTAGGGCAAAGCAGAAAGCCCTCGGTCCGTGGGGACCGAGGGCTTGGGGCTAGTGCAGGTAGCGAGCCCATATCAGAGCTAGCGCAAGGGATAGTATCACGCTAGCACCGGTAGGCTACGCTTGTTTCTAGTGCGCGGGCCATGGTCCGCGAAATAGACGTTTGGCGCGTCGATTGACGCGTCGCACAGCGCGCCGCGCTTGCCGCTAGCGCAATCGTTACAGGTAAACGTCTTACCATAACGCGTAGCGGCGATAGCTGGGCACTCGACGGCGAAGACGCTACCGTCAAGGTTTCGAAGTGTACCGGTCGTGTTTGCAGGCATGACGATAGCCGCTCTCCAGCCTGCAGCGTTAGCGCGCACAGCCGCTTCGGGGCTATCGCATGAGGCCATTAGCTTACCACGTAGCCATTTCCCGTCACTGTGCCAAAAATGCGTATAGCCCACAATGGCCAGCCCCGCATGACGTGACGCAGCGAAGGCTTCTTTTACCTGCGCACGGTCCGCGCGAGCTACGTCACCTAAGGCCGAAAATCGCACGAAACGCGCCGACGGTGCGCGCTGCTTTAGCGCTCGGTGGATGGTATAACGCCGCCAAGATTTGGCCCTAGCTGCGCTCCTATGGATAGACGAGATCGCGAACGAGGGCGATCCGTACTGAGCGTAACAGTTCCCGGTTTCTAGCTGCTCGCAACCGGCGCAGCTAGCGCGGCTCTCTTCGAGCGAACGACCGACCCATACGGTAGGCACGTCGCCTGTTTTCGCGTTCTTCGAGCGTGCGACGACGACAAGATTAGCTTGCATTTTCTCTTCTCAGTTCCCGGCGTATCGCCGTTTTATGGTTACGGTGTTACGACAAATAGCAATTGCTCTGCGCCGAAGACGCTATCTTCGCCACAGGTTTCGCAGGTGTATCCCTCTGCGTCCGGTTCGACACCGTCGGCATCGTCACCACAGGCTACGCATACGCCAGGGCTATCGAGCCCGAACATAGATTGCTTAGCAAGCCTGTGAATACGCTTCGCGGTAACGGATTTGTGTATGTGCATGGTATGTGTCTTTCATTGAACGGCTAGCGCCGGTTGATGGTCAGGGCTGCACCGTGAAGCAAAGCGCCATGAAGGCCCCAAGAATCGCGCTTCCCAGGTAGGGGGCCACCATGGCCCATGGGGACGGCGGAAGGCTCGCCACGGGGCTGCTAGGCGCCTTGGCGCGGGGCTGATAGGTGCCCGCCTCTAGGCGACGGGCAACGGACTGAAAGACGATGGTTTCGGTGGTCATGGGAACCTCAGGTCAGGAAACCGGGGCCCCGAAGGGCCCCGGCAAGGGAGGGAATCAAAGGCCGATAGCCTCGGCCAGCTCGGCGCAGCGCTCTTCCTCGCTTTGCGCGGCGGTGGCCAGGTCTTCGCAGCTCTCAGCGGACAAGCGACGCCAAGCGCGCGGCATCGGCGTATCGAGCGGGAAGCCGTACAGCTCTTCCACCGTGGATTCGGAAAGGGAGCAGACGGTCTCCAGAACGTCTTCCACGGTGAGTTCGCGGAGGCACTCAGGGAAGGTGAGCATCATATCGAATGGGTTACGCATGGTCAGATCCTGTCAGTTAGCGGTGAATCACCGTGGTGTAACGCTGTGTCTACTATGCCAATAGAGCCTGTCAACTAAGAAAGATGTAGAAAACGAAGTACGATAGAAGAGCATGGAAAAAGACTGGTCAAAAAGAAACCATCTTGACGAGCGCCCGCTAGCATAGTCTCTCTGGATCTAGGAGCGCAGCGACGACGAGCCAGAGTCGAGCGCCGTAGGTCGCTTCTCTGCGCGCTGTGCGCGCTGCCTCTGCACTCGCTTGCGAGTGTTTTAGCTCTGCTGTCCCACGGATAGCAGAGCGATAGGCGCTGTGTGCTCTGTGTGTGAGGTTGGGAAAGAGGTAAAGTACGTATATACGTTAATGAGACCTAGAAATGTCTTATATATTCAGTACATACGATATATGTAAGGTATAGGTACAGTTAAGGTATATACGTATATACAGTATAGATATGGTATATACAGTATACAGTACTATACAGTACATACAGTATATAACGCGCGTACGCGCGAGGGGGATGCGCCTACGGCGCTGGGGACTGGAAAGATAGAAGCCTCCGTGTGCCCTGGGAGGGGGTACATGTGACAATCTGAGAGGGGGCCGGGGCCTTAGAACCCCTTTCTTCCATACCCTCTGGTATGGCCTTCTATCATGCTATTGAGGCTGGATGGCATACGCGCAGGACAAGCGGAAGACGGCGGTAGAGGGCAATCAGGCGGAGAGGCTAGCTAGGCTTACGAAGGCTCTTGAGAGGGAGCTGGATGAGAAGCGGGTGAAGCTAGGGAGCATGGAGGAGCTTCTGGTTCACCCTCTTGGGTTTGGTCTCAAGACGGCGAGCATTGTGCAGAGGGCCATCATGCGGGTAGCGGATGGGAAGCCGCTTGGGGATTTGTGGGGTCATCCGGCGGTGGTTCGTGCCTTTGGAGGGGAGGAGCCGCAGCTTGAGGGCAAGCCGAAGGAGATGGCTGTTTTGAGTGCCATCAGGTGTGGCAAGAGCTTGATGGCTGCGTGCATGGCGGTGCATTGGACGCAGGTTTGTGCGGTGGAGCACCTGGGTCCTGGAGAGGTGCCAAGAGTCTCGATTGTCAGCATCAACAAGGACTTGGCGGAGGTCATCTTCGGGCATGTGGTGGGCCGGGTGATGGCGTCTCCTGCCTTGAAGGGCTTGGTGATGGGGGAGCCTACGACGGACACGATTGTGCTCAGGCATCCGTCTGGACGGCCTGTGGAGATCAAGGTTGTGGCGGGCTCACGCTCGGGTTCTACGCTTGTGGCGCGCTGGTCGGCTGGGGCTGTGTTTGACGAGTTCCCTCGTATGCTTGGAGAGGGGGAGGCTGTGGTCAACTGGGACGACATGCGGAAGGCTGTCTTGCTGCGCATCCTGCCTGGCTCGCAGGTCATCTCGATTGGCAGTCCTTGGGCACCGTTTGGTCCTGCGTACAACGTGGTGAAGGAGCACTATGGCCGTCCTACGCGGAACATGGTGGTGGTGAAGGCACCTGGCTGGGACTTGAACCCGCAGCTATGGACCCCGCAGGCGGTCAGGGATGCCGAGGAGAAGGACCCGCAAGCCTTCCGCACCGACGTGGCTGCGGAGTTTGCCCAGCCTGAAGAGTCGCTCATCACGCAAGACTCGCTCGATGCGGCCACGAGACCTGCTCCGCTCATCGAGACTCCCAAGCCCGGTGTGCAGTACAGCGCGGCCATTGACCCTGCGACGCGTGGCAACGCCTGGACGCTCATCATTGCCTGCCAGGAGGGCGACAAACGGCGTGTTGCACTGGCCAGGCAGTGGATAGGCTCGGCAGCAGCTCCGCTGCGTCCTGGGGCCATCCTGGAGGAAGTGGCGAGGCTTTGCCGTGCTTACCGCATCTCGGTCCTCGACTCGGACCAGTACTACGGCGATGCGTTGCGAGACCTGGCGGCTCAGCAGAAGCTCGTGCTCGTGGTCCATGCCTGGACGGAGAGGGAGAAGCTGGCCAAGTTCCTCGCCCTCAAGACCATGTTCGAGCAAGGCATGGTCGAGATTCCCGCAGACCAGACGCTCAGGAGCGACCTTGGACGGGTCAAGAAGGTGCTCAAGGGCAGCGGTGCCAGCATCAACTTCCCGCGTACGTCAGACGGTCGCCACTGCGACTATGCCCCCTGCCTTGCCATGGCCCTCGCTCGCTACTGGCAAACCGACGAGGACGTGCAGGAGGCCCAAGGCGAGCTTTCCAAGCTCCAGGCCGAAGAGCGCGTCATGCTCAAGCGCATCCTCGATAGGGCCGCTCCCAAGGACGGATGGGGCTATTCCTGGTAGTTGACTGTCAGGCAAAAACGTGATACCGATGGTTCTGTTCCGAGACGCCGTGCTACGGAAGGACGCTGCTGCGGCAGCACCTGGGGTACGCCGATGAACATGAAGTACGGCGGACGGTACTGGTTTCACTGCGAGCGCTGCAACAAGGACGCTCACCGAGACACGCGCTCCTGCGCCCCGCATCCCAAGTACTGGATGGAGACCAAGGTCACGGGTCCTCAAGGTCAAACCTATCCCGCTGTCGTCTGCGAGGACTGCCAAGACCCTTGGACATGGGTAAGGTAAAAACTTTTACCCTATCGTCCTCACGATAGAGAGACCTTGGAAATACGACAGTCCTGAAAGAACGGATTCATCTTGTCTGGTTATGGTAAGATGAAAATTCATGTTGACGGCTGCTGAGAATCAGTAAATCAGTACACTCGATGGATAGTCCTGAGCGAGCCCAGCAGTGGTTTGACAAGGCCCAGCGTGAGCCGCACCTCGCGATTGTCGACCGTGTGAAGAACACGATGGACACGCAGGAGTCCCGCCGCGTGTCGGTGCGTCGCTGCCAGCAAATCTACGGCATCGACCTGTCCGCCTACGGTCAGGCTCCTGATCCCAGCATCGACCGCCGCTACGCCATCAACCACCTCAAGAACAGCATCGACACGCTGGCTGCCAAGATTAGCCGCGTGAAGACGCTGCCCTACGCCGTCACCTCCGGTGGCGACTACATGCAGCGCCGTCGTGCCGAGAAGCTCTCGCGCTTCATCGAGGGTGCCTTCGAGGACACGAACTTCTACTCGAAGTGCATGAGCGTCGACCTTGCCGCTCTCGTGGACGGCACCGGCTGCGCCAAGGTCACGTCGAACTACGGCCAGCTTCAGCTCGAAGTCGTGCCCATGCTCGACCTCTTCGTCTCCGACGCTGAGGCTCGCTACGGCTCTCCGCGCAACCTCATCCAGCGCCACTTGCTCGACCGCAGCGTCGTCATGCATCTCTACGGAGACGCAGAAGGCGACGGCATCGTTGGCTCGAAGTCCTTCCGCAAGGGCTCCATCCTGTCCGTGTCCAACCCCACCGACACGGAGATGGCGCAGTTCGTCATCAACTCGGGCTCGGACCTCATCTACGTCTACGAGGCGTGGCACCTTCCGTCCGGCCCTGGCGCGGATGACGGTGAGCACATCGTCTGCATCGAGAACGCCACCCTGCTTCGCGAGAAGTGGACCGAGGAGTTCTTCCCCTTTGCCTTCGAGCGCCGCAACGTGCCCCTCGTCGGCTTCTGGGGCTCCTCTGCCGTCTTCGAGTTTGGCCCTGCCCAGGAAGAGCACAACAAGCTCTCGCACAAGCTCCAGCAGGCTCACAGCATCATGGGCGGCTCGCACGTCCTCATGCAAGCCGGTACGCTCGGCAAGACCGTCTCGCTCGACAACGGCATCGGCACCATCATCGAGTATCTCCCCGGTGGTCCGCCTCCGTCGACGTTCAACCCCGACCCGGTGAACCCGCAGACCTACGCCTACCGCTCCAGCATCCCGCAGGAGATCAACCAGGGGCTCGGGCTCTCAAACATGAGCGCCCACTCCGAGCTTCCCGCTGGCCTCCGCGCAGCTTCGGGCAAGGCTCTCCAGGTCTACGAGGACTTCGAGAGCGAGCGCCTGCACGTCTTCCACAAGCTGCACGAGCAGTTTGCCATCGACGTGGCCAAGCTCTTTATCGCCGAGGCTGAGCGTATGCTCGCCGCTGACATCGACGTGAAGGTTGCCCGTCCGACCAAGAGCACCCTTGAGGAGCTTTCCTGGTCCGAGGTCCGCATGGACCAGCGCGAGTACCGCCTTCGCATGTACCCCATCTCGAACCTTAGCCGGCAGCCGTCCGCCAAGTTCGAGCAGATTCTCTCCATGGCCCAGTTTGGCCTCGCCGACAAGCCGACTCTGCGTCGTCTGCTCGACATGCCCGACATCGACGCCGAGGAAGACCTCGCGAACGCCCCGCGCGACGCTGTGGACATGCAGCTCTACGAGATGGTCGAGTCTCGTCGCTACACGTCTCCGTCCGAGTACATCGACCCTGTGATGGCCCAGGAGCGCGCCAAGCTCTTCCTGGCCAAGTGCATGGTCGACAAGGTTCCGCAGAAGAAGCTGGAGCTTATCCAGCAGTACATCGAAGAATGCGCGGCAATCATCGCCGCTATGCAGGCCCCGGAGCAGGCGGCTCTAGGTCCGCAAGCGCCTCCCACTGGTGAGCAGACCGGTGAGATGGCTCAGGGTGCCGCCCCAATGGCCGGGGAGGGCGCTGCTCCGCCTAACCCTGCCTCTATGGGAGTGCTACAATGAGCGATTTCACCGGTTCTGAGGCTGTGGATACGGGTTCCGAGGGTTCTTCGGGCGTCTCGAATGACGACCTCGTTGCTGCCGCGCGTGCGGCCATGCACGGCGACGCTGGCTCTGTGACCAAGGCTGCGTCGAACGACATCGCCGAGGCCCATCTTGGTGCCTCTGAGGCCGAGGAAGAGGCTCCTAAGCCTGCTCGTGCTGCTCCCCAGGCTGCGGAAGACGACATCGACCCGCGCGAAGTCATCCGTAACCGCATGGAGAAGGCCCGTGCGGCCAAGCAAGCCAAAGCCGAGGCTCGTCGTCAGGCCGAGATGGCCGAAAAACTGCGTGAATACGAGCAGATGCGCTCGTTTGAGGCTCCCAAGGCGTCGTCTTTCGACGTGGATGGCTTCAAGAGCAAGCTCAAGACCTCTCCGCTGACGGCTTTGCAGGAGCTTGGCATCAACCTGGACGAGTTTACGCAGGCTGCGCTGGAGGAGAACACTCCGCAGTCGAAGATGCTCGCCCAGATGCAGGCTCTCCAGGCCAAGATTGATGCTTTCGAGCGTCAGCAGCAAGAAGCGCAGGAGATGTCCCGCCGCAAGGCTGAAGAGGCGGAGACTTTGCGTGAGCAGCAGGAGTTTTGCTCGATGATTACGAGCGAAGACTACCCGTCTCTCTACGAGTGGTTCTCCGACGACCCGTACGCGCTCATTCGTGAGGCCGAAGGCGTTGCGCGCGACTTCCTCTCCCGTGGTGGGGACCCTGACGAGGTTCAGGACGAGGACATCGCGTGGTTCCTTGAGCAAAAGTACTCGAAGAAGCTCGGCAGCATCAAGGGCAAGAGCGCGGCCAAAGCGGCTGCCCAGCCCGCGCCAGCTACTAGCAAGCCCCGGTCGCCGTCTCAGGCTTCTGCATCCGAGACACGGCTCGGGGGTCCGAAAAACCTCTATGATCTTAGCCGGGATGAGCAGACGGCTATGCTTATCGAGGTGGCCCGTCAAGAGATGCAGAAGTCAGCAAACTAAGGAAAAGTCATGCCTATCTCCAGCAATGTCACCGCCGTTGAGCAAGTCCTCAAGCTCCTCTACAAGAAGGGCGTCCCCAACCTCTCGTACAACAAGCAGGCTCTTCTCTCGAAGATCCCGGTTGTCTCCGACTTCACGGGCGAGAAGAAGGTGCTCGCGCTCCAGACCACCAACCCGCAGGGCTTCGGTGCGGACTTCACCCGCGCCTACGCGCACCGCGACTCGGCTGAGTCCTATCGCCGCTTCGAGCTGTTCCGCGTTCAGCACTACGGCTTCGCGCAGGTTGCTGGCGAGGTCATGCGCACGGCGGTCGACCCCGGCTCGCTCGTAAACGTGTGGCGTAACCGCACCGAGAGCGTCGTCCGCGGCATGCAGAACAGTGCCGGCCGTCTCATCTACGGCTCGGGCACGGGCCGCATCGGCGCCGTCAGCGCGCTCGGCACCACGTCGACCACCGTGACCCTCTCGAACTCCGCCGACGTGGCGAACTTCGAGGCCGGCATGTACATCACGATGTACACGTCGGAGTCGTTCGCGGCGCAGTACGTTGACTTCAGCGGCGGCGCTCCGACGAACACGTTCAGCTCGACGAACATGGTTCGCAAGATCGACGCGGTTAACCGCGATCTTGCGACTGGCGCGGCGACGCTCACGCTCGACACGGCTGCTACTTGGCCGGCTGGCGCCATCATCGTCCGCGACGGTGACGGCATCGTCCCGAACGGTACGGCGACGAGCTACGACACCAACGCGCGCTCGCCGGCGGGCATCAAGCAGTGGATCTCGGGCAGTCTCATCGGTCAGCAGCCGTTTGGCAACACGCTCTTCGGTCTCGACCGTTCGAGCGACAAAGTTCGCCTTGGCGGCTCGGTCGTCAACGCCGCTGGCAAGAACATGGTCGAGGCCCTCCAGGACCTCGAATCCAACATCCTCTTCCAGGGCATGGGCTACCCGACGGCCATTGCGGCCAATACGCTCGACATCGCGACCCTCAAGAAGTCGGCGCTCTCGGACGTCATCCGTATTCCGGCGCAAGACCCGAAGCAGAACCTCAACTACCAGTCGGTCGTGTTCCTCGGCCAGAACGGCGCCATCCCGTTCATTGAGGACCCGTTCTGCCCGCGTGGCGAGGCGTACATGCTCAACCTCCCGTCGTGGAGCATCTCCACGGCGCCGGGCGGCATGTTCCAGCTTGTCGACTGGGACGGCGTGAACTTCCTCCGTCTCATGGACTCGGACGACTACCAGGCGCGCTTCGCGTCGTACTACCAGATCGGTTGCGACAACCCCGGCTCCAACGGCTACCTCTACGGCTGGGGCGCCTGAGCAGCCACCAGATAGGAGAAAGCCATGCAAGGCACTGCACTTCGGTCCCAACTGCGGACCAATGTCCCTGGCTTCATGTCGACTGTGGGTACGCTCACGGTCGACGGAAGCGGCGTTCCCGCTGTCGGCGTCGGGAAGAACTTCACGGTCGGCCGTGGCGTTCTCTCGCTCACCGTCGCGGCAAGCCCGACCATCGTCGGCGCTCCGAACGGCACGTACACCAACGTCCCCATCACGACGGCGAGCGGCACCACTGGTGTCTGCTCGCTCACCGTGGCGGGCGGCGCTGGCGTCATCAGCACGGCTACGGTCACGGCCCCTGGCTATGACTATACCGCTGCTGCCACGATGAACGTGGCGGTCGGCTCGCTCTTCTGGACCGGCGCCGTCCTCTCGGCTGGCTCTGGTCTGACGAACGGCACCTACTTCGTGCCGATCCTCAACACGAGCGGCAACGGCATGATCGCGCGTGTCGTGGTGGCGGGCAACGTCATCTCGACCGTCACGGTCAACCCGGCGACGGCGGCTGGCACGGCGGTGGGCTCCAACTACGGTACGGGCGTCATCACCTACAACCTGCCGGCGAACGCGCTCTACTCGGGTTCTCCGGCCATCACCGGCTCGTTCAGCCTGACCCCGAACCCGGTCATCACGGTGGGCACCATCACCTCCGTCGTTACCGGCAACTTCTCGGTCATCTACGCTGGCCGCGTGTTCTCGACGGTGGCTGGCCTGGCGACGCCCATCGTTCGTCCCGGCAACACCTTCTTTACCGTTGGCTACCGTTTTGGCGGACAGACCTACGCAAACTTCACCACGCTCAAGAACGTCACGTCCGGAACCCCGAACGTTGCTGACTTGACTGGCTCGTCGGCAACGCCATCGAACGGTGACGGCTTCGCGTTCCAGATTATCTCGACCGATACCGAGGTAACGGTCTGATGAAGGGCAAAGGCCTGCTCATCGCCATGCTCGGCAAGGGCAAGGGCGGCGGCATGAACGAGGAGGAAGGCCCCTCCTCGTCCAAGATGGAATCGGACGGCCCTTCGCCTGAGAAGGTGAAGATGTTCCGCAAGATGCGGAAGGCGTTCGAGTCCGGCGACGACGAGTCCGGCGCCATGGCATTCGAGGCGCTTGCCTCGATGTGTGGCGACGACTACGAAGACGAATGAAGGTATAGGGGTTCACCATGGCTCTCACGAGAACGCTTGCTCAGCTTCGAGAGGAAGTACGCCAACGTGCGGACATGGTGAACTCCGCCTTCGTTACGAACGCCGAAGTCGACCGCTGCATCAACCAGTCGTGGGCGCAGCTCTACGACCGGTTGCTTGCGACGGGCGAAGACTACTACATCAAGTATGTCGACATCGGCCCGCAGCAGTCTCAATCGTCCGCTGCCTCGGCCTACGAGATGGTGAGCGGAAGTCCGGCATATACCTTTTCGGTAGACCCAGTTCTGATTGGCCAGAACTGCTGGTCAGTTGGCATTTCACGAATCGTCGCGATTGACGCCGAGACGGCTGAGACCACGGCCGTAGCGGCGACTGGTGCGAACCTGCGCGTAAAGGCTTGCTACGACGGCGTTCGGTTTGTGACGGTGCAGGCAACCAACAGTGTGGTTGGGGTACTCCCGACAACGCCGACGCCAACAGCCGCATTTGCGACCACGGCATGGTCTCCAGCCCTTGGGGCAAACGAGACGATCAACGCTGATTCTGGCGTCGTGTTCGACACGGCCACGTCAAAGTATTTGACCGCCATCTGGGATTCGGTAGCAGGCACGGCGCGAGTAGTGCGATTTTCGGTGGCGGGAACGACGGCCGTGATTGACGTGTCGTCCGCATCCGTCCCATCCGTATCGCCATCAGCCCCGCTACTTGCGTACTGCCGACCTGGCTTTGTCGCCATTGTGGCGAACGGCACGTTCTACGAGTTCGACACGACCACGCTCGCGGCCACGACGACCGTGCCTGGATTGCCGACGATGGTCGGAGGAGCCGCATACGACGCGGCGACGCAGCGCGCAGTGGTATGCGCGGACCAGGGCGTATTGCCTCAATACACGGTTGTCTCAATCTCAACGGCGTCCATCGTTGGGACGCTGGACAGCGCCATTACAGCGGCCGGCGGAGTGGTCGGGGCGAGTTTCCCAACGTCCACGCCTGATGGGACGTGGCTGGTGAGTGCGGTCACCTCAACACCTCCGTCGTTCAACGGGGCTCCGGCCATACTGGAAGTGGACCCCGCGACCCTCGCGTGCGAGGTCGTCATCTCGATGCCTAAATCTGGAGGCTACTGGGCCTTTGCGCCATCGTCTGGGACGGTGCTCGCAAATAGGAGCGCAAACCCTCTGTGGGCTCCGCTCGGGTCGTTTTACACGGCTAACTTCGCCTACAGGCGTCAAGTCATCACGTCGACCGCCTTTGCCGACTTCCAAGACTTTACGTCGTCGAACGGGCAGCCTGCGACGGATGTTTACCAGGTTCGAGGCGTCGACGCGGTGTACTCGGGAAACAGCGTCGTCAACCTCCCAAGGTTTAACTGGGAAGAGCGCAACATCTACAATGCTACTCCAGCTCTCACGCCGTACTTCCCAATCGTCGCGTATCGCGTGATTCAGAACCCGATCACCGGGAACGATTGCATCGAGTTTATCCCGTCCACGTCAAGTGGCGTGAGCTACTACCGAGTCTGGTACTACCCGAACCCGAAGGTGCTCACGCAGAACACCGACACGATTGACGGTCGATCTGGATGGGAAGAGTGGGTCGTCATCGATGCGGCCATGAAGCTGCTCGCCAAGGAAGAGAGCGACACGTCTCAGCTTGAGCGCGAGGCGCAGCGCGTGTGGGCGAGGATTATGAACGTCGTCGAGAACCGTGATGCGGGCCAGGGGAAGCGCATTACGGACGTGTCCTTCAACTCGGGCATGTGGCCATACTCGTCTAGCTATCCACGACGCTTCTAGGAGGCTCCAATGCCGAAGCAGGACAAGCCATCTCAGTTCCTTGTCCGCGACGCCAAGGACCCGCTCGCCAATGCGGTGCAGGAGTCGCTTGCGCAGGTCACCAAGAGCCTTCGCCAGCAGCCTCCTCCGAAGCAGCTCGTCAGCAGTCTCTCGAAGCAGATGCCCGATCAGGGTATTACGTTTAAGCCTGGCCAGATTGTTGACATCCCTCACGGCCTTGGGCGTAACGCGGCTGGGTTCAACATCGCCAAGGTCGTGACCGACACGCCAAACGCGAACAGTGCTCCATATGCCGCTCCCAACCTGCAAGTGGTTGAAGTTCCAGGCCCACTGGGGCAGAAGATCATGCGTCTTCGCCTCATCCCGCCGAAAGACCAAAACGGGGATGACATCCTGGACCCCGTTCGATTGAACCTGGAGATTTTCTGATGCCGACTCGTGACCAAGTTCTTCAGGTTCCCTTTGTCGGCAGCATCGACGAGTACACGGACCCGGACCAGCTTCAGCCTCCTACGATGGCCTCGCTGGAGAACGCCGTCGTACGCAAGACGGGCCGCATCGAGAAGCGCGAAGGCTTCGAGTACATCCAGAAGACTGGTGTTCCTGGCACTCCGGCCCAGACGTTTGCTGGTACGGCACTTCCTGTTGATATGCAGGCGCTGAGCGCATACAGCGGCAAGGACGGTTCAAAGCTGCTCCTGGCTGCTGGTGATACGCTGTTTGAGTATGTTGGCTCAGATGCCGATCACGGCTACCGGGCCGTAAACAAGCTGCCGTCGTGCTATGGGACGCTGCACCCCGTTGATTCTACTGGCGGCGAGGTAATCGAAGTCGAGTCGATGCTGAGCGACGACGGGCAACTTCGTTGCACTGTCTGGGTGCTTGGGTATCGGAACGGCCAGGACCTGACAAACGATCGAGCTGTCTCGACGCAGCCGGTTGGAACACATGGCGTGTATGCAGCCGTGCAGCGCGTTTCTGATGGAGCGTTCGTTACGGCACCTGTGAGAATCAAGGATTCATTTGGTAATGACACGACTCGGTGCAGCGACCTGCGAATGGCTATGTCGAGGGGTTCTTCGGGAAACGATCGTCATTGGGTCGTAGCATTCCGTAGAGACTACTCAGTCATCGAGGCATTCGCCGTCATCTCGACGAGCGGAAGCATCAAGTCGACGGACTTGATTCAAACTCCGTTCACAGGTCGTCCGTACTGGAGATCGTTTGATATTACAGGTGTCTACAACGAGCAGTACATGCTGTTTGCATACTGCGAACCAGACACATCTCCAGCGTCGTCTGACGTGCTTCTAAAGTTGCTGTCGTTCGATGTTACAACTGGAGCCTTCTCCATCGTGCATACCTACGGTGGAGGCGTCCTGGATGCTGCAAACGCATATGGCTCAACGACGTACAGCGTTCATGACTGGAATCGACGTACTCCGCGTGGCGTAGTGCTTGAGAGCAGCCCTGTCACGTCAACCGTTGCTATCTCTGTGCGAACTGTCCATGAGATGGACACTGCTCCACTGTATCTTGATGGCAAGTTTGTGGTTACTCGTGCAAACTGCTCGACATCAACGATCTCGATTGCGTTTGACGAGTTTGCATGGCTTCACCGTTCTGGTTTTCAGACCGAGGATAGCTTCGCTCTGTTCTCAACTGGCGCGATGTACCAGAGCAAGTACAGCGGAAGTTCTAGCGCGACTGGTACTAGAATCTATCCGTTTGTCTACTCTGCGCTGACATCGCCACTGTCTGTTGTTACGGCTGAGTTTGACGATGGGTCTGTGCAAACGTACTCGCTTAGCCTTGTTGTTCAGGGCAGCCTTACTGCGTACAACAACCCAACCATCTTTCGAGGAAGTCCTTCTAACACGAGGATTGTGAACTCTGGCGTCTTCGCGAATCAGCTTCGCCAGCTTCACCAGTACCCATCGGACAACTCCGTCAATGTTATTGAGCCGAACAATGTGGCTCTAACATCCATAGACGATGCTGCCATTAACCAGAGAAACGTAACGAGCGTGCGCATCGCTGGCGCTAACGTCGTTAGTCTTGCACTGGCAAACTCGGTTAGGTTCTGCCGACTGTCCAGCGCAGCAGGAGTTAAGTGTCTTGCTGTCATCGCTTTTGATGCAGCTGGCATCCCAGTAGAGGTTGATCTCTATGATGGGCGTGGAGACGTGACGGCGAATGTGCTCGGAGCACCAGCTCTGACGGACATCATCTCAATTGAGACCAGAGCCAATCCATACAGCGGCGCGTGGGGCGCTCCGATTGCGGTGCCTCCAGCAACCATCCGCGTGTTTGACGACTTCAACAGTGCCGTTGGAAACACCAACACAAGTCCAGTTTTTAACGACATTGGCGCGAACACTCAGCCTGTTGCGCAGACTATTGTCGAAACGAGCGTAGGCGTTGAACAGTGTGTTCATCGTTGGGACGTTGCGACAGTTGGGAACTCTATCATCCTCGCGGTGTCATCCGTATCGGCTGCAACATTCAGTGGTCCAAACGGAGATGCGCCACTTGGCTACGTTAGTCCGTTTGCTCGAAGCAACTACTTCGAGGTGTACCCGTGGGTACCTGCGTTTCAAACAAGGTGGGACCTCAACGATTACGCGACAACGGGATCATCTGTCGCAAGGCCAATCTGGTGTGCGGTTGGCGGGCCATGGAGAATGACTGGCGGATTGGTTAAGCTGTCCAGTGACAGGTATGGATGCGTGCTTATGCCTGGCGGAGACGATCTTCAGAGAAGTTCGTTCTTTGTCTCGTTTACGAACGGCGAGGCGACCGTCCAAACGAGCCTCGACCCGATTGATGGAACGCCAGTCCAGTATGCTGGTGGCGTTGTCTATGATGGCAACAAAGGTGTCTTCGTCGAGTCGATGAACATGCCGCGCACCGCAGCGGTTCCACTCAACTGTCCTAGGTTTAGCTCGGACGGAGCTTACCTGTTCTCGCTTGGAGCCATTCGTCAGGGGCAGAATGTCGGCGGCAGCGACATCTTTGCCTTGGACTACTCGTTCTCAGCGAAGGACTGGAGGTCGATGAAGCAGTGGGGTGACTACACCGTTGTCAACGGTGGCATTCCAAGCTCGTTTGACGGCTCATCTTGCAGTGAAGTCGCGATGCTGTTGTGGCCGCAGCGAGACCTGACAAGCATCGCGTATGAACCAGACCCAGCGTTGCTGTATGACCCAAATGCCAAGTTTTCACCAGGGAATCTTTGGACGCTGAACTCTTCGGCGTATCGAACGTATTCGTTTGGTGGTCCGTTTTTGATCAACATCTCAAGGCCATGGTTTGCCTACGAGGCTGGTTTTAAAGCCAAGAACGAGTTCACCGACGAGTATCTTAATCCTACTGGAATCGACACTCCGATGTACTGGTCTCGCATGAGCACCAACTGGGGTGGTGATCCGACTAAGGACTATCAGTCTGTCTACGCTGACCCGCGTCTCATGCAGGTTACTGGTGGCAAGTACAACAGTGGCGTTGGTCTTTCGCAGCTTGGGAACAAGCACTACTATGGCCGATACCAGTCTGGGTATGGTGCCATGATTGACGCTGGATACAGCGTGAAGCTGTCTTTGTGGGCTCCTCGTGCGGCTGCCACTGTATCTTCTGTCGAAAACAGTGTGTATACGCCAACTGTCGCCAATGGCGACTTTCTCGCGTGCTGGTGTTACGAGTCGGTGGATGGAACTGGGAGGGTGGTGCGAAGCGCGCCAAGTCAGGCTGTTACATTCTCAGTATGCTCGTACATTACCTACAAAGAATACGAGCCAGATCCATCTTCATCCACCAAAATTCCGGTCAACGGTGGAGACATTGATGAATACCGTTACGGCTTCTTTGCTCCGCGTATGGAGTTGACGAACCGACTCAAGACTGCGGACAGCGACTCTCGTCGCGTGGTGCTCCAACCGTACTTCACAGCTGAGCCGTTTGCGACGGTGTTCTACAAGGTGCCGTTCTCGAATTTCCTGACTCAGTACAGTAACGACTTCACTATCAGTCGCAACGCGACTCGTGGCGTCGTGCCGTATTCATCGTCTAACGCTGGTGGTCCTGGGGACAATCCATACGGACTTGCGACAAACAACTTTCGCTGCTTCGACGGTCCCCAGGGCGACTACAACGGCCTCTTGTCCCAGCCGGTGCTCTACACCGTTGGCGGCGGTCTCGACAACGTGGCACCCCCTTCTGCGCTCTGCATGACGGTGCATCAGAACCGACTCGTCCTGGGTGGAGCGGACGACGCGACGGTCGTCTGGTTCAGCAAGGAGCTGTCTCCGACTGATGCGCCTGGGTTCAACGACGCCCTCACCATCCAGATTGAGGACGGCGGAGCGGTTACCGGACTCGCGTCTCTCGAATCGCTGCTCATCATCTTCAAGCGCGGCATGACGTGGCTCGTGCCTGGCGACATGCCGGACGACACGGGGAGCGCCGTCAACCGTGGCTACGTCTCGAACACGCTCGGTACGCCAGTCCGTATGCCTCATGGCATCGGATGCGTCGACCACCGCTCGGTCATCGAGACGCCTGTCGGCGTGTTCTTCAAGAGCGAGCGTTCGATTGAACTGCTCGCTCGCGACATGAGCATCACGCCTGTCGGCCTGAAGCTCGACGACACGTTGTCGTATTACACCGAGATCACGTCGGCTATACACAATCCAAAGGACACCGAGGTGTGGTTCGCGCTCCGCGACCCAAACAACACGACGAGCATCCTGTTCGCGGTGTTCAACTACACGACGGACGTGTGGTCGAAGCACTTCGTTGACGCCGATGCGTTCAATCCCGCCACGTTGCCCATGACCATCATGGACAACAACGTCTACTTTGCAACGGCCTGGATTGACCCGCTCGGCATTCAGCCTGAGCAAACGGTGGTCTACAAGCAGACCGAGAGCAAGTTCTTCGACGTTACGCCCGAAGGCCGCAAGTACGTCCTCATGAGTGGTCAGACTGCTCCGATTGCCCTGAACAACGTCCAAGGCTACCAGCGTCTGAAGCGCATCCGCCTCATGGGCAGCCCCATCCCGACGCTGAGCACGGGTGCCCCGCAGTCTCGTGAGCCGCACGGGATGCAGATTGGCGTACTGACCGACTACGCCCCAACTGGCGTAAACAACGGCCAGCAACTCGCGACGTGGACCGAGGCTGAGGCAGACCAGATTTGGGCTGCACAGAACAAGGAGGTCTACGAAGTTCACCTACGGGAGCAGAAGGGCCAGAAGGTCTCGCTCGGCTTCCAGGAGACTGCACCTGCCGACATCAATGCGCTTGCGCACGGGTATGGTACAGCATTCTCGAACATGGCGTTCGTTGTCGGCTTGAAGGCCGGCCTCGATAAGCGTATCACTGCTGGGGCCAAGCATTAGGAGTAGTCATGGCTATCGACCCACTTTCTATCGCGACAGCTGCGGGGATCTCCGCGCTTTCGCCGGTTGTTGCCAAGGGCATCGGCTCCCTGTTTGGTCTCGACGAGGCCAGCGAAGAGGAGCGCCGCGCGTCTCAGCTTCGGCAGCAGGCTCTCGACCGCCTCACCGCGCAGGCTGAGGGTCGCACGGCGTCTCCTGCTCAACTTGCTGCGATTGCGCAGCAGCAGCGCACGCAGCAGGCACTCCAGTCGCTCGCTCAGCGTGGCAGTGTGCAGCAGCGCGCTGGCAACGTGCGGGCAGCTATGCAGGCTACTCCTGAGGTCATGGCGCAGCAGGGCGCTGTGGCGGCTCAGACGCGGGCTGCTGAGATGGAGTCTGCCCGCAACGCGCTTGCGCAGATGCAGATGGCTAGCGCCGCTCAGGAGGCTGCTACTGGCCGAGCAAACCGAGAGTACATGCAGCGCCTCATCGGCGCGGGTGTGTCCGGTGGTGCGAGCGCGGCTGCTATGGGTATGATGCAAGGTGGCGACGAGACCCCGAAGAAGCCAGATGCTACTCCTGCTGCTTCTCCTGCTATGGCGACTGGAACGTCGTCGCAGGGGCTTGCGGCTGCGCCTGGCGAAACGATGGGCAAGACCGTAGGCGTGTACGGCGCAACTCCGACGCCAGTACGATCGACTGAGCAGGCTGGTTCGCTTCAACTTCAGTCGCAGCGCTTGCCGAGCGTCGGCTATCAAGCGCCGGGTGTGTCGCTTGGGGCGTCGCAGATGCAGTTGCAGCAGCCTACGTTGCAGCTTGGTCGTCGTGCGCGAGGGTCAATCTACGGAGGTACAGACCCGTTTCAGGGGCAGTACCAGTTGAAGGGGTACTCAGATGGGTCCTACTAACGCAGTTAGTCAGCCTCCCGTTGTCGACGAAGAGCGCCAGCGTCGCGAGGCAGCATTCGCTGAGGCGAAGGCCGAATACGAACGCAGTAAGGCTCAGCGCGAAGCGGCTGCGCAGCAGGCTAGCTCGACTGTCGCGCCTGTGCGACCTGCCGCGATGCCGGCTATGGATCAGGATGAGCGTGGAATCGCATCGTACTTCAGACCGGAAGTCCGAGAGGCGATCGGCCAGGTCGGAAGTGCGCTGTCGAACGTCCGAAATATCCTTCCTGGAGCAGCAGTGTCGCCAGCGCCTGTGGTGATTCAGGGCGGCACTGGCACTGGCACTGGCCAAGTCACCTCCGTTGTAGGTCCAACCGATGCTGGTGAACCTGATCCGTATGCCAGTGCTGCGGACGAGCTTGCGCGTCGGCAGGCAGCGCGGCAGCAGCAGATGCTTGCTGCCATGCAGGCAAGCGGAGGCAGCGGTGGTGGTTATCGCCCTGAGGAGCTGAAGCTCTCCGACCGCTTGAAGCAGGCGTACGAAGAGGGGCTTGCGAGCACGGACGAGGTTGCCGGAGAGCTACGCAAGTTCCAGGGCAGCGCCGAGCGCCAACGTCTCATGGCTGAAGACGTTGAGCGCCAGAAGCGGGCCGTGGTCGATGAGCAGGCTCGCGCAACGCGACTTGCTGACATTGGTCGCCAGCAGGGTGACCTTACGCGCGACATCTCCAAGCGCATGGAGGAGTTTAAGGTTGACCCCAACCGACTCTTCGGCCAGGGTGGAGAGCGCGCCACTGCCAACTTCGCCCTCGGTCTTGCCAACGTGTTCAGCAACGTCGGCGAAGCGATGCAGGGCAAGGCTGGCACCAACGCGGTGCTCGGTCTTGTTCGTGATCGCATCGCGCAAGACATCGCGCTTCAGGAGAATGACTACCGCCGTATGCTCCAGGGCTACGAGGTAAAGCGCAACGGTCTGATGGACGCCATTCAGATGGTTGGCAACGAGCGCCAGGGTGCCGAGGCGCTGGCTCGCCAGCAGGCGCTTGCCTATGCCGGACAGCTCGGGCTGCTTGAGCGTGGGCTCAAGGATGCTCAGGCTCGCGGCGTCATTGCCCAGGCTCGCGCGACCATCCTCGCGCAGTACGGCAAAGACGAGCAGGCCATCATGGCGCAGAACGTGGCGGCTCGTAACCAGGCCACTGCGCAGGCTGCGTCGGCGGCTGCGGCTGATCGTCGCGCCATCATGCAGCAGCGCCTGTCGGCCATCCCCGGTGGCATCAGCCAGGACGAGCAGAAGCGCGTGGATGCGGCGCTCGACAAGGCGGAGACGAAGGGCCTCTTCGTCCGCGTCAGCGGGCTTAAGGAGCTGCGCAAGGTCGTCGAGAAGTATCCGAACGCAGCCGAAGAGGCTCGTGGCATCCTCGGCTCGTTCTACAACGCGGTCAACGAAGGCAAGGAACAGGGCACTCTTGAGCGGCTGCTTGCAAACGCTGCTCAATCCCAGATGTCCGACGGAGCGCGTGAGTACATCATGGCGTACAACAACTACATTGGCCCGCGCATCCGTGCGCTTGCCGGTGCGAACGTCACGCCAGGCGAGCGCTTCCTTTACGATCCGCAGAAGTACTCGTCGCCCAAGTCTGTCGACTTGATGCTCGCGAACGAGAGCAAGCGCGTGCGAGACGAGGCTGAGGCTTTGGAGAAAAGCTCTGGCCTTGCGCCTGGCAGCGATGCTCGTCTCTTCCTGCGTTCCTCGCTCTACGATATTGTTGGAACGTCTCCCAAGGCACCGCCAAAGCCGCAGTACGCAGACGCACAGGGAAAGCCGCTCAAATGACCGTTAAGCTCCTCGACAACGAGACGAAGGCACTTGTCGACTTTGAACCTGGCGCGGTCAACGCGGCGGTTCAGAGCGGTCGTTTCGGCTTCCCAAGCGACCGTGGCGTACCTGTGCGCGTCGAGGGCAAGCCTGCATTCGTGACCCCGGAGTACGCGGCTAAGTACCGCGACCGGCTGCTCTTCGTCAGCGACGAAGACGTGATGCGGCAGCGCGCAGAGGAGCGCTTCGGTGGCCTCGGCGGCGCGGCTCTCGGCACGGCCTACGGCGCAGTGAAGGGACTCTCGCTCGGCACCATCCCGGCTGCGGCTGCCGCGCTGGGTGCTGGCGAGTTCGTGCGCGACATCGAGCTTGCGCAGCCTACCGCCACGCTTGCTGGTGAGGGCCTATCGCTCGTCGTCGACCCGTTCGCGCTTGCTGGCCGTGTTGGTCAGCGACTTGCGGGCAAAGGCGCGGCTGCTGCTGCCGAGGCTGCTGCTGCACAGCGAGCAGCGGTATCGCCTGCACTGCGGCTTGGCGAGGCTGCAACGGGTGCGGTGGTGCCTCCTGCGCAGACGGCGGTGAGGGCGGCGGAGCAGACGTTGGAGTTGGGTGGGCAGAAGGCGGCCATGGGTGGTGCCAGCCAAGTTATGCCTACGCTCGGCGGAGCGCAAGCTCTTGCGCCTACAGCTGAAGAGGCTGCGTCTATTGCCTTCCGGTCTCGCGCTCGTAAGTCGATGGCCGAGCGAGGCCAGGCTGCGGCTCGTGCTGCTGAAGAGCAGGCTGCGATTGACGATCTGTCGCTGGCGTTCCGTCCTTCGACTGGCCCTGTGTCGCCCGCTGAGCCAGGTCTTCGTCTCGGCGCTGATCCGTTCCGCACTCCTGAGCTTGCCATGCGCGCTCGTCAGGCTGAAGAACTTACGACTCGTGCGGCTGGCGCTCGTGCTGCTGAGGCTCGCGCAGCCGAAGAGGCCGTTGCGATGGAGCGCGGACTTGCTCCTGGGCAGGTTGGTCCCATCGAGGACTTTGCCCAGATGCCTAGCTCGGCAATGGAGAGTGACTTCTTGCGGTCGGAACTCTCGCGCATCGACGACGCGCTTGACGCTAACGCTGCTGCCGCTCGTCGTGCTCGTTCGCAAGCCAGCCGTGACCGCATCGGTGCAGAGCGAGACCGGCTGCTTGCGGAACGCGAGCGCCTGGACATTGGCGCTATGCGCACGGGCATTCAGGCCGAAGAGGACTTGGCGGCTCAGGCTGGTCGTGCGTTCGAGGCTACCGAGATGCAGGCAGCCGCTCCTGCTCGCGTGCTGGAGTCCGAGCGCATGGGGCGCATGGCTGGTGAGATTGAAGCGGCCAACGTGGTCACCGCGTCTCCTCGTGCCGCGACGGCTCCCATCCCTGAGAACGTGTCGCCGCCACTGTCCTTCGGCGAGCGCATTGCCGGGCTTCGTGGTGAAGTTACGCCGCCAAACGTCTCGCCTGCCGGCATCGGTGCGCTGGAGACTCCTGGGCTCGTGTCGGCACCTGGCGCACTCCGTCTTGGTCCCGCTGGGCGCATGGCCGAAACGGCTACCCCTGCGGCTGACCGGTCGCTCGCCAACCTTATGGCCCAGGGTGGCACCTACGGGGCCGCTGAAGAGGTCCGCAGGCAGCAGACGGGCGAGAGCGAGGGCGGCCTCGGTGCGGTCGTTGGAGCGGGCCTTGCGGGCGCTGCTGTGCCTGCGGCGCTCACGCTCGGCGGTCGCGCTCTGGCGGGGGCTGGTCGCGCGGCGCGTGGAGTCATGATCACTCCTTCCGAGGGGCTGGTTGCCAAGATCAAGGGTGGCGCTGAGACGCTGGAGAAGACCCACGTTCTTCGCTCCTTCGACATCAGCCGCGACCATGTGACTCGTCTCAACAATAAGTTCGACATCCCTGAGGCTGGCGAGAAGGGCACCTCCGTCTTCGTCAACTTCATCAAGGGTGAGTTGAACGAGGTCGGCAAGCTCAAGGCTGCGTTCCCCGACGACGCCATCCTTGCGGGTATCCCTGAGGGTACGTCGCTCAAGTTTGGTCAGCTTAGCCCTGAGCGCAAGGCTGCACTCGCGAACGCAGTGGAGCGCTTCTACGGCCAGAAGTACGACACCATCTTCAACGATGCCGTCAAGTCGCAGATGGTCGACAATGCTCTCATCGAGAGCCTGCTCAACCGCGTTCGCGCTACGGACGTTCGCGGCCTTGATGGGCTTGGTCTCCAGTCGGTGAAGCCTGAGCTTGAGGCCATGGAGAAGTTCCTCCGTGAAGGTGGCCAGCACAGCATCGGCACGCTCAAGGAGCTTCAGTCGCTCGTTGGAGAGAACTTCCGTTCTCGACAGGGAGAGGGCGGTTCTTTCACCAAGGCTCAGTCGGTGCTCTACAGCGGGCTCAAGAGCGCGCTGTATGACGCCGTGGACCGCGTTACGCCAGGAGCCGTCAACGAGCTTCGCGGCACCGACATGGCCTACGAGATGGCCAAGATGCTGTCCGAGGGAGCCAAGAAGGTTGTCTCGAAGGCAGCGACGACATCGCCGATTGGGCGTGACCTGCTCGCGCAGTTTGCCCTCGGCTTTGCCGCCATCGGCCATCCGATTGCCGCAGCCAAGTTCTTCCTGGCTACCGTGGGGCTGCGTCACCTGTACAACCAGCGCGGTGAGGGCATCATCGCTGACCTGGCTGGCAAGCTGTCGACCAAGCTCACGCAGAACCCGCAGGTTGCTGCACAGGAGACCGCTGACGTTATCGTCAACGCAGCGCGTCCTATGCTTCTTGGTGCGAGCGCCGCGAAGTTCACTGACACCAAGCCCGACGACTACATGGCCATGTCGACGGCGGTGCGCGAGCTTCAGCAGACTCGTGAGGACGTGAAGCGTCGCCTCATGGATGCAACCTCGACGATGCCACCTGCCGAGCAGCAGAAGGCTGTCGAGTACTTCGACAATCAGATCAACATCCTGGCTCAGCGGTTGCCGAAGGGCATCCCGACGGGCAAGGCTCTGAGCGAGCAAGAGAAGCAGTACTCCATCTTCGCCCGCTCGGTCCTCGACCCGCATGGCTACGGCGTGCAAACCATCGTTAGCGGTGGCCCGAATGCCTCGGTTGCGGCTGACGCAATCAACTCGCTCGGTCCTCAGGGGCAGCAGTTCTTGCAAAGCCTCGCCGACGACCTGCAAGCTCGCATCAGCGAGAGCACCAAGCTGCGCGGCGACGAGACGGCCCTTGCAGTGCTTCGCAACGTCAAAACGTCCACCAAGAAGAGCGTTGGCGGCGGAACGCGCCTACGGGCCATCCATGCGCCAACAATGGGCAAGGGCGTGAATGAGGTCGGCAAGCAAGCTCCAACGGCGTTTGCTAATGCAGCCAAGGCGTTCAGTGGTACAAGCTCCACCATTCGCTGAATAGACATCGCTTAGACTGAACACTGATAGGTAGGAGGACGACATGAGTAGATTTGGAAGCGCGCTCGCCAATGGCGTGCGTCAGTACGCGGTCAGCATCGACAACGCGGCATGGTATCAGCTGGAGTCGCAGACGGGCGGCCTCGTGGCAGCCACGGGCCTTGCGGCATCGACCCCGGTCGTGCGTTGGCGTGGCCAGGTGGGCACGGGCACCGATACCGGCACCGTGCGCAACCCGTGGGACTACACGCAGGGCATCCTGATTCAGAACACGAGCGGAGCCGCAACGCTCTACCTGACGACGACGGACGACCAGACCGGTCTCCTCCCCACTCGCGCGGTGGCGAACGCCATCGCCATCGCGCCTGGCGCGAGCATCAAGCTCGACAACACGGATGCGACCAAGGTCTACCTTCGCGCAAGCGGGGCGCTCGTAGCCGCAGTGCTCTGCACTTGAGGCCATGTGTCGGCTCCTGAGCTGTCTCAATCACTGACGGGCTTGTCTCGTCGTTGGGGATCGTTCTGGGATGCGAACGCATCTCAAACCGTACCGTCTGCAAACGGAACGTCCCTCATCACGTTGAACAGCTCAGACCCGTTGAACAACGGCGTGAGCGTTGTCAGCGGAAGCCGGGTGACGTTTACGTCGTCCGGCGTCTACAGCATCACGTTCAGCATCCAGTTCGCCAATTCGTCGGCCACGATGTACGACGCTCAGGTGTGGCTGAGGAAGAATGGCGTAACGAGCGCGCTTGACGTTGCCGACTCGAACAGCCGCTTCTCGATTACGAGCAAACACGGGTCTACCAACGGCCACGTCATCGGTACGGTCAACTTCGTGATGTCGCTGAGTGCCGGCGACTACATTGTTCTTGCATGGTCTGCGGAAAACACGTCAGTTGTTATCGAGACGACGGCTGCAACTACCGGGACCCAACTGCTCCACGCACGCCTGCGGTCATCCTCACGGCGGTACAAGTTTAAGAGGCCATCATGTCTGCACCAAATCTTCAGTATCCTCCCGCCTCTGGTGGCGGCACCCCCGTCGGCGGCTCCGGAACCCCCGGCACGATCCCGGTGTGGAGTGGCTCGGGGACGACGCTGACGAACAGCGGTCTTCTCGACGACGGCACGCAAATCTACACGACGACGCGGAATGTCGGCATTGGCGCGGCGCCGTGGTCTCAATTCACGGTAGGATCTGGCGGCACGAACAGCCCCGCGGCAACGGTGGCGCTGCACAACCTCAATGCGAACGAGTACCGGCTAAAGCTCACATCCGCGAATTTTAACGCGAACGGGAACTGGCTCGGCCTCGGCCTTGGCTTTTCAAACAACTACCTGAAGGCCGCGATCATCGCGGAAGCCAAGGACGCAAACGCGCGTGCCGATCTGCATTTTGCGCTGAACGCAGCCGCGTCAAGCGCAAATGCAAGCATCGCGGATTCGCGGATGGTCATTACATACGGCGGCAACGTCGGCATCGGCACGGCGAGTCCGTTCACGCGAACTGACTCGCTCTCGTCTCGCAGCACGGCATTCGGAAGCATCGCATCGTTCAACACGATGCCGCTCTCCGTGACGGACGACACGGCGTTTGCCATCGGCGTCGGTGGCGGAATCAACTTCCGCGCGAAACTCACGTCGAGCACATACGCGACGTATGCCGCGATCTGGTCGGCACGAGAGACGGCAACCAACAGCGATTACCGTGGCTCGCTTGTGTTCGCGACGGCGGACAATGCGAACGGATACCCAAGCGAACGCGCCCGCATCGACAGCTCCGGCAACGTCGGCATCGGCACGGCGAGTCCGTATGCCCGAGCCTCCGTCCGTGGGGCTGCAGGCGTGGGGCTCGGGGCATGGTCAACCAGCGGTGCGAGTCCAGGGACACCTATCGCGGCGTCATTGTTTCTTGGCGACGACAACTTTTACAACGCATCGTTCTACAATCAGTGCCCGGGGCTTTCCGCTACCTATGACGCGGCGCGCGGAAACTCTGCTGCGCTCGCGCTGTATTACTATAACGGGAGCAATCGAGCTGAAGGTGCTCGCCTTGACGGCAGCGGCAACGTCGGCATCGGCACGGCGAGTCCAGCAGCCAAATTCCACGTCAAGGACGCGACGAACCGAAACATCATCATGACCAGTGGCACCACTGGCATGAAGATCACATCGATCACCGACGCAAGTGCGGAGGCAGACATCGGCGTGCAGGGCAACACGGTTCAGTTCTTGACTGGAGGCACGGAACGCGCCCGCATCACCAGCGCCGGCAACGTCCACGCCGCCTCTGGCACGACGACCATGACGGACGGATTCTTCTACATCCCCGCCGCCGCAGGTGCGCCGACTGGCGTGCCGACCGCAATCGCCGGTCGCGTGCCCATGTACTACGACACGACCAACAATAACTTTTACGTCTACAACGGCGCATGGAAGAAGGTCCTCCTCGCATGATTACCATCACCTGGGCGGTCACCGGGATGACCGCATATCCGCAGAAGGAAGGCGAAACGGATGTAGTGTTTCAGGTGTCGTGGTGCTGCACCGCGACCGATGGCACGTTCACGACCGCCGTCCCAGGCTCGATTGGCGTAGCGTGGCAGGCTGGGACGCCGTTCACGCCATACGATCAGCTGACCGAGGCGCAGGTGCTCGGGTGGGTCTTCACGGGCCTAGGCTCGGAAAAGGCAACCGTCGAGGGCTACGCCGTCGAAGGCGTCGAGGCGCAGGCTCACCCGCCCGTCGTCTCGCCTCCGCTTCCGTGGGCACCTGCTCCCGTGCCCGACGCGCCCGCCATCATCGCGCCGCCGCTTCCCGACATGAGCGTTCCGCCGATGGCCGATGCGGTTGACGCACCCGCCGCTCCCGTGGCACCTTCCGATGAAGCCGCACCTGCGGTGGATGGAGGAACCAATGAATGAAGAGCAAGCGTTCAAGAACATCGTCGTCATCGTGATGCGCGCCCAAAAGGCTGGACTTCTGGAGCTTCACGAAGCCGTGGCCATCAACGAGTCGCTGCAAAAGGTCAGCGACGCACTCAAGCTCGCGCCTCCCCAGCAGACGGCTGCGGTCGTCGGCGAAGCAGCGCAGGCGCAGGCGTGACCATGGCGCCGAGCACGAAGACCGTTGCCGAGGAAGCTGCCGAGAAGGCCGTCCGCGAGACGTTCCTCCTGCTCGGCGTCAACGTTGACGACCACGCCAGCGTCGAGTCGTTCCGCGAGGACATGTCCTTCTCGCGCGGCATGCGGAAGAGAGCGGAGCAAGGCGTCGACGTCTTCTTCAAGCTTGTCTTCGCGAGCATCGCGACGGCTGTCATCTCCGCCGTGTGGAAGTACCTCCACCCCGGAGCGCACTCGTGAACGACAAAGTGGAGTTGTGGGCGGTGTTCATCTGGCCGGCAATCACCGGCCTCTTGAACATCATCCTGCGCACCCGTACGCCGGAGGAGTGGGTCGAGCGTTGCGAGAAGCAGCCGCGTCTTGCAGCGTTCACCCGTTTCCTCCGGGCATCGGGATGGGATCCCGTGAAGATGGTGGCAGCCATCTCGGAGTTCGTCGCTGGAGGCAAGTCGTAATGCGCTATGCAGAATGGTTGGCGGTTCTGGTGCTTGCTGGCTCGATTAGTGGCTGCTGTGGTCCGCGTTGGCCTACGACGCATTCTCTGCCTCCGCCGCACCGCGCGATCCGTTACATCGCGCAAGCGGTCAAGATCGCAGATGACCGCTGCGTCAAAGAGGCGAACACTCAAGTAGAACTTGAAGGTTGCCAGGCGGTCTACGACACCCTGAAGCCGGTCATCCTGAAGCTGGAGACGCCATGACGGAGAAGCAAGCCATCGACCTCGTGCTCTACATCCTTGACTGGGTGAAGTACCGCCACGAGGACATCTTCGAGCGCCTGCTCGGAGACATCCCCTCGGCTGCCATCATCCTCTCGGAGCGCAGTGCTGCGCAGGCTAAGCTCGAAGAGCTTCAGAAGAAGGAAGAAGACCATGGCTAACGGCATTGCGCGCATGGTTGCAGGTGGCGCTGCGGGAGGTCTCGAAGACGACGTGATGCCGATGTCGGACGAGCGTGCCGCAGCCTTGTCAAAGGAAGCGGATGCAGCGACGCGTGATGAAATCGCTCGCCTCATTGCGCCCAAAGAGAAGCCCAAGTCCAAGGTTTCGGATCGCAAGGCTTCGATGCTGATGGCGCAGGCTGACGCAGCGAAGAACGAAGCGCTCGCAAACCTTCGCAGTGCCCCAGCTGCGGAGCCCGCTCCGCGCAGTAGCATTGCTCGCGCAGCCGTCAAGGACAACCGCTTTGCGCCGATTGCCGGGTCGATGGGCGCTGGCCACCTTGTGCGCGAGGATGGCACCATGAAGGGCTCTGGTTTCTTCGGCCCCATCCAGCACTCGTCTGGCCGTGGGGCTACGGAGCTGGGCATTGAGAGTGGTCCTCCGGCATCGTTCAACTACACGCCTAGGGGCTACATGAACTACCCGTCCATGGTGCCAACGCTCTCGCGTGAAGAGCTTGCGACCATGATGTCTGGCAACGAGAACTGGCCTGAGAGCATCTACCGGAAGGCGGCTACGCACGCCCGTGAGCGGCTCGCGCAGGGCAAGAGCCCGTTTGCGCAGACTGGCGAGCAGTACCCTGCTCCTGGCTACGAAGCGCAGTTCATGCAGCAGTATCCGTCTGCTGTCATGTCGTACCCAGACCGGACGGTGGGTTACCAGTACGCAGCTGGAGCGCCGGTTACGCGGTACATGAGCCCGGTCTCGTCGCGTCCTGTGCCGCAGAGCGCCATCATGTCGATGTTGCAAAGGAAGTAGCCATGCCGCTGTCCAAGTCTGTCTCGAAGAACATCAAGGAACTCTACGCGGACAACGAGAAGTCCGGCAAAGAGATGGGCGCTAACGGGAAGAAGCGCAAGCGCAGCCAAATCATTGCGATTGCCATGCGCGCTGCTGGCAAGTCGAAGATGGGGGCTTGATGGGCGTAGAGCGTGCCGCTAGACGGACGCCTGTGACTCCAGAGCAGGTGTTTCTATCGTTTGCTACGGCCTGGCAGCTTCTGACTGGCCAGCCTCCGCAGCGGCACGTCCTTCACATCCTCCACGCCCAGTCTGCCTTGGAGACGGGGCATTGGAAGAGCCTCTACAACTTCAACCTTGGCGGAGCCAAGAAGCACGGCGTATGCGACTGGACCTACTTCACGACGACGGAGCGGTTCCCTCATGCCGTAGCCGACAAGCATCTGGCCTCATCGAAGCCTGGGTCAGAGGTCACGCTCGTGAGGACGGACGCGACGCACAAGACCCTCAAGTTCTCTGGCAAGCAGTCGATGAACTGCTTCGCGAGCTGGGAGGACTTGGACTCCGCCGCGAAAGATCACATCGCCCTGCTGTTCCGCCGCTTCCCCAAGGCGATTGAGCGAGCCAAAGAGGGCGACGCGACGGGGTATGTACGCGAACTCAAGAAGGCTGGCTACTTTACGGCGAGCGAAGAAGAGTACTCGAAGACGGTCAACAGCATCGCCAAGAGCTACGAGAAGAAGCTCTCGAACGTGATGCTGCCGACCGTGGTGATCCTCTAGCTCTCGTGGCCCATTAGGTCGTTGACGATAACGGCGGCCACCTCTTCTGCCGAGGACTGGCCAGTGAGCAGCTTCGTCTTGAGCAGGTCCATGCGCTGCTGCTGCTCAAGCACCTTGAGCTTGATGGTGGCCTGTGTGCCCGTAGCCTGGCTCAGCTTGTAGGCTGCGTCAGCGGCGGCACGCAGGTCGCCCTGCTGCATCGACTGCTCGATGACCGAGGCCAGGGTGGAAGTCACAAGCTCGTGTGCTCCCTGCGGCCTCAGAATGGACCTTCTCGTGTTCCGTCGTGCCTCCCGGATGCATCCCTGCACCTGCTGCTCGGAAAGCCCGTAGGACCGCCTTACGGTGCCTGCATCAAGCTCCTCGTTCCAGTCGCTCTCCAGCATCCTCCGAGTGATGAGTTCAACGGCGAAGAACTCAGCCTCGTCGCCGCTCATCTCGAAGGGTGCAGTGGGGAAGCGCTGCGCCTGTGGCTCAAGCGTTTGAAGCGCCAGGTTTTGCTTCTTCCTAGGCATTCTTCATGCGCTTGTAGCGCTCCAGCATGGCGCGACCCTTGGCCGCGAGACGAACCATAGCGCTCGTGGTACGAGGAACGGGCTCGCCCCATGCAGCAGCACTGAGAGCGCGGCGAGTCGGCTTGCCATTGGGTTTCACGGCTCCGCCAGTTGGGTTCGAGAACATACGCGTAAGGAACGAGCCCTTCCTGCGCATCTTCTCTGGCGTATCCGCTGCACCCTTGACGCCGGGCTTGAGGTTGGCTCCCTCGGTGCGGGCATAGAACGCGCGACCAGCGGAGGTGAGTCCGCCCTTTGGGTCTTTGAGGCGCTTGGCGATAGGCATGGCTTCCTCGTGATAGGTGACGCGCGCACTCCCGGCTGCTCGGATGGGGAAGTGGGGGAGAGAGGGCTCGGGAGGCGCGTCGTCTTGGTTATTATACGGGCTTCTTCGGGGGCCGTCCACGTCGTTTGGGCGGCTGCACGGGAGCCTCCTTCGGAAGCTCAGACAGGACGACCTGCGGCTTCGGAGGAGGAACGGGCATTGTCATGTACTGGAAGATGGCATCCTTCGCCCCTGGCAGCATGTAACTAGTTTCGTGCTGCTTCTTCTCAGCTTCCTCGGGCTCCTCCTCAACCTCAGCCCAGCGCAGCATGGTCGCGCTGATGACGGTGTGCGTCTTGGTGCCTTGGCAGATGCGGATGATGTTCCCGTCAAGCATCACCTCCCATCCGTTCTTGGGGTGAAGGCTCTCGGTGAGGTTGGTCCCAGTCCACGGGGTGCGGACGGGATAGACGAGCATGGCGTACTTCAGTCGCATTTGCGGCACCGCTTTGGCATGTTGTAGAGGAAGTTGGTTTGGAACATGGTGCTCGTGTTTTTGCAGCGTTTGCACACTACGTCCCACTTGCGAGGATTGTCGGTTGGCGCAGATACCGTATAGATTCCGTATGTGCCTCCAACCTCGACCTTGGCAATCTTCGGTGTGCTCGTTCTGCGCTTGCACCCGCAGGAGCGCACGCCGGCAGAGACGATGGCCGTGCGCGTACGCTTGACCACTTTGCCGCAGGCGCATTCACAGACGAACGGGTGAACGCTCTTGACGGTCAGATACCCAATGATGGCTCCGACCGTGAGGTCTGACTTCTCAACGTGCTGCTTCACTTGCCGACTCCAGCGGTTTGCATGAGGTGGAGGAGGTCCTCCCAGAACATGATGGCCATGGGCTTCTCACGGTCGTAGCGCAGCACGGCAACCGGAACGTCTTCAGGCTTGCGTGCCTCGTCCGCCTGCTCCAACGCGGCCTTTGGGCTGAGGTTCTTGCCCGTCTTCACCTCGACCCACCAGCCTGGAAGACCAACCACGTCAGGCGCATCAGCGCCGTCTCGCGCCTGCCAGCCTCGGTGCGCATCTACGCCAAATCGTTCAGCAATCTCTTTGGCTGTGGCGCGCTCTCCGCGCTTGCCCTTCTCTCGTTGTGCCTTACCCATCGTCGTCTCCATCGTAGTCTCGGGCCAAGCCGAGCCTGTCAGTCATGCGGTATTCAGGTGGGAGCCCATCGTCGAGGTATCCGCGAGCCTCGATGTCGGGCATCGCGTCCAGGAGTTCTCGGGCTTCCGAAGCGTCTTTCGCCACGCTGACGCGGGGCGTCTTCTTGACGGCTCTCGGCTCCTTCCCTTGCTTGCGAGCTGCCCTGTATTCCTTGGACAGCTCCACGAGCCACAGCGGGTACTCGCGCTCGTCATTGAGAAGCGCGAGTACGAGCGGGGGAAGCGGCTTGCCGGACTGCTCGTAGTGGCCCACCAGCGTCGAGGTTTGAATCTTCGACATCTGGTGGCTCCACGAGTGCTTGTCGAGTTTGGCTGTCAGCCGTCGCGCTGCTGTAGGTGCCATGCCTGTCAGAGCTGCTACGTCTGTCGCCCTAAGCCACGTCCATCGACTCATCAGAACGGGATGTCGTCCGATGGGAAGTTGTCGTCGAACGCAGCTTCTGGCGATGTGCGAGCGAGGCCAGGGTCGTTGCGCAGCATGGTCGCCCAGCCCTTGGCCAGCGCCGCACCGCGCAGGTTGTACTTCGCCCACTTCTTCTTCTCCGGGTCACGGAGAGCCATACCGGCGCGGTACTCGTCATTCGAGGCATGCATGTCGAGGTACTCGGGAGGGCACTGGGAGAAGTGCCGGCCCACCCAGGACTCCTTCTTCCAGAACTTGGGATCGAACTTCACAACGGGGTCTCCAGCCCAGTCGCCCTTGCCGCCGCCGCCTTCCTTGTTGCATTCGAGCGGCGTAGCCACGCGGGCTACGGGGTTGCCCTTGGAGTCCCAGGCGGCGATCCATTCCTCGGTCCACTTGTCCACGTCGGGCGGTGCCTGCACTGCGGCATTACCGCCACGAGGAGAGCCCTTGCGCTGCGCTTCGGCGAAGTCACGGGTGAGACGTGCCACGGCGGCTTCGAGGAGCTGCACGCGCTGTTCCAGGCTTTCGTGAGGGTATGTCACTTGGTCGTCCATCGTTCGTATTCCACGGTCTTGAGTGCCCCGCTCGCACGGAGAGTCGACTCCAGGCTTTCGAGGGCCACGGCGTTCTTGGCGAGCTTCTTCTTGATGTCCGCCCACGACGCAGCGGGACGAAGCACGTCTTCAGCGCCGGCAGCGACAATCGCATCGAGGGCGGACGGGATGACCGTTAGGTTCTGCCTCTCGGCTTTGGCAAAGCCATAGGACCGGCCATCACGGGTGCGGACCGGTCCGTTCTCGCGAACGAAGATCTTCAGCCGAGACTCGATGGTGGCGATGACCTCGGTCGCGTAGTTGATGAGGGCATGGGCAGCCATGGCCTCGTCCTCGTTGTCGACGCTGACGGCCAGCTTGCGCACGTCGACCTGAAGCAACGACGCTTCATTGATGGCCTTGGCAATGGCCGTGTTCTTGGGGCACGACACCTCGCCGGGGCACCACTGGCACCAGTGGCCAGGGGTGGCTTCGGGCTGCTCCTCGCTGCGACGAGAGATGGCCTCCATCATGCGCTCGCTATGCTCAACAATGTGGTTGTACCAAACCAACACACGGTCTTCCTCGCCACTCGCAAGATAGACGACTCGCACGTCTACCTGCTTCAGCAAAGGATACTGCTTCCACAGTAGCCATGCGTAGGTGCGCATCTGGTCTTCGTAGACCCCGTGACGCTGGCCGGTCTTCCAGTCGACCAAAACCGCGTGTGTATGCTCGGGGCTCACGAGGATGAGGTCAGCGGTACCCTTAAACTCGTCCTCGTAGCCACCGGTCCAGCGCATCTCCTGCTCGATGTGCGTTTTCCATCCCTTGGCTCCTTCCATCAGAACCTCGGCGTAGTTGACGCCGACCGTGGCGAGTGCAGCCTCGTCCTCGTCGCGAGCCTTCTCGCCGTCGTTCTTGTGGCCAAGGGCAGAGGCGATGGTGTTGTGAACGCGGGTGCCGCGCTCGGCAGCCTCGGAGGATGCGCCTTCCGGCCATTCGTTGGCCGAGAAGAACGTACAGTTAAGCCAGCGGGTGGTGGAGCTGGCACGAAGCACTGGGAGCTTGCGCATCACAGCACCTCCTCGACAGCCGGAACCGTGTCTTCGACGACAGGCGTCGGGTTCTGAAGCTCCGCCTTCTTCTTGGCGAAGAGGTCGCGAAGCTCCTTAGCGACAGCGCCCTTCAGACCCCGCTTCTTGATCTGCTCGCCGACTACCTTCAGCGCGACCTCGGTCGTGCAGGCGTCGATGGCCTCGCGGAAGCCCACGATGTCGTCGTCGTCCACGACCGCCTCAGCAGGCGCGCTAGCGGGCTCAGGAAGCGCCTCGATGGCCGCAGGCTTGATGGCCACGGGCGACGGCTTGATCGTCGCGGGGACGGCCTCGTAGGCGGCCTGGCGATGGTCGAAGTCCTGCACCTCTTCGGGGGTATAAACCCCGACGACGCATGCAGGAAAGACGGTACGGATGCCTTCGGAGATGACGCGGGCACGGAGCATCTGCCTGGGGTACTT
>Ga0214923_10001089_pt1 | contig 39398 bp, 30 predicted proteins | sample LL1510_MetaG_FD_177993 | JGI IMG/M metagenome (GOLD analysis project Ga0214923, IMG submission 177993) | Freshwater microbial communities from Lake Lanier, Atlanta, Georgia, United States - LL-1510 | ecosystem: Environmental > Aquatic > Freshwater > Lake | place: USA: Georgia | collected...
GATTCGTTGAATAGTTGAACTCATCCGCAGATGCTCGACAAAACACGATTGTTGAATTGATGTTTGTGTTATTTTGAAAAGTTGCCGCAGTTAATGTTCCTGATTGAATTCTTGCTGAAGCAATGTGATCAACAATGTCATCAATTGATCCTGACACCAAGAAATCAGGAATGAATCTTGCATTAAAGTTTCCTGAACCCGCCGCAGGAGCACCTAACATAGTTGTGCCACCGCTAGACATGGCATCAATCGTGCCTGACATTTTTTGAGATCCGGAAAAAATCTTTGCCATGTCAAAAACAGCGGTTCCTGCATCATAGAAAAGAAGTCCAACAGCCTGAGATGTGTTTGAAGCATTGACAACGTTACCGACATTTCCGCCAAATACCCTGAGCTGATTTGCTGATGCTCCGATGTCAGTAAAAATTGTCGATCCTGATATTGATGTGATGTTAAGATTTGTTCTACCAAATATTGCATTATTCGGATCCATCAATGGATCATAAGCAGAACTTGCACTTGAATACATTCTAATGGCAAAAGTCTCTCTTTTGATTCCATCCCTAACAAATAGTCTCTTGAAAGACATGAAAAGAGCGTTGTCAATTCTGTTCGCAGTATCACCACTTCCGTAAGGTGCAGTAAATGAACTGTCGGCATTTCCTAGCAATGAAGCTGCATACTGGCGATAGTTATTGACTTTCTCTCTCATCATCAACGTCTGAGATGGAAAAAGCAACTTACCTGCGGAATCCTGTCCTGTTTTTGAATTTTGAACAGTATTTCCTGAGACATACAATCCAATTGTCATATCGAACATTGGGTTGGCGGTCTGTAGTGTAAAGTCTTGATCATAGACCGTTTGAAAAAGTGAACTTGTCACACCTGGACCGACCCCGCCTGTGACAAATACTTGATATGCTCTTCTTGATGAGGAACCTGAAACATCTTCTTGAATGATGTCAACCAACTGATTGAGTACGGATCTGCGTACCTTGATGTCCTCAGGACTAATTGACTTTAAGCTACCACCTGTGATTGCCATTGTTTACCTTCCTCGGTTTACTTGGAAATTGTCACTTCGAAATCGTTCCTTAATCCTGATGCATCGCCAACAATCGAAACAACTGATCTGATTGTGGATCCATCACCGTAAACAGTGAAAGCAGTGTCATCTAGGCCAGGCTGTACAGAAAGAATAAAATTAGCCGTAGCTCCATTGTTAGCAGAAGGAGTTCCAGACTGCACATTGTACTGCGCTACGCGCGTTGTGGGATCAATGCTGTAGTAAGATTTTGCAGGAATGAGAAAAAATCTATCAGGAACGAATACTGTGAAACTTGGATCTGACGCACCATCAGGAATTCTAATGCTTCCCTGAATTGTTTGCTGAACGTTGATTGTTCTTTGAGTGTTGACAGATCTTCCGAATGACACAGAATTTCCTGTTGTAAGACCTGTTGTTCCTGCGATTGAGAGAGTTGGCAATCTTACAACATTGGCATCAGAGAGAGTTAGAAGTCTGTACTTCAAAGCAATGTCACCAATTGTCTGTGCTTCAAACACAGGCGTATTCTTGGTTATCTTTTCTTTTCCGACAGTTCTGCCATACTGCTCAATGATAGAATAATCCACCTCGTCGTCGGCCAAAGAGAAAAATGCGATTCTAAAAGATCCATTGTTGTCAGCCAATTTACGACGACCCGTATCTGTGAGAACAGCATCAATGATGATGTTGTTTGTACTGTGATCTAAAAAACCCATCTCTTCTCCTTTGAACTTTTGCTATCGTAAGTATAGACTTACCTTGATTTCCGTAAATCCTTTATGCCAAATACGGCAGTGTCAGACTTTTGAACATCTAGATTGATCATGTGCAAAGAATACGATCCTTGCTGTTTATCTGTGTAGAAAACATTTTCAGTTTCTCCGGAAGCCATTGTCGCAATTCTAGCGTCAGGTGTGAAGTATATCGTCATCTTCTTGTGACCTGAATCAAATATTGCATCTTGCGTGAAAGAATCCACGGCAATGTTCTCATCAAGGTCAGGATCCACATAAAAATTAGGATACTGCTTAGGTGCACCGCCTCTAGAAATTGCTTTCAGTACAAGGACATTTTTGATTTTATCGAACCCTACTTGAGTTTGTGCCGAATAACCTGAAGAAAGACCATGTGCGTCGACAGCGGCCACGGCATAAATGTATTTGTCGCTTCTAGTAAAATCGGTGTCCTCATAGATCGTTCTAGGTCCAGAAAAAGTGTAAATTCTCTCCTGTCTAATCTGCTCAGGCAGGAGAGTTCTCACCTTCGAATCGTCAAAATCTAACTGCGCTATGCAAACAAACGGTTCAAAAATGCTTTTTCTTCGAAATATTTGAAAGTATTTCGTATCAGCAGACCTACCTGATGGAACTTGCCACCTAAGTATCAGGCCTCTTTCTTCATCATAATTGAAACTGTAGAACAATCCGTCAGGTTCTTTGGGAGGCTGAAATTCTTCTGTTCTAACCCTTGAAGAGTTGGAAGGCCTAGAAGTTAGCAAAAATTTGACTCGCCAATTTCTTTTCTCCTCAATGTCATCGCCTAGATCAAACTGTGTATTTCCATTCAAAATTGCATCAATTTGGTAAACCGCCCTGACATCGTAAGAGTAAGTTGCCCCATAAGCAACTTCTGTGTCTAGATACTTGGTATTCTGCGAACCAGGTAAAAAGAAAGTCTTGATTTGCTTTTTTCTTCCATCGTCACCAAATCTGTACCTTGTTAGAATGTATCCTATTGATGCTATACCTAACAACTTTTTCTGCTCGTCAACAGGTTCAAAGTAAATGGGATCTATGATGGGATCTAGATCTTGTTCAACAAATGAAAATTGCTTTGCTATAGCAATGAAATCATTAGAAATTCTGTCAGCAGTAGAAATGATTTCTGACTTACTAAGTGGAGAACTATCGTCCGCAGAATTGGCGCATGCACCCACTAATCGCCTGTTGACCTGACTAATTATTCTTGCATCAGAAGCCAGCAGAAATGGACTAGCAGGGCCTGCAGACTTTTTTGAGTTAACTAAAAACTTAGGATCATTTAGAGGAGAGATGATACTTTGAACGTCTTCTTGCTTTACAGCCAATGTATCGGCAATTTTCTTTGACTGATCCGATTCTTCAAAATTGATTCCCATAACTCTGCTCAGAGCATCAATCTTTTCTTTCAATCTGGGAATTGACTCATCATCGGTTTCTCTAAGGGCGACAAATCCAATGTTTGTTACAGTTTCTTCAGAGTTTGCCTTTGCAATGTTAGACAAATTTTCAATGACTTGATTTTTGGCATCACCTGCTTCATTACCAAATGTCTCAACCTGAGAAAAACTCACCTCAACAAATCTAGGAACTTCAAAAAGCAAGGAGTTGTAATCAACCATTTTTTGAAGTGTCTCATTTTTGATACCTCTAACTCTTGGATCACCGACTTCATTCACTCTTTCGTCAGAAGTGAAAAAGTTATAGACAAATTTGGTCACCAAATTTTTCGGTTCTGAAACATCTACAGTTGTAAAGCTTCTTGATTTCATTTGTTCACAATGTCAGAAGTTGGATTGATCGTCACAGAATAAGTATCAAATTGTGGGATCGAATTTAATGATGCCTGATTGTTCAATCTTTGTTGAATTCCGTTCTTCTCAATGAATCCGTTCATCGTAGTTTGCTGTGTGCTATTGTCTGATGTGAAATTTGAACTGTTCACAATCACTCCCTTCGTTTCGTCTAACACTGATGGAGTGAAAATTCTTCTAGAAACAACGCCTGCCTGAAAATAAACAGTTTCAAACAAGTCATAGAAAAGCTCTGCCTCTCCAAATTTGAGTGCCGGCAGTGTCACATTGACTGAAGATGCAGCCATGTCGAAATCTAATTTTGTTAGACTTGTAAGCTTGTCCTCACTAATGTAAGAAACACCTGCGGAATTTTTGACAAATACTTCACCAAAAATTGAAGATGAAAGACCATACACATCGGCAAAAATTCTAGCAGTGTTTGCACTATTAGAATCAACGGCAAAAATGTCAGCATCTACGATGTTCTCAGAAAATAGGTCAACAGCCGACAGTGTTGAAAAAAGTTTCTTGAAAAGATGCGACACGATTTCATTGAAAAGAGTTTGTGTTGCAGAAGCAGTGTCCAGCTTTTCTTGCAAAAATTGATCTCCTGTTTTTGAAGAATCTAAGATGACATTAGAAATGATGTCGCCAATACCGCTTGGAGACTTAGAATCAAAGTAAGAAAAACTTCGATGATCAAAAGGATTTCTTACAAGGGTGACAGTTGAAAAACTCTGCTGATTGTTTGAAAAGATAGAAGATCTGTCAATTAGAATTGACATTCTGGCATCTTTTGTGCTGTCGTCTCTGTCTAGGCTGACAGAGAATGATCTGTTCAAAGACTTTGTGACGAAGTCTTTCGGTAAAGCAGTTACAACAAAATTGTTAGTTGTTGACGTGCTAGAATAAAGCTGCAACAAAAATGAAATGCACCTGAGCTCACCTAGAGACAGTTTTGAACTTCTTCCACTGGGTGAAAGTATTTCACTCTTGAAAAATGAAATACGCTTTCTAGCACTGTAGATAGAAAAGTCATTGAGAGACGCAAAAAAGTTTTTGCCAATGTTGGATTGCGCAAACGTGACCAATGATGAAATTTCATCGGTTTGCTTTTTAATGCCTAGCAATTGTTGGGCGAAATCTCTATATTTTGCTGAAATGCTTTCGCAGTATTGGATCATTCCCATTGTACTTGCAAAACACAGAGCAGGAATTTCACGCTCGATGATCAAATCAAAAAATGTATCTTTGATTGATGAGACAGTTGTTTGATCGTCATAGGAGACTATCGTATTTTGTGAAAGTGATTCCATTTCAGGAACAATCAAATTTCCATTTTGAGAAAGAAATGCAGAAGAAATGTCATTAGAAATGACGGCCTTAGACAGAGATGACATTGCCCTTGCGGCAAGAACAGAAATAATGCTGTCACCTACTTTAACACGCATTGACATGTTAGATCCATAAAGTTCTTTATCGTCAATTTGCCAACCTCCAGAAATAGCAGTGGATTTCAAATCTTCAAAATCTGAGAAATTTGAAAGCTTCGCATCAACAAACTCGCTTGACAAAAAGCACGCCGCTTCTAGTATCAAAGAAAGCATGATTGTTCCATCAAGCTGGCTGTTTCTAGTCAACCTGTTAGCATTTATGACCGAAGAATTTGCTGAGTCTTCGTCACAAACTTTGACAGCTTCTTCGCACAAGTCGATGTAAATTTTGACTAACTTGTCAATTAGACCATTTTGTTTCTTGTTGAGATTGTCATAAAGTGATTGTATGCTAAAATTTATGGTTTTCGATTGCTGAAAATCTATGACGTACTTAAGCCCGCTAGCAGGTAAATCTTTGAATGCAAAAATTAGCTGACTTGAAATGCCATCGTTTGACCTTGCATCAAACAGCAATTTTTCATCACGGCATAACCTCGGATTTTTAGGATTTGGGTTAGGAGTAAAAGGTAATGATGTAGAACTTTTTGCTGTCTGTGAAGCATCGGTAGTTTCGGTTTGAATTGTCGATGTTTTCTTTGTAGCTTTTTCTCCTTCTCCCTCGGTCGTTGTTACTTTTGTCGATGTTGAGATGGTCTTGGGTTTTTGAGATTCATTGGATGATACGGTTGCACTTGCAGAATCTAACACATACTGCAGCTGCAGAGATTTTTTTGCCATCACCGACAACAGTGATCTCTTAATGACATTCGCAGGGGAATTGACTCCCATGTCTCCCTTTGCAACTTTTCCAATAATTGCCAACAAGCACATCTCTAGAGTTTGCTGACCTGATGCCTTTTCTTGATTTTGCAAAGTCAATAGAGATTCTGAAAAGTCTGAGATCAATCTCGCAAAAAGACCTCGAGGTGTCATTAAGTTGACATCTTTGTCTCTGCAATGAAGTGTATTCAGAAAATTCTTACCAATCTCAAACCTAGAAATTGCAGAATCTTGCGCCGAAGAAAATTGTGAGACCTTATTTTCATCTTTTGAGAGGGGTGACCTGATTGAGCCGTTGACGAATGCATCAAATGAATTCTTTCTAAGCTGATTTGACTTTTGCCTAGTTCCGTCAAATAATAACACACCTTTTTGAGTTGTCAGTCTATTAGATCCTTCTTCATTGACGACAAAATAATCTACTAACGAATTTGCAGTTGTGGCCTCGGTTGTTGCATTTGTGACTTGCTCATCTGCTCCCCAAAAGTTTCTTCGATAATCTAGATTAGATGAAAAACTGGCACCTAACTGTGTGCCATTTAACCTACCCAGGCCTGCAGAAATGGCCATTTCATTTGACAATAAGGTCATCAAATATGCGGCTTTTTGCAAATTTGTTCCTGCCTTCAGATTCTCAAGTTTCAACTTAGAAATGTAAGAGCTATCTTCAGAAACTCCGTAAATGTAAGATTGATTTGGGGCGGTAGATAGTGACAAGCTTTTTAGATTGATGAGCTTGTCACTCTCATAAATGCTATCAATGAAGTTATCTGTGTTTTGATTTTCAGACTTTAGCCTGTTTGGATACGCCGCGTTTGATCCTAATACAAGACTGCTAGCACCGTTAGTCATTTGCTTAGCAGCCAATGACATCATTTGAGTCATTAGAGCCGTGTTGCTCTTGAGCGTGATGGTTTCTGCGCTACCACCCACATAATTTAACAATGAAGTAGGAGAAAGAGAAATTCTTCCATCCAAGCCTAATTTGTCAGGTTTCAAAAACGCATACACTGTATTAGAGAAACTAGAAATCATCTGCTGATTTCTGTCATTCATGTTTTTGTCTAATTCAAGACACGCCTTGACATATTTTTCAACAGAATCAAGTTGTTGTTCGGCAATCTTTGTTTCTTGATCAATTGACTTTTCTATTGATGAAAAAGCTTTTTCATTCAATTGTCTTGCCTTCTCTATCATTCTTTTGGAAAATTCTAATGAGCACTTGTCTTCAAAGTAAGCCTGATAGGCCGCGGCTTGCAATGCTGGCACATCATCTTTTGAGAAAGAAAAAATTGCCAATGGTTCAGGATTGTCAGAGTTAATCGCATACTTGTTATTGACTTCAGGCTGTTTAGTGTCTTGATGACTTGGTTCCGCATCTTTCAAAGAATCAAGAGACTTTATGAATAAAGAAGAATTTTTTGCATTTGGTACGTAAGACAGAGGAACTGTCAATGCACTGTTAGCAATTGCATTTGTGTTGTCAGCAAAGCCCCCTCTTGCAAATTTTTTGATGAAACCTTCAGTTGTGACATCTGCAGCACCACTTAGTGCGCCTTGAAGATTTAATGTTGTCTCTAAAACTTTCAGTCCCATCTTAATTTCCTAGTGGCTAAAAACTCTGTTTGAACTGCTGATTGAACTGTGGTACATTCTGTTGTGATGTAGCAGAATTTGAAGCGGCATCATTTTTTGCCTGAAATGCATTTTGCTGAGAACTAAAATTAGTTTGATTTTGAATGCCTTCTTTGGCTGAGATCCCTTGCATTTTTGTGAACATGTCATTTTTTGAATCTGGAGCTGGATCTTGCAAGCCAAATCCAGGCAATGCTGATTGCTGCAGACCTGTCAAAATGTCTTTTGGAAGAACCAGAGTTTTTTCCGCAATGCCTGATGTCTTTTCCTCTATTTCCTTTTTCATGTCAGAAAAAGTTGTTGTACCAACATTGGTTTTTGTCAACCATGGAAAAAGTTCAAGAAGATTCGAGACGCCTGTACTCCCATCGCCGCCACCACCACCACCTCCGCCGCCACCGCCGCCATCAGCAGTTAATGCTGCACCCTGTCCTGTTGGTATCACATTTCCTTTTATTTCGTACCTTGATGGCAACAAGACAACACCATTGATTGCAGGGGCTGGCATTGAAAAGTTTGTTATAGTTTGAATTTGCGGAGATGCTGTCACGATTTCATGATCCACTGTCACAATTTTGACGAAATAGTTCTTTTGTCCAACTTCATTGTGAAATCTAGTGTCCCTAAACTGGTAGATTGCACTTTTTCCAATCGATGATACTGAGCCCAATAATTCTGCGTTGCCATTGTAGTTGCAATACACCAAAAAGTAACTGACTTGAGATAAGTCGCCTAATGCCTTCCACGTTAATATGTTGTAGAATTTCTTCTTTCTCACGGTTACATCATCAACTCTTGGTGAAAACTGTGGCAAAGTTACTGTTGTAGTAATTTCCAATCCAGTTTGACCTAAAAGAAAATTCTCTCTGATTGAATTTCCATCTCTCAATTGCTTTTCTGATGGAAGAATACCTCTACCAACAAGAGCATTTTGAAATTTTGCAGCAAGAACTTGCGTAATGTCTTTAGTTGGATCATCCGTTGCTATGAATCCCGTTAAAGCAGAGAGCAAAAATGTGCTGGGTGGTCTTATGCATAATTTGCAAACATACTCATACTTTCTTCCAGGTAATGGATCAGTAATTTTTAGTCGTCTTCTTAGCTCAGGAGAATCATTAAATTTTCCAGGAGCAAAAATTCCAAATGATGTTCTTCTTCCTGAAATTCTATCAACCCTTTCAATCAAAAAAGCTGCGACCTGCCTCGCTTTTTGTCTATCGTTTTGCAAATCTGTAATGAACTGCTGGCCAACACCAGCCTGCTGGAGGGCATCAATCAAAACATTGTACTGTTCTTCGACTTCAGAGACTTGCAAATCAAATTGAATGACTGTGGAATTATCACTGTCCTGAAATGATGTAGCAGGTGTGACATTTGCAGAAAATGGAAGCCTGTTGGACGGTTTCAATCTAACAATTGTTTCATCTTCGTCAGAGATGGTTTCTTGGCATATTGAAATGCTTGAAATTGAACCGATTCTATAGGCTGCAAAATATCGATAATGTCTGCCCGAAACTACATCACGATCCAAGTAATTGAGAGTAGTTATCTCACCCAGGATCTTCTGGGTGCTTCTTCCATTTTGATCCAAAATTGTCGTGACAGTTTGAGAAAATTCTCCAATTGCTCCTAAATCCTGCCTTAGAAGTCTAAGACTGTAAACTTGGTCATTCACAGTATCAACACTGACCTGTATTCCATCAACGGTATTGATGGCCCTAATAGAAATAGGCGTAGTCGAAGATAGAACTTTCTTTTGATCCACGACCTTAGCATAAGAATCCAAAATTGATGATGTGAAACCGCCATAAGATCCATCTTCATTTTGGACTATGAATCTGTAGATGATAGTATTAGGTGCGACATTATCGACAGATTGTTCAAATAAGACAGTGTCATTGTCACCAAACTCTAGTGTTGAAACATTTTCAAAAAAAGACTTTGTCAAATTTGGATTTTTTGTGATTCTTATGACTGCCACTCTTCTTAGCGTAGGATCAACTCTTGTGACCAAGAATGAAGCCTTGCCAAATGAGCTTTCAAGTTTTTTGACAACAGGCGGCTCTGCATTTCCAAAAAAGTCTTTGACTTCTGCTATATGAGCAATTGTGTAAATTTTTGGAGTTATTCTTGCAGTCACGCTGGTTTTTGTGATTCCACTAACTTTCACGTATAGCTTATTGAAGCCTAGCAAGTCTTTCTTATCAAAAGAAAGATGTCTAGTGTATTCAACATCTGCAGTTACTAGTTCTGCCAAAACAACTGGTTGACTTCTAACTAGTTGTTGGGGTGACTTTATCGTCTGAAGCTGCAACAAGCTGTTTGCAAGATTTCCTTTTGTTGAATCTTTCTTTCCTAGATTGCTTTTCAACTGTGCGATGCTTGAAGATCCGTTTGAGGACTTTGATCCGACCTTTTCAAAATTTGTTGTCATTGACATAGGCACATTTTTCTGCAAACCATAACTCATTGCATTTCCAGGAGTTGCGCCTAAAATCTTTCCAGAAGAAATCGATTTTGCAGGATCTTCCTTATTGACGGTTTCAGAATCTTTCGCTGCCAGCCTGTAAGTAGTAGGATTTTCCTGCTGTTCGATTGATATCAGCTTTATTGGAACGGATTCTCTGAGTACGTTTTGAAAACCTTCAGCTTGATTGAAGATTGCTATTTTTTGATAGTTTTCCGGATCTCTGTCATTTCCTCTTTTGGGGTCACCAATCTTTATTGCAAAATTGCAAGATTTGAGCGGTGTAGAGTTAGCGCTTGGCCTACCTGCAAAAAATTCAAATTTGATGTCTGTGACCATCTGTCTACGAGCCTCATTTTCATTGACAGAAAATCTTGTTTCATAGACAAACTCACCAGGTGATGAAAGAAAATCAGAAAAGTTTTTGCTAGCATTCGATGTATCGGTAGTAATGTCAACCAAGTCGAAGGGTTGATCTTCAGAACTGAACCTGACTATGCTAGATAGCGGTATTTTTCTTGTCTTGAAAATTGGCAATTTTCACCTAATCTATGATGATAGTAAATAGGCAGAGGAATGTTTCCGCTCCCGAAGAATCTCGTCTAACTTTTCCAGCAAAAAACACTCGTCTTCCTGGACTAATCAAAGAGTCAGGTGAATTTGGATTTTCGTCGTCAAAAGATCCAAAATCTACGATAGAAAGTTTGTCGACCGACAGCTGATTAGCTTCAAAAATTTGACAAACAAGATTGTTGTACCTAGAAGTATCGTTGAAAACAACTTCAGTGTATTGCTTGTCTTTCAAAGTATTGAGAATTTCATCAAGTGTGACAACAGGTTTTTCGTTAAGTCTTGGGTAGTCTGCTAATTTGTCTCCTGTTGACTGTCCAGGTATTGGTAAATTTTCAGGTGGAAGATACAAAAAATTGGAGAATCTTGTGAACCTTCTATCGTTAAAAATGCTGGGCAGATTCTCAAGCTGCACTTCCCCCTTTGATTGATTTCTTTCACTAGATCGAAGGTAGTTAGTGTAACTGTCTATGAAAAATTCAGAATTACTAAGACTTACAGAAAAATTGTTACTAAAAGAATACTCATCAATGCTGCCTATGATCTGCTGCTGATTGAAGTTCTGTGTCACACCATTCAGAAGGGTAGGCATTGCATCAGGCAAATCTGAAGATGTTATCAGATTGAGAGCGTTGACAAAACCTACCTGAAAAGTTCCGCTTGCCATCGTTCGACCTGCAACCTCGAAGTCAGAAGTTCTGAATGGTCGCAAAGAGTATCCTGCTTCTAATTCTGGGACTATCACATCTTGGTATCGTGAGTACGCCTCAAAGAAGATTCTATCGGAAGCATCTTCTGCAAGTTCGGGTAGATCTGCACTGCCAGATTTCTCGTAAAAAGTGTGGAGATCTGTGAAAGAAGCGAATTTCACACGCAGCTCGCCGAAACCGGCTTGCCTCTTGCCTTCTTGCGTGATGATGAAATCCATCACTCTTTCTTTGCTGTCGAGTATTCCTGCCATTTGTTCCTAAGTATCAAAAGTTCAAGTTTCAGTAAATTGCCCACTTGTCATTGAGATAGTTGATGACCTTTGTTCTTTCTGCAGAAGTCAGTGTTCCAGTATAGAAAAGAATCTCGTAGAAGTAACGATTTCTAGGAGTCGAGGCAGACGGTGATGAAGGTCCTGAACCAATACCAAATGGTCTTGCGGGAGTTGCCATGAATCCTGCAGAAATTCTAGTGTCATCTGTTCCACCGTTGACTGACATCGTCAGATAGTTATTACGAGACGAAGGTGACCTTGCCATCACGTTTAGAATAAAGTTTGAACCAGAAGCTGGATTTTTTCCTGATGTATCAGAAGAAGACAGATGTTCCAAGTAGCCAGTTTCTGTACCATCAAAATACCATCGAGCTACGTCAGTTCCTGGATACTTTGTGCCTTCAGTAAGGTTGACATTGAGAAATCTATCCATGATCAAAGTAGGATTGTCGTAAGCATTTCCAAAACTGTCTGGTCTCAAAGTTGGATTTGACTGAAATACCAGGAACCAACACCTTGTCGTAGCTCCGTCAAGGGCATCGATGTTGATTGAAGTTTGCCAATAACTGCTAGCAGAAGAAGTCTTGAAGTAGATTGCCTGCCTGCCGTTTTTGTAAGCAGGTATCGTGGTCATTGTACCACCTAGACCACCTGATATGTAGCCACCTGCCGTGCCCTTATTAGACCAATACTGCACATCATTTGCAGTTCTAGATTCTGTTATGTAAGCAGTGTCTGATGCATCCCACCAACCAGTTAATCCTCCGATGTCTGATGGTTTGAAAGTATAAAACTGATTATTCCTAGGACCGTAGTTTGAAACCTGGTAGGAATTATTGGCACTTATCTGCCTAAAGATACTTCTGAAATGAGACATCAGCTGATCCTATTGACATAACCAAAAATCACAATCTTGCTTGCCGATCCTGCAAATGCGGTTATTGTTTTACTAGGACCAAGTATCAAACCTGGCACTATGATCGTCAATCCACTAGTTGCAGGGATTGCCTGTTTTATGACATTCGTTGACGTTGTAGTTCCATATTCAATTGTCAAATTGACAGAAGCAGTATCATTGTTTGTGGCATACAACCAAACTTCATCAAACGTTGTTCCGGCAGAAGATGCATGAATTGTTGTGCCTGTCGAAGCCGTGGCGGCAACAAGAACTCCTAGTCCCGTAGAATCACCTGAAAGGGGTTGTTTTGAAAAAGTCGCCATGTTTCACCCAAATACTTGCATTGCTAACACTAAATTTTCACTCAATTGCAAAGAATACATTGACCCATTCACGACCAAATCATTGTTGACGGTTACAGTTCCACCTCGAGAAGAACCTAGATTCACATTCGTCGTAGATCCTGCAGATCCACCAGTGCCGAGATTCAAAGTTTTTGTTCTAGCTGAAGCTGTAGCGCCCGTGCCTACATTGTATGTAGATGTCCCAATTGATGAACCACCAATGCTCAATGTTTGAGCAGAAGTGGTAGTGTCACCAATTGAAATAGAAGTTGCATCTCCTCCCACGTTGAGAGAAGTGACAGTAGAATTCAGAAGATTGAAGGTAGTTTGATTAGAAGTTAAGTCTCCACCGTTAACTGCTAGATCATCAGATGCAGTAGTGTTACCCGTTAGAGTTATTCCACCACTCCCTGCCTGAATCGTTGTTGTTGAAGTGCTGACAGTGGAACCTAATGTTACCGTCTGGGTTGTTGCTGCTTTTCCTGTCAAAATAATTTCATTGTCATCAAAGTAAGCTACGGAGTTGTCATTGTTTGCTATGTAAACTCTTCCTCCGCTAGGAGCATTGATCCAAGTATTCTTGCTACCGGCAATAGGATCCGCCTGATACAGTGCATAACCTGTTGCAACTGTCGCATTTTTGTTAGAAAAATAAGCGGCAGTTGCATCAAAGCTACCCAATTCAGAATTTCCAACATTCAACACATTTGCTGACTTATCATAAGTGAAATCACTGTCACCGCCAAAAGTCGTTCCTCCGTCATTGAACTGCACGTAAGTGTCGGATCCTCCTGGAACAGAATTTACTGTGACAGTGACATCGTTTCCAGCTGCCGTCGCTGTTACTCCTGCTCCTGTGAAATTCAAAGAGGAAAGAGTTGTCACAAGAGTCGAGCCTTCATCTTTCACAGTCACATTTGCTCCACCTGCCGCGCCAATCAGCACACCATTGAAATACACGTTTCCGTTGATGGCGTAAAGAGCATTTGTAGTGTCTGAAGGTGCTGCAGCGAGATTTGATAAAATAATGCCACTGTTGAAATTTTCAACTCCTGGAACACCTACTTGAATTCCATTGGGGAAAATGACTTTGACTACTTCTCCAGTTTGGTTGTCTCTTACAACCAGAAATTCTTTTTTCTTTAGTTCAGATTGTCCAATACTTGGCATTCATCACCTCAGATAGAAACATCGGCCACTGTCAAATCAGGATTGTCGGTTCTTTCTCTGGCGACACCATCAAAGTAAGGCAAAGAAGAAGTCGCAAATGAACTCAAATTTTGCGAATGAGTTTGGGTAGGATTTTTCAACGGTAATCTTCCTTTTCCATCTTTTGAGGGTCGAGAGTAGAATTTAATTTCTACAGGATACTCAACGGCATTTTTCACAAGAAAAGCCGCATTCGGTGACTGCTCAAGCATGTCACGAAATTGACCGTAACGATCACGACGAAATTTTACATTTGAATACATTTCAAATGGGTTGATAAGACCATATCTGGTACCCCTAACAATAGGTGCAGAACTTACAGCAGGTCCGTCTACAACGACTAATGCAGGATTTCCATACAATATCGTTCCTTCTCCATCTCCGAAACACCATAGATACTTTTTAGAATTTTGAATACTGCTCAATGGTCCTGATCCGTAAATAAATCCAGCCCCTCCAACGCTAGAGTAAAATGGATTCACTAAATTTGTAATTGTTCCTGATGTAATGATGACATTAGAAAAATCGTAACTTGGAGCCTGAAGGGTCGAAAGTGAATTTCTGCCAATCTGTCTGGTGACATTTGAAGCAAATGGAAAACTTCTAAACCAAGTTCCTACAGATATTTGCCCAGTTCTTGCCTTGACAGTAGAATTTTCCGCGCCTATTGATATTGAAGTACTTCCACCTGCTTCAAGATATCCTTTTCCTAAGGAATTTGCTACATTTGAAAAATCAGGAACATAACTGTCATAATATGCATCGATCTCAGATGTCAAGTTCACAAATCTCTGCAAAGAACCTGTTGTTCCTGCCTGACCAGCAGCAATAGAACATTGTACTTTTCTGACATTCGCAGCAATTGAAGGATTGTCAATTGGTGTCGCAAACATTGAACCGGTGATGATGAGATCAATGTAAGAACCAGTCAGTGCTGATATAGGTTCTACGTCAAACTGATCAAATACAGGATTGTCATAGTGAAGCGCTTCATGAATTGCTTCGCTAGTGAGAGGTTGATTATTTTCAGGAGAAACAGGCAGATTGTTTCTTAGTAGCGATCCATACATTGTCAATTTTGATTCTGCTGGGAAAATTGATAACTTTCCAAAGTTTTTGTTGACGATGTCAAGTTCATAATCATTCCATCTTTGTGATATCACAGCTAAAATCAATCTGGAATTTGGTAACAATATGAAAGGCGAAATCTCAAAACTTAAGTTTCTAGTCTCAACATTGTAGTACGACCCAGGTGAAGCAGATTGCCAGTTTACAGGAGTTATTGCTAGTACCCTGGATCCAGGTATCGTTTTTATGAAGGAATGACCAGATGCTTCATCAAAAAGATTTCTTCCACCTTTTTCAGGAGAAGCAGAAAAATTGACATAGCCAACACCTACTTCATTTGTGCTTCTGTTTGGATAAAGTACAGATGATCCATTGTAATATGCGCCAGGACCTGGAGACAGCGCCTTTTTAGAATTGGGGACGAGTCTGCTAGGTGCTTCAATTCTAATTGATCCAGTATAGGCTCCACGATAACCAAAAGGCTTGAACACTTCATTGGTTGCCGGCAACCAAGTTTCAGAACCAGAATATATTGTCGGATATGTCGAGGTGATGTAAGACAAAACGTTGGGATTTACCGCCATTGGTGATGTATTTGCTGTCTCATCGTACGTCGCAACTCTTCCAAACCAAATAATTTCTCTGTTTTTCTTGACATTAAAACTTGCAATGAATTCTGTCTCATCAACATATACACTGTATGAATTAGCTCTGTTGACTGTTGTGTATTTTTTAGTAGAAATCTCAGGACCTGTTTCATGCATCAGAACAAAAGTGACATTTTGAGGAAGAGTTAGACCAAAATTCCAAGGATCCCAACCTCCTGCTTCTGTCCTAAGGCTAGCAGAACCTAAAGTAAGAACAACCTTTTCAACAAGAAAAGGTGAAGATATTGAACCTGAAAGAGACAACATTTGACTTCCAGTTGCATCAAATTTACTTGCAACTGGAAAACCTGCCACATTAGTAGGTTGACCATTTGTGAATAATGAATTCAGAGAAGCAGAGAAAAAAGATTCGCTAGAATCGAAAGAATTGAAATCTCTAGAATTAGCCTGAGCAAGATAAGAACCTGTGAAAACTTTCACACTTGGGTTAGCATAATCAACGTTAGAACCTGTTGTAAGATCACCAATTGTTTGCCATTGTTTGTCATTCCAGCTATAATATGCAATTCCCGATCTGATTCCGGCATTGTATCCTGCCAAGCTATTTGCATAGGGTGAAGAATGACCAACTGTTCCTGTCGACCAATATATGTCAGATCTTACATTACATGAAATATCAAAGTTCAAAATTGCTTTCGAACTTAACCTCTGATCAAATCCCGGTAGAATGCTTTGATCAGTTCCTGTCTGATAAAAAGTGGAATCATTGTCAATGTAGATTCTGCTTTCATTGAAAGGCGAGATGTTCTGTCCTGGCGTGAATGAAACTTGTGCATCGGCAACACCTTTTGATGCCGTTCCTGCCGTTATCAATCCCTGGAGAATGTTTGGTGTTGCAATCCCACCGCTCACCCATTTGCTCAAACTTGGAAGAGCATTCGGATAGACTGTGCTGTTGTTGCCTACAAAATTGATAGTATCGGTGTCATCGTAAAAAACTGAATATTTTCCTGTAAAATCGGAATCTCCTGTTCTTGCAATTGTGGGATAAGATCCTGTATGACTGTCTTTTTCTTGCAAAAGAATTCTGACAGGATTGGAAATGATTCCACTTTGAATTTCATGAACGCCGTTTGTTGCATTGAAAATTGCTTGTACATTCTCAGAGTCAAGAATTGAAGACCAAATTGCAAAAAGTGCAACTTTTGCATTAATTTTTTGTGACAACGCCGTGTTGCTTCCTATGCAACAAGAGGTTGTAGAAAAATCAGATCTATTTCCTGTCGAAGCGGTAGAAGAGTCGGCTGTGTGTTTTATGATGGTGTTAGTTGTAAAACCTGTCGCCTCTACAACATTAGCATAAACATTGGGAATGTATCCCGCATTTGTCCTATCAAACGTAATACAAATGAAAGTCCATTGATCTCCTGCGCCTGATGGGACAACAGAATTGAAAGTGTAAGAACTAGATGTGCCACTCCACGCATCATCAGTAATTGTCAAATTACCGCTTGAGCATCTAATCCTTAGATTATTTCCTATGGATCCAAGATCAAAAATGACGTTTGTGCCTGACGTATTTTCAAATTTTGTCCAAAAACAAAATGACCACTTCGTATTAGATGCCAAATTTGTCAGAGAATTGTCTAGAGTAAAAGTTGAATCAGATCCATTGAAATTTACAGATTTTTTTGCCCTGTCGCTTGTGTATGGTGTCTCATTCGAGATAACAATATTTGCAATTGTTCCATTTCTGCCTTTTCCTGAAGAATCTCTTTCTAGACCTCTTTCGTCAAAATTGTACCAAGCTTCCAACGAATTTTGTGAATTGTAGTTTCTTCTAAGAGTCCTGCTAGCAGAACCTCCGACAGTGTTAGGTTGTAGAAGTCCATCCGCAGTAACAAAACTGATAGTTGGATTAAATCTCTGCTTTTTCAAAGATCTTGACATTACTTTTTCAGTCCCCCGAATGTTATTGAATCATAACCATAGTTGTCATTCTGTGAAAACACGAAACCGTGTCTAGCGGCTACCAGGTAAGTAGGAAAGTAGTTAGTATCCGGAGGTTTCACTTGTACAGATCCCGACACTGTTCCGGAGAGAATCAAACTTCTAAATGTCGAATCAATTGTATTTGATGGGTATGCACCCTCAATTCTTACACCATCTGAGAATGCCGAAAGATTTTCTTTGGTGTCTGAAAATGCACCGGGCTGATCAATCAATGCCTCTCCGGAACCAAAAACACCAACATAATCCAAATAAGGGGCCGCGTCAAAGTTTCCTCCTATTTGTCTGATATCGAATGTGTCAGAAAATTGATAAGACTTCATGTTATCATCAGACACGGAAAGTGAACCTTTTGGCCCTCTGATGATGAAAGGCAAGTCAATTGAAGTTCTGTCAGCTACACGTCTGATATCTTGGGCCTCGATAACACCATCAAAAGATGAAGGAGAAGCGCAAACCTGCACCAAGCTGGTGGGAAGAACAAAAGCCTCAGGATGTTTCTCAAGCAAAAATGCAGGAGGAGAATTTTCAATGATGTCAGGTTCCTCGAAAGGATTTCCATCGTCGTACAGACTAATTTGTCCTAAGTCACGCTGCTCAACATAGTGACTGATGTAAGTGTCAAATCTACCGCTAACATCCAAACTAGCTTGAGATCTAATAGATCCTGTTGGTGCAAATCCCTGTATTCCGCTACCAAGAAATGTGATGTAAGTTGATCTACCTGTTGGACCTAAAGTAGGATCTCTGCCAAGTGTGTAGACGTTTGTGCTTGTCGTTATTAGGGTTCCTCTGTTCTCAGGGGCAAATTTTTCATTGAATGCCTGAAAATTTTCACCTGTTGCCTGCCATCCTTGAGAAGAGCCACTGAGAGCAATGACAGGCGAGATGTTGCCTCGAATTTTCAACACTGTCGAATTCAAAAGTTGCTGAAATGTGACTATTTCGGCACCCTGCAAGTAAGGTGACAATGAAGAAGTGTAAGCAGTTCCTGCAAATGAAATTCCATCGAAGGAAACACTCGAGTCATTAGCGACAACCGATGCAGGCTGTCTAAGTTGGAGCTTTTTTCCTTCCTGTCGATCGTCTACTGCCATTAGAATTTCCTCACATTTCCAACAAATTGCTGAACGAGAATTATTTCCTTGCCGCCACGATTCTCTTCTCCCAGATACAGATCATAGTAATTGTAGATGAATTTAGGGCGCTCTAGTGCATGAGGTTCAATAACAAAACTGCTTCCCATGAATCTGCTGTCATAAGGCAACATTTGAGATAGATAATCACCGATTGTTTCATCAAACCACTTGAAGAATTGAAAAACTTGAACAAAATTGACTTTTTCTGTCAATCGATTGAAATAGACGCGTCTCAAATGTCTAAGTGCAGGATAGTCCTGCGCAAAGACAAGCTCGGGACTTCCAATGCCGTTATCCAAATAATCCAGCGTCGCAAAAATGTTCATAATGTCTTCATTTAAAGCCTGAACGGCAGAAATTTCAATCTGAATTCTCTTGTCATCCTTAGGTTGTTCATTTTGTGGCAATCGATACAGAGGAGCCAATTGCGTGCCATAAGTCTCAGCTAAAGTGTCATCTAGGTAACTTCTTACTCTGACCTTATTGGGATTTTCTGATTTGAAGTCTGGTGAAAGAACCTCAAAGTCAAAACGTTCAGGTTTAATGATTTGCTTGCTAGTTTCAAAAGATCCACCACCAAATGTCAGGCCGTTCTGTGAAAAATCGAACAGTGTGATTTTTCCTGAAGCATTTGACATCGTGGTAATTTGATCAGTTGATACATCAATTCGAAGTCTTTCGAAAGATCCACTAGCATTTGTAACAAAGTTGAAATTGATATCAGGATCTTCGACACCTAAAGATTTGAAGTTTCTGGCATGTGCCTTGGATTCTTTCTCTGTTAAGCCTTTACTCCAGAATCTAAGATTTGATACTTTGCCTGTGAATTGTGTGGTTCTTACGATGTCAGAAAGTGAAGAATCATTCAAGCACAAATTGACAGAAGTGTTTATGTTCTGGTTTCCAATAACCAAAAAACTACCGCTGGCATTTCTAGCGGCTTCCACATTTTGCAAGAGATTTTCTGACAATGCACTGCCACCCATCTCATCGAAGTAAGAAGATGTAGAGTAGAAATTTTCTAGACCGCCAACTGTGAATTTGCTCGCTCTCAAAAAGTATGAGGACGTAAGATAAGTAGAATCTATCAAATCTCCTCTGTTTCTTCCAAAAGATACTTGCCACTTGTTGCCATCAAAAATGTTCACATCTGTCAGTTGTAGCGCAAATAAAGGTGCAGCACCTGAACCTGCAACTCTTCCAAATAATTGAAGACTGCCTGTTATTGAATCATCCAAGTTTTCAGCATTTGCCACCAAATTCAATAAAATTGTTCCGCCAGTTGATGCAGGTGTAGCACTTCCTGTCGTCATTAATCTAACCAAGCTTTGCGGAGTAGAATGATCTAATGACTCTAAAAATTTGTAAGTTCCTTCAAATGTCCAAGAACCTGATGTGAACAAACCGTCAGATGGAGCGCCTTTGACAATTGGTGTTCCTGGTTCTGTTCTACTTCCTGAAAGATACGAACTTGTGATGAAAGGATATGTTGTATAGAATCCTTGAGCATTGGGAGATGTAGCGGATCCTGCAAAACTTCCGCTGAAGTCGAGCATTGATGCAATTTCATGTCTCTTTAGGTAAGAATCACCTATGAAATACGATTTTGCCCCTCCTAGCTCTCTGATTCTTACAGGACCGTCAGAATTGATGCCAAAATTTCTAAGAGTAGACTTCAAAGATTCCATTGTGCCTCGATTGGCAAATGTCTTTGGCAAATCAGACAGAATTCTTCTCCACAGAGTGTTCTGTATTAGCTGCAAAGGTTCAGTTACACCTCTGCCTAACGTAACACTTTCACCTTGATTGATTTGCTGTATGTTAGCAGCGGCATACATGTTTTCAAGTTTGACACCGTAGTACCTGCTCAGCCACGGAAGCAATTGATTAGAAATTGTGTCTTTTGTGACATAATCGACTTTTAGCAATCTTTTGAATTCATCCACAAAACACTTGAGCTCGTCAAAAGTCTCAGACATTGTGTAAAGCAGAGATGAAATGATTTGTGACTGCCCAACCTTTGCGCCACCAGGCTGATCATTGATGGCAACAATTTCATTTGATACATCTCCATCTTCTGAGGCAAATCCTTCCGATTGCTTAGATTCAAGCAAATAATGTCTAGGAATTAGTTTTGTCACCAAATTAGGGTTGTTGTAATCGTAATCACTTGCAGAAACAAGAAGGGTTGAATTGAAATTAGTCACTTCTGAGAAGGACGGAAACAGCACAGGTGAATATTTTGAATTCTCTGCAATCAAAGGTACGGAACCAAAAGATGAACTGCTTCTTTGTGAAATGTTGAAGTTGTTCACTCTTGCATGCAATCCATTTCCACTGTGATCAAGCACAAGATCACTTCCGTTACTTGAGTATGAGCCAGAAGGTTCATTGAACCTATATGACAGCACCAATCCATCTTGCGAGAAAGCATTCTGAAATTGTCCTTCATAAATTTCTTTTTGAGTTCTCGCTTTATGCCAAAATCTTAGTTCATCCATCGCCCCTGATAGAGTTGATGAAACCACAAATGTGTAAGGCCCAGCTACAGCATTAGTTCCACTAGCAATTGTCAGTGGTGAAGCGATGAAATCAATTTGACCGAATGCACCGTATGATGATGTCGAACTCAAAACTCCATTTTTGTAAAGTTTCATTTGTCCTGCACCTGCACTTCTGTCAAAAACAAATGCGCAGTGTTGAAATGAACCTTTTGGAACAGTCATAGACGCAGTCAAGGAAAGAGATCCTGATGACAGCATTGCAATCAGAGGCGCATCACCATTGGCACTATTTGCAGTGTAAGAACTGCTAAGGGCTATCGTAAGACCGTTTGTTCCACTAATCTTTTGCAAGATGATGGAATTTTCATTGATACTTCCGCTAGGAATGTTGATGAAAAATTCAGCAGTGAAAGGACCTGTTCCAAAATTGATGATCGATTTACCTGTTGGGCTCTTAGAGAGAGTATTTGAGAATGTTCCTTGAAAATCTTTTACGGAAATGTATGACCCTATTGAACTAGGACCTACCGCTCCACTAAAAACAAGATAACCCAATGAATGAGGAATACTGTCAAATACATATTTTTCAAAGCCGGTCAGTTCATCAATGAACTGATCAATTTCAGGCTTAGTTCCATCAAAAGGATAGCTGTTGATAATTTTTCCAAAAGCTTTTTGTACTTTTGCTTGCGCAGAATTAAAGAACGTGTGATTCTCAAATTTTGAAAAATCTAAGTTGAGTTGCTGAGTGCTTTTAAGTGGAGAACCTGGAGGGTCAAATCTAAAAGATCCTGTTAAAGCAGAAGAATCAGAAGAAAGATCGTTAGAATTTTTCTCTCTTACGGGAGACGAATCTTTTCTTCTTCTGGACAAAGTAGGATCAAAAAGAAGATTACCGAGGCTATTTTGCTCTCTTGGCATTAGGGCCTCACTTCAAAGAAAGTGTCATCTTCGTTTGAAAGGTAAGTGTTTCCTCTTTCAGTAATGTAGAATCTGAAAGCATAGGTTCTTCCTGCCGGTAGGGCTTGCATTTTGAAATCAAAGAACATGCCCTGACCATCAACTGAAAGCCTTGTGGAATCATTCACACTATCGTAATCGAGTATCACTTTCCCTGAAAATTTATCGATCACTTGATAGTAAACTTTGTCATAGACAATAGACGTCAATTTTCTAGGTCTTTTTGCAGGTAAATTGAACTGATAATCCAAGTCAATGCCAAAAACTCTGAATCGTATGGTGTCATTTTGGTAGTAATAAGAGTTGGCATTTGTCACTCTAAGCATTGGCCTTCTGGTTGTGAAATTACTTTGTGACCTAGGAACTCTTTTCATTGTCAGGCTGCCTGTGTGATAGGCAAAAGTCAAATCTGTTGATTTCCAATAAGTTTCAAAAGTAATGCTACCTGAGGCGGCAACAAACTTCGCCAATGTATCAGTTCCTCCTATAACTGTTTCATCATTTGAAGCTATGGCAAAAGACGCAGAATACAAACCTGTAGTAAATGCATCAGCTGTACCAGCTCTGTGTTGAGAGACATTTGTTGTGAATGAAAAAGATCCTGTTACTAGCTCTAATTTTGCACAGTTCAAACCTGTGATGGGTGTCAAAGCTGATCCGCTGACAATGTTAGCAGGAGAACTGTCAACAAAGTTCTCTAGAAATAGAGATCCTGATACATCAAAATTGAAATCTGCACCGTCATCTTGAATTCTATCATTGAACCTCACTAAAAGTCGAGGTCTTAGCACAGAATTTACAACGTGCCTAGAAGCAAATCTCTTGACAAATCTCGTCTTCAAATCTGTTTCTTCATCACTGGAATATGACAATCTGAAACCCTTGTCAGGAATTAGTCCTGCAAGAGTCGCAGAAACAATTGTTGTCACATCCATTGATAGATCTTCAGTACCTTTTACGAAATTTTGTTTAGCAAAAAGATCGATGACACCAGATCCAAGATTTCCTGACGCAATGTAATCAATGTCAGTGCTGTTTAGCAAACCTCCTGAATTTGCTCCCGAAGTAAACCAGAGATTATTGGCACTATTCGAATAAGAAGCCGTGATGAAATTAGCCCTATCTAGATCATTGAAAACAGAAATGTCTCTGCCTACACCCTCATCAAAAGATCGAGACAACGGAAAAGCAACAATGTTGAAATTTGCAGGCGTTGCATTTCCTCCAGCAACGTCAAAAAGTTGCAGGTAAGCCTTGAAATTTGAAGAGTTAATGTCAAGAATTGTGCCAGTTAAATCGTAAAGAGGCTGAAGGTCGAATTTGATTAATGCGCGAGAAATTTCAGTCTGTCCTGTTACACCAAGCAGAGGCGTCTCATCGTAAAGTTTGAAAAGATCCAGAGTTCCAGCCCGACCGACATTAGCATCAGTTGCTCGAAATTGGCTCGAGATGATTTTGTCCGTAATGTAAGTGTCGGCGCTAGCCGTGCAAACTATGATCATCTACCACCTCAAAATGCGCTGCCAACAATGTCAAAACTGGGATATTTTAGCTCGAAAATTGAGCCCTTATTTCCACGAACAAGACCTTTCATTGATGACTGTTTAAAGTCAAACACAGTTGAACTGTAAATTCTACCCTCAATGTTGCCAAACCTTGGGAATACTTGCAAGTCAATTATTGAAACGACATAATCGCTATTGATGATGATGTTAGTAATGTCATCAATGATTATGGGTTGATCTATGTTGAAAAACTTTTTGTCTAAAGAGAATGCTAATCTTTGATTGACATTGGCGATAACCTGTGATTTGTTGGCATTCTCTGAAACATAAATGCTATACTTCACGCCAAAATTTATGACCTGTGCATCCAAGATGTCTATTGCATCGCCTACTAGTCTAAACTCATTTAGATAAGTGCTAATGTTTTGCTTTAGTGTGTCAGGAGATGTAGTTAGATTTCCTGCAGAATCTCTTGACACTATGTAAAGAATTGGCGCCATTGGATTTGCAGGATTGTCAGAAATTCCTGCACGATAGACTCTGCCAAACTCGTTCGGCAGAGAATAAACACGAGCTAACAAATCTTGCCGCGTCACAACTCTCATTTGTGATTTTCTGGCAACGGCGATTCTACTTCGAAGATCCTCTAATGTAGGAGCAGAATCTCCGCCTGATGCAGAGGTTGGATTGGTAACAGTAATAGATTGTCTTACAGTGAGAGCATCAGAAGCTGATGGGGATTTTCTAAATTGCAAAGACAAAATGTTGATAGTCAAAATGTTGCCTGTCGCTACATTGTGTGAGATGCCTCCACCGTAACGATACCTAATTGTCAAAGTTGTGCCCCTGGGTGAAATACCCAAAGTGCTAGTTTGAAGCAAAGAATTGGGATCAATTGAAAATCTAGGAACGACAGTTCTTCCATAAAGCGGCAACGAAAGATCACTGGGATCTGGAACAATGTCGTCATCCAAAGAAGATGCATCGCCTGATCCAAATCTCAATGTTGTGATCTGAGTTACAGGGTCATAGATTCTTACAAACCTATAAGGGGCAGGTATGATTCTTATGTAATAAGGGGCCGCCTGAGCATCTGAGCCTACATTTTTCACTTTTTGAAATACCGTGTCATCAGATAGAGACTTGACTTCATAGTACACATTTCCATCGCTATCTCTAACATCGATTATTGAACTTACGCTTTTTTCTAGAAGCGTTATCTCTCTGAACGGAACTGGTGTATTTGACAATGTCAAATTTTGCGTCGTCTCTGTGCCAGATACAGCGATCACATTTTTACTGACTTTGAATGTTGAAGGTGATCCGTCTGAGTTTGTTGAAGCGACAACAAACTGTGCAACAAAATTTCCATCCCTATCTTTTTCAGTAAAGTCCAAATCTTCAACTGTGTTGAAATTGATACCGTTCAAAGAAGTCGCAGAAGTTCCTGCCAATATGATAGGCATTGCCGATAGCTTTGGCAAATAAGAACCATTCACAAGTTCTGATGGGCATGTAAATGAAAAAGTTAGAGTTACAGTAGCAGGTGACTCACCAACAATTTCAACTCCTGCATTTTTCAAATGTGTGACGATGTTATCTGGTTCAATTGCCCTTGAAGGATCAAGTTCTCTAAATGAGTGATCCAAGTAGTAACTTAGAGAGTCACCTACCGTTGAAACAAAATCCAAAAACATACCTCCCACAGAAGGCTCGGAAAAGTCTTGAATTTTGTCAGGAAAGTAAGTTCTGGCAGTGTCTAGCAGTTGTGATCTTATGGATTCGAAATCACGGGCAGTGAATGTTCTATTCTGCTCTTTTCTAATTTTGCTTTTTATCGTTTCGTTAGCCATCCCTTACCCCGCAGTGTAAATAACTGCTTCAACAGATTGATTTGTGGCACCAATGCTGGGAACTGCATAAGTCACTGTAACGACAACACCAATTGTGTTGCCATTGCTTGAACTTTCTACCCTAGTCTCAAAATCTCGAAGATCGACGAAGGGCATGTACTTTGCGACCGTGTTTGAAATGCTCGAAATGACCTGATTGACAACGTCTTCATTATTGTACTCGAACACCAAAGATTGCAAATTTGCTCCCAAGTCATTCATCATAAGACGCTCACCACGATTTGTCAAGATGAGATTTTTGAGATTGTCTTTGATTTGATCATTTATGTCAAATGTCATGCTGAAGAGAGTTCCACCAGATTGGGCAAAACTAACAGGAGTCAAAATTCCTATAGGGCTTCTTTTGATTACATCAACTTGTTGCTCGTCAAAATCGATCTGTTTCTGTCCAACAGATTTGAAGCTGTAGATTTTTCTATTGTTGGACATGTGATACCCCACATTAAGTATCAACTTTCAAAGTTTACACCAACGTCCCTAGTCCAACATGTTGTGCAATGCCTGCACTTATTGTTGCGCCTGTTTGAGCCACGGCTGTACCAGCAGTTACAACAGGAACACCCGGCGGCACGATAGTTTTGACATCCGTAATGTTGACTTTGGCAGAAATAACATAATTGTGAATTGCTGCCGCTAAATTAGCAGCTAGCTGCGCATTGATGTTGGCACTATCATCTTTTTCACCTGCATCTTTCGCCATTTGCAGGGCTTCGTTGAATGCTGCCAAAATTTCCTGTTCCAAATCACCTTTTGCGACTGCTAATGGCATTGTTATTCTCCAAAAATTCTTTCAGATTTGAGATTGACAATTTCACTTTTTCTGGTGTCAAGATTTGACATAAGTTCTGCACACTCATCTGCTGCGGATTTTAGCAAAGCAGGATTAGGACCGCCAAAACCTGGAGTTGTGTTTGAGTTGAAGTTGACTGATAGTTTTTGAATGAAGTTCTTCAAGTCATCATAAGTTTTTGTCAAAAGATCTTCTAACTGCTGATATCTTACGTATGGTTGAGATTCTCCTGGACCTGGACCTGTACCTACACCGCCATCATCAGTTTTTCTACCGATGTAGATTTTCGAACCGCTAATTTGAATTGTACCATCTGCTTCGATAGTAATGGTTGCCAAATCAGAACTTGGATCTCCCTCCTTGATGATTCTGATGCTCCCGTTCACAGGAGGATTCAAATTCGCAACATCATCTGGTTCAACACTTGACCTGCTGCTCAAAGGTGCTTTTCTTGCAACAATTCTAATATGATCAGATTTTACTGCAATAGATGGACCAACTTGATCAGTAATTGCATTTTCAAAAGCCGTGGCAACACCTGTTGGACCTGTGCCTAACATTTTGTCAATTTCTGACTTGCTACTAGCATAAATTCTCGAAGCATCTACCAAGAAGTCAGGATCACCTTCTTGAGGATTTGTCTTACTGTTTCCCTTACTGTTAGATGTTGCCTCGTCTTGAATTGTGCCAACATTTTTGTCAACTTCAAACGCACCTGCAATGACCGTTTCTTCGATGTAAGGTTTGGTAGATTTTTTTGGAGCATTGCCTGAACCTTTATCAGCGACAGCCTTTTCCGCTGCATTATCTTGAAAGTATCTGCCTCTACCAACAACAATGTCAATTGCGCCCAACCCAGTCTTTAGCTGAGTGTCTCCAGAAGGCAATGTTGTCGCGATACTTTTTTCGGTTGTATTCTGTGGCCTAGATGATGCATCAACATTCCAGCCCATTTCTGTGCCAAGTCTAATTGCAGTGTTATTTGAACCTTGTATGACTAAATCACCCGGTCTTTTTGTTACGCGAGGAACAGGTTCTAGAGCAGTCAACCCAAATTCTTTCGAGCCTGTGATAATTTTTTCAAATGCAGTTTGATCTCCTAAAATGGGAGCAGTTTCTGGTTTTGAGGGATTTCCATTTTGAAACTTTAGTTTTCTGGGTTGATCGAAGTTTCCACTTCCATCATTCCCTAATGAACCTGTTATGTCACCTTTGAAAACACGATTGATTCTTCTTTCACCATGTGTAAAATTGACATCTTCGACATGAAGAGGTTCAGAAATTCTAGAAATCCAAAATGGCCTGTTGGGCAGCTCCATGAAAAGCCAAACTAGCTCACCTGCCTTGACGGGTAACATAACATGAGAAGAGAAAAATGGAAAGCAGACAAGGTTGCTATTTTCTGTTAGTCCTTGACGATCTGACAGAAGTCGACAAATTAGAGAATTTCTAGGCGCCCTAAGATAGTATTGCTTATTTTTCAAGTTCTCTATGATCGAGGCATCAGCTGTAGCGTCTCTGGTCGCAGGATCATTTAATGTTTGAAGAACAACTGCTCTCACAATTGATCCACCTGCAGTTGCAGAGACAGTAGGTTCTACATCTATTGTTGAGTCAGATGAAATTGCACTAATAGCATCAGCCATCATTATCTCCTATTCTTTTGAAAATGTCGTCTGCGTCAATAGTGCCTTCTCTTTCTTCATCTTTCATCATTAGCGTGCTGAGATCTAAAAGCTGTTGATTTGATTTTGACATCTTCTCAAGATACTTTACCAATGTAGCACCCATTGCAATATGATCTGTGGGTGCCTGACCCATTGATGAGTATGCATTATTGAACAGGGTTCCTGCGCTTGCTCGATCCTCAACTGCATTTCTATAGATTTGTTTCCACAACAATCTCTTTTTGTTATCGAGAGCCTTTGTCTCATCAAGTAAAATTTCAAAATCATACATTGCAGAAGCTTGCTTTTCTGCCTCTGCTGCAATAGAAGAAATGTCATCAAGCTTTTTCTTCTTCATTCTCTCAGCTCCGTGTTGCGTATTTGACTATACACTCTACGAATTCTAGACATTGAACGTGAAATCGCACGCTTGTCTAGTCCACTAATCTCTCGTATGTAAACAAATAAAGCGCTTCGATTCATGAAATCCAAATTTTCGGCAGATTCAAAGATTTTTTCGATCGACTCGATAACTATAAGATCCTTCTCATCATCAAGACCCATTCGAATTTTTTTCACCCTAGCGTGTATCAATCTTAAATATTCAGCGTGCAACATCTCGCTTTCTGCAGACTGTGTTACTAAATTTTCATTGACGTCTTTCTCTTTGATGACAGCTTGCAAATCAGCGTCATTAATGCTCAGATCTCTAATACCTTTCTTCTTGTGATTATTCACAGCGTTGATTAGCCAATTTCTAGCAACCACATTGAAATAACTAAACGCTTTTGTTGCACGTTCAGGATCCCATTTGTGAATGGAGTCATGAAGAAAGCCCACGCAACCTTGAATTAGCTCTTCTTTTGTTTGAACAGGTGATTCTATGCCGTAAGAATACACCCAATATTCTGCCATTTTTTTGAAAGCAGGCAAAATTTCCTTCTCGAAGGCTTCGTCTCTAGCGCGACCTTGTTCTACATTCTGAAAAAATTGTATGGAATCTTGCGTGTTCTGTGTGAAATACGCATTGTTGGTTCCGGGCCTCTTCTTGATTCTTTTTCTACCTAGCATCGTCATCTTGCTTCAGTTCCTCTTCAGCTTTGAAATCTTTTGACAAGGCCAGGGCTATTCTGTGAAGAGAGTTCCTGGTATCCCTTATGTCCTGCACCACACGTCTCACCTCCGGACTGTCGAAGAACAGCGGCCGGGAAAGAATCTCTGACATCTTTGCGTATTTCTCATTGATAGTGTCTAAGCAGTCGTCAAGTTCATCCTCAATTTTCAGTAAAGTGTTCGCAAACTTCCAATTGAAGTACAAAGAGATTGCCAAAAGAATTGACAAAATGAGGAGCGCATAAAGCATTAACCTAAAACTCCTGAAAAAGCTTCATCGTACTTTTTGTTTATGGATTCAGAACTGTGAGAAACTGTAAGTATCTTAGACAGTTCTTTTGCCGAAGACTTGAACTTGTCATTTTCATCATAAAGCTTACGAAGCTTTCTCTTGAAGTTTGATTCCTTAGGATTTGCCCATTTGACGCTTCTAACAAAGATGTTTCCATCTGCCTTCTGGTCAGGCACAGAAACCAGGTCATACTCTACACCTAGAAAACTGTCACCCTTCAAAAATTCAATGATAGATGACCAGTTTGTTCCAATAACAGGCAATCCTGAAACTGCCGCTTCGAGCATTGGCAAACCGAAACCTTCGCCACGAGTTGCGCTAATGAGGCCTAACATTGACGGATGTTTGTAAAGTGCGTTCATTTCATCTCTTGTCATTGAACCGTGCAACATGTAGATCTTTGGTGGATTTTTGCATCCTGACTGAGCAACAACGTGTTGTAGGGATTTTCTAACGAGCTCACGGTCAATCGTTGTCTCTCTGCCTTTGGAAGTCTTCACAATTAGGCCAACATCCTTCTTGCCATCAAATTCCTGACAGAACCACTTGACCGTGTTGATGATGTTCTTTCTATCCATGTCAGGATCTTCTGCGGTAAACATTCCTACCGTCAAAAAGTTCTTTGAGGTGGAAAATTCGAAAGGCTGGTTGGTGGGATCTTTCAAAAGTTCCTTGAAGTAAGATTCAGGAACCACAACAATTGGTGTCTTTTCCTTACCTGTTCCGCTCGTCAGAAAAGTCGACCTTGCGTGAAAAGAAGGAACGACAACAATGTTCATCTTTTCTCTGTGTGTGGTTGCCCATTCAACTGCGCACCTATCGGTTTCAACCCCTGCCGTCACCCCAACGTTATAGTGACCCAAACTTGAATCCCACTCGTTAGGAAGTTGAATCTGAACAGTGACATCGTACTTGCCCTCAAGTGGTTTGCTTCGATTCATGATCTCACCGTAAATTCCGCCTTCCTTTTCAGGATTGACACACCACGGTGTAATTCCCCACGGTAAGACCTGAGTTGTCACATCACAATCCTTGCGTCCCATAAAGTAGGAAAAAATTTGTCGGGAATGAACTCCATAACCCGATTGAGTCAGTAAGGGTCCGCGAATCAGAACTCTCTTCACTTGGTAATCTCCTCGAGGTGCCACCTCTTCTTGCTCTTCCAGTTGTCACACAGATCTGTCAACGTCTCATGCCAAAGGTTCACGGTTGTTTCAAGATTGAACTCAGAGTCAACGTAATCTTTGGCCTTATTACCTACCATCTTACGCTTTTCCGGACCCCAGAGATACATCTGATGAATCGCGTGAGCCACAGTTTCGTTACTTACATAATCCTCGTAAATGTATGGAACCAACTGGGAACCGACCATCGTCTGAAGTTCTACAGGCAGGGCAATTCCATTCTCTGAGCCGTCACGGTGATCAACCACCTGACGAGTCAGGCCGCCAGTCTTCAGTGCAATGATCGGATTTCCACATTGCATTGCTTCAAGGGTTGCCAAACCAAAACCTTCCGCAAATGAAATGTTGATGCATGCGTCCGTTATATTGTGAAACACATTCATCTTCTCGAATTCGACTCTTTGGTTTGAGAAGAACACTGTGTCCTTGATACCTAGCAGTTCAGTAACAACCAGCAGGTTTGGACCTTCCTGATCCAATGGATCGGTATGCATCAGCAAGGTCGCCTTCGGACGCTCACCAGGAACCTTGATCTGATCAATGAACTTGGCCCAGGCTTCAAGAACATCAGCAGGACGCTTTCTCTTGGCATTGCGATTGACCCAAAACACCACAAAGTCGTCGTCGCGATCAGGCCCTAGTATCTGTGCTCTATATGCACGCTTTTGGTCGTCAGGTAACGGATGAAAAAGTTCCTTTGGCAGAGCATGAGGAACAAAGTTTGACTTACCAGGACAGATCTCATTGACCATCTGGTGTGTCAGGTAAGAATGACAATTGATGAGATCGGTTCCTTCGTACAACACCTTGTTGAAGAGAGGTGCTGGGCGATTATCCCAGACATGCCAGTAAGCAATTGGACAGATCTCATTAATCTCCTCGTGCATTTCCCAGATGTAAATGAAGAACCTAGGATCTGTGAAGAGAAGAAGAACGTCTGGTTTTTCTGTTGCCAGTGTCTGAAGGATCATTTCTCGGTTGCCGAAACCATCAATAGGACGAATGATGAAGTCGTCTGTTACCTTCACCACATCGTAATTGACATGTTTCATGGCAGCGCCGAACTGTCTAACAGTCCAGGCATCTTTCTTCAGGAGTCCATCGATCAAAAATCTAGATTGGCAACCCACTCCAGAAGTGGAGAGGGCATGGTCGGAAAGCATGAGAATTTTTCTTTTCATGCTTCAATCTTAAGTTTTGTGATTCAAAGAGTAAAATCAGGCGAATCTACTAGGAATTCTTCTCTAACGCACGCAACAAAACGTAGATTGGATTTTGAGATGTGCCTGCATAAGACGCGGAACTACGACCACCTAACATCTCGTCCATGAACATTTCTTTCATGCCTGGCTTAGAAGTGATGCGAGGGTATTTTTTCTGCAGATCTGCCCAACTGAGTTCTGCCATCTCAACAAAATCATCTTGGTACGAACCAGCTTGCTCACTGACGATTTTTCTGATCGTTCTTCTTATCTGGTTCTCTTTAATTCTCATTTACACACCCTAAGATTTGATGTAAGTATGCAAACGAGAGACGATCAGGTGCAGTGAGGTGTATCTTTGAACTCGCAAAAAGTACAGGAGTAGCGATTCTTGATGGCCATTCCACGTTGCATGGACTTGACCATCGAGACAACCATCTTGTTTGCCTTCTCAACAGCCTTGGGGCCTGCGCTGCATGGGACAATGCCAATGGCGGACTTCAGTTTGCTGTTACGCTTCAGCAGAACAAAGTGAGTCTGCACATCCTTTGATGACTTGCCTGTGTGTTTCATCCAGTAGTGCTTGTAAAGAATCAACTGGGCATGAATGTTGAAGTCTCGCTTCTTATCCTGTGACCAACCCTTCGGTCCAGCAGTCTTCCAGTCCAGAATCACGTGCTTACCGTTTGGAAGTTCAATCACTGAGTCGATGAAACCCTTGAACTTACCAAACTCTACGTCAGGAATGTCCTCGTAAAGCATGTGTTCTGCTGATACGTGCTTCCATCCAGGAAACTGAGAGTTCAAAAAGATGGGTAAGGCTTCAAGACAGGTCCTGGCTGATTTGACCCAGGCATCCACATTGTCGTGAGTGTAGTTCCAACCTTGACCTTTGGCACGAAGAGTTTGACTGGAAATGTACTCTTCGGTGTCGAATCCTTGAGACGTCCAAGAATCTCTGATGGCAGCTTCCAAAAAGTCCAAATCAACAGGCTTACCATTCAGAAAACTTTCAACAGCATCGTGAACGATTGAACCGTAACTTAGATACGGGCTTTTGTCGTCAGATGTGATGCCATCAAGATAGATGAGCTTGTGACGCCATGAGCATCCTTTCCAAGTGCTGACTTCTGAGTAAGAGACGTGCGGCTTACCATTCTTTAGAAGAGGTAGACCTTCGGTGCTTGGTTGCTTTTTCATTTTTCCTTAGATTGGTTGTAGCTTACCTGCAAAGTGCGCATTTCGCAAATCTGCAATATTTTTCCAGTTAGGGCTGGTGTCTTTACACCCCTTTCTTTGCCCCATCTTGATGACCTTCTCTCTGTAAAGAGATTTTGCAGAGAATTTTGCTGCCTCCTTTGGATCTAAAGTCGCAATCATCTCAGCCTTGCGATTGTTCAAAGCCTGCATCCACAACTTATTTGCGTGTTCAACATTCTCCCACTTGGAGTACCAATCAGCAAGTCCACCTTTCATCACAGGCAAAGCAACAGGTGCGTGATCAACTGCAATATCAAAGTACTTGCCACAAACTGCGCCGCTTAATGCTAACATCGTCACAAAATACAGATCTTCTCGACCAGGCGCTTCATCATAGTTGACGTGGGTAGGTACCTTGCTCCCATCAAGCCAAATTGAACCAGTGTCTGCCTTTCTTTTACTGAAACCTGATTCACTAGCATGAGCAAATACTGAAAACACAAAACTTCCGTAAGCAAACTCATTTTTTATGAACAGGTTTTCAGATCTCTCCATCGCTTCTTTAGCGGAGATAAGAAACTTCTTTCTTGCCCACTTGTTTGGGTCTGTAGAATCCTTGACCTCAAGGAAACACTTGATGTCATCGTCCATCATGAAAATTTTGATGCCTAAATTTCTGCACTCATCAAGCATCTTTTGCCTGACATAAGTTACACCTTGATCATTCTTGTCAAGAATCTTGTAAGTAACAAGAGGATCACTGATCGCAGACTTGTAAGACTGTTCATCTTGAGGTTCAACCCAAACAGTGTGAGGAACACCTTCTTTCAAAAGTAATGTAGAAAATACCGAACCTGGTCGGCCTTTTGACGGAATCCAAATTTCACTTAACATACAACCTCACCATTCTATGAGGTCATTGTAACGAAAATGATTGTTTTGTTCAATCTGTTTTCAAATTGTGCATCTTCCACTGAAGCACATAACCAGGAAGATGAATGTTGGGAGACCAACCAGTTAGTTTCTTCGTCTCTGAGATATCTGCCAAGGTAATCCATGCTTCACCAGGGCGCTTTGGAATGTATTGAACCTGGTCACCGAACATTCTGGCGACTTCATTGATCGAATAATTTGTGCCTGTTCCCAGATTCAGAACCTGACCTTGACCTTCAATCTTTGATAATGCAATGAAACCTCTGACAATGTCACTGATGTGTGTAAAATCTCGCCTTTGTTCTCCATCACCTGTGACTGTCAAAGGTTTTCCTTCCTTTGTGAGATTCTCAAACACACCAATCACGGTCGCCCAGGTTCCAGTTTTTGGTTGACGAGGACCGTAAACATTGAAGAAACGTGCAGTCACAGTACTCATTCCGTAAACCTTGTGGTACATCTCACAAACTTGTTCACCTGTGAATTTAGCGAAGGCGTAAGGATTGAGCATTGGTCCGCCGTAAGCCGAAGAAGATCCTGCATACACCACTTTTGAACCCAATCTCCTTGCTAATTCACAAACTGCTGCAGTTCCCATGATGTCATTTGACAAGTATCCCAAAGGATCCTCGAATGAGGGTTGAATTCTGGCAAAAGCTGCCAGGTGAAAAATGACATCATACCTTGAATGACTGCCAGCAAATTCAGGATTGTTGATCTCTCTTACATCAGAAATGGTGTATTTGACGTCATCTCTACGGTATGTTGTGCTGGATGATTCTGAACATAGATTATCCCAGACATGAACTTCATGACCAAGATTCACTAACTCGTCGACCAAGTTAGATCCGACAAAACCTAAACCTCCAGTAACCAAACAGATCATACATCACCTTCCTTAATTTTCATAGAAGAACAAATTTTCTTCTTAAGCTTGGTCAAACTATATTCATGATCTCTATTGCAGAAATACACGGATTTCTCAAGAACATCTCCATTAAAAGACTTTCCATGATAGTCTGATCCTAGAATTCTAACATCATATTCAAGTTCACTCAGTAAATCAAAAAGCTCTTTTTCAGTACTATATCTCACAATTTCATCAATGAACTTTAAAGATGAAAGAATCTCCTCTCTTTCTTCCCATGTTTGAACAGGTTTGCACTTTTGTGGTCTGTCGATGGTGGGATCATCTTGAAGCGCAACAATCACAGTTTCACAAATTTGTTTTGCTTCCTTAAACATTCTAATGTATCCAGGATGAATCAAATCAAATGATCCAGCAATGATGCCTTTCTTAAATTTTTTGTTACTCATTGATGTTTGTACTAATTGCCCTACCCTTTAGTTTCTCCCAATCTCTTTGAGGTCTAACTTCTAGATTCTTTTCCCATGCACCTCGCATTACCTTTGGATCAACACCTAAAGTTTTTGCCTGATGAATAAGAGCATTGATATCTTTGACAAAGCAGGATCCACCAAATCCATAAACAAGTTCACCTGTGTCATCAGATGGCATTGGACCGGGCACATTCCAATGACTGTTTCCTAGCCTGACATCATGCAAAGCATATTCGATGACCTTATCATAGTCGATGTCGGCGCCACTTCTATCCAATGACTGACATATCTGATAAAACTCATTTGCAAGAGAAACCTTTACAGCAAGATGAATGTTGGTGATATATTTCACCATTTCAGCAGTTGTTGAGGATGTCTTGATGATAGGCACCTTAGGAAAAGCAGATTGAAACACATTCTTTACAGTGTTGATGTATGGACGAGGACCACCTAGAATGATTCTATTTTGATTTCTCATGTCATTCAACGCATTTGCTTCAGTCAAAAATTCAGGACTAAATATGACTGGCAGTAGCTTTCCAAGTTTTCTGTTCCATTCTGAAACAGATCCTGGTGGTACAGTGGATTTGACAACTGCAATTCTTTGAATTCCATTAGATTCCAAACTGGCAAGCTCTTTTAGAACACCCTCAACAATAGAAACATCTGCTGATCCATCTGAATTCATAGGTGTTGGCAGACAAATGAAATACACACCTGAAAAGGATTGCCCATTTGATGGACCTATTCTTTCTGCGTAATCCACCATCCCCTTCAAACTCCAATTTGATGAAAGAGCATGAACACCCGGTGCAACTTTTCCTGCCTTGTCATAGGCATAAACCACAAGACCTCTTTCATTGAAAACGGTTGCTAAAGAACCGCCAACAAATCCCTGTCCAATAACTGCAATACTGTTTGCCATTCTCTCCTCACTTGGCCAATTACTTGACTTACTTCATGTATTTGTATTCAAAGAATTCTTCACAGAAAATACATGATTGTTTTCTTTATACCTGAATGCTACGAATAGCTGACACGAACTTCCCAATGAAAAAATTCCATTTTTCACTTTCTTCCATGCTTACGTTTGAAAGAAGGACAATACCCCTGGGATCCGGTGACATTAGGCACATTTTGTATTGATTTCTCGTCTTCAGAAATTCTACCAATGCATCATGAGCCCCTGGATCTCCTACAACATCATCAAACATAATGTATGGAATGTTTTTGTCTGCACAGTTGTTTAGATCGGCAAGAGTTGTTTCAAAATCATGTGCACCATCAACCCAGGCAAAATCAAAACTATCATTGTATCTCGGAACTGTTTCTATAGAATTTCCTAGAACAAATGTGACGTCGTTATTATTGAACTTTTTGTTCACCAAATAAACAGAATCTTCAGACTCAGGGTTTATTCCAAATGTGGTTATCCTGCTATCTGGGCAAATTAGTTTTGCAAAGTAGCAAAAGTTTGCCCTGTGTGTTCCTATTTCTAGAATTTTCTTGGGCTTCAATGAATCCAATATCGAAAAAATGAAACATAATTGAACAGTTTGACCAGGTCCTCCTAGCAGTAAACCACCTTCGCCCCCTTTTGCATTTAGCTCCTCAATGAATGGAATATCTATTGTTATTGCCATTTACGACTCCTTTCTTGCGTATTTCAAATCATCATTATACATCATCATGACCAGTTCTTCAAACGAGGTTTTAGGTTGCCAACCTAAAATCTGTTTTGCCTTTGACGCATCACCCAACAAATAGGGGACCTCATGAGGTCTGAAAAATTTCTTATCGATTATGACATGCTTTGAAACAGATAAACCTGCAATTTCAAATGTCTTTTCCAAAAACTCTCTAACGGTGTGAGATTCTCCTGTGGCAATCACGTAATCGTCAGGATTCTCTTGCTGAAGCATCAGCCACATCGCTTCAACATAATCACCGGCAAAACCCCAGTCACGCTTAGCATCCAGATTTCCTAGAACTAACTTGTCTTGCAGTCCGAGCTTGATTCGAGCGGCAGCCATGGTAATCTTACGAGTGACAAATGTCTCACCACGTCGAGGAGATTCATGATTGAACAGAATACCTGAGGAGGCATGCATTCCATAACCAATTCGATAGTTTCTGACAATGTTGTGTGAAAATAGTTTTGCTGCAGCATAAGGAGATGCAGGAGTCATTTGTGTTTCTTCGTTCTGAGGAATTTGTGTGTTGTCACCATACATTTCTGAAGAAGATGCCTGGTAGAACTTAGATTGTGGGCAAACATTTCTAATAGCCTCTAACAATCTTAATGTTCCCATTGCGACAGTATCAACAGTTTCTTCAGGAACATCGAAAGAAACTCTAACGTGAGACTGCGCCTGAAGGTTGTAAATCTCATCGGGCATGTACTCATGCAAAACTCGATAAATGGATCCTACATCATTTGCAGAACCATAAAGCAAGTGAAGATTGTTGTTTCCGTAAATGTGATCGATATTTTCTGTGTTGATTCTTGCGGTGCGACGCTTGAATCCCACAACTCGATATCCCTTATCTAGCAAAAGTTCTGCAAGATATGAACCATCTTGTCCAGTGATACCTGTTATGAGGGCTGTTTTCATGAAATCATGGTAATACCACGGACAGCAGGATAAACTTTTTGAAAGTGCTCAATTGTCTCTGACAATCCTTCACGAAGAGGTGTGTATTCACCTTTCCAGCCAAGTGACAGAAGTTTTGCATTGGAGCTCGGTTTCTGATACTGACCTTCAGGTTTAGATGTGTTGAACTCGATCTTGCCATCAAATTCCACAATTTCTGCGATCAATCTTGCTAGTTCACCAATCGAGATTTGTTCTGTGTTTCCGATGTTGACAGGTTCTTCACCGTCATAGTTTTCTGCCAACCACAGAATGATTTTGGCAGCGTCTCTGGCGAAGGTGAACTCTCTTAGTGGTCGACCTGATCCCCAAACTTCCACCGATTCCTTGCCCGCCAACTTGGCTTCGTGGAATTTTCTGATTAGGGAAGGAATGACGTGACCGTTCTCAATGTCATAGTTGTCATTGATTCCGTAGAGGTTATTTGGAATTACAGTGATGAAATTGCAACCGTGCTGTTGGCGGTAAGCACGTGACTGAACATCTAACATTCTCTTGGCGTAGGCATAACCAAAGTTTGATCGATGCGGTGGTCCCATGTGAAGCTGCTCTTCTGTGAGTGGGTATTTCACATAAGGAGCATCCGGATAAACACATGTCGACAACACTGACAACAATTTCAAATTTCTTTCACGACATTCATTTAACATGTTCATATTTGCATGCATGTTATCGTCAAAAAACTCTGCAACGTAATTGGTATTTGCATTAATTCCACCTACTTTTGCGGCACAATGAATTACTGTCGCATTTGTAGCTTCACTTGGAATGATGAACTTATTCTGTTCATGTGAATTTCTGAAAATTTGAATTCCATTCGAACAACGAAGAACTTCGCTTCCTAACAAACCAGATCCACCTGTGACAAGTATTTTCATGCTATGTGTGCAAAGAAATCCAATCCGTCAATCTAACATTTGGTTTCCAACCTGAGTCTCTTTGCAGTTTACTAGTATCTGCGAGGGTGTTTCTGGCTTCACCTGATCTTGGCGGTAAATGTTCATGATCTTTCTGTATCATGCCGGCAATGTCAAGTATCGCAAAAGATTCACCGGATCCCACATTGTACGTGTTACCATAACACGCAGAAGTTTCTGCTGCTAATAAGTTCGCATTGACAACATCTGAAACATGAACAAAATCTCTTTTCTGCAAACCATCTCCAACGATTGTCAGTTTTTCATTTGCCTCTCTTTGTCTCAAGAAAATGCCAATCACAGGTGCATATTGACCCTTATGAGGCATTCTTTCACCGTACACGTTAAAATATCTCAATGAGACGGTATTGACGTTCCAGAGTTTGTAGAACATTCTTGTTAGATCTTCACCTGCAATTTTTGAAACAGAGTAAGGATTGAGGTTGTCAATCATATCTGTTTCTTGTTGAGGTAG
>Ga0214923_10001090_pt1 | contig 39390 bp, 33 predicted proteins | sample LL1510_MetaG_FD_177993 | JGI IMG/M metagenome (GOLD analysis project Ga0214923, IMG submission 177993) | Freshwater microbial communities from Lake Lanier, Atlanta, Georgia, United States - LL-1510 | ecosystem: Environmental > Aquatic > Freshwater > Lake | place: USA: Georgia | collected...
CCGCCCTCAAGCACCAGCTCCACAGGGCTTGCTGAACCCCCATCGAGCGCCAGCTCAACCGGCCTGGCTGAACCGCCCTCAAGCACCAGCTCCACAGGGCTTGCTGAACCGGCAAACACTACGAAAAGCTCAACCGGATTGGCCGAAGCTGGAGACGGTCAACAGACTGGCATCAAGCCGCAAAGCGCATCCACCCATGAATTACCCTTGTGGTACAAGCTCACAGCCGCGGTGATGCTCAGCTTTTTGGCCTTGCTCTACTGGCGGCTCACGATGGTGCGACTTGAAGTTTTCAAGATGTTGCTCGCGTCCTTTTTTCCGCTTGCATTTTTGATTTTGTCGGTACTCGGGACGATCGTCTTCGGTTTGGCAACGCCCACGGAGGCAGCCGCTGTCGGCTCGCTTGGCGGCTTTTTGCTCGCCTTTGCCTACAAGCAGCTCAATTTGGATGTGGTCAGAGAGTCTGTGTTTTTGACCGCAAAGACCAGCGCAATGGTTTGCTGGCTCTTTGTCGGTTCATCGATTTTCTCGGCTGCTTTTGCCTTGCTGGGTGGTCAGGAACTCATCGAAAGCTGGGTCTTGTCTTTGGGTCTCAGCAAAATTCAGTTCTTGCTTTTATCACAAGTGATCATCTTTTTGCTGGGCTGGCCGCTCGAATGGACGGAAATCATCGTCATTTTCATGCCGATCTTCATCCCGCTACTAGCCAAGTTTGGTGTGGATCCCCTGTTCTTCGGCTTGCTGGTCGCACTCAATCTGCAGACCGCATTTCTTTCTCCACCGGTTGCGATGGCTGCTTTTTATCTCAAAGGCGTTGCCCCGCCCGAGGTCAGCCTGAATCAGATCTTCGCAGGCATGATGCCCTTCATGGCGATTCAGGTATTCGCGCTGTTCCTGCTCTATGTCTTCCCTGAAATCGGTCTGTGGCTTCCCGAGTATATGTACAAATAATTTCTTAGAGCGATCATGAGGTCTTACCCAAACAATCGCATTCCTGGCGCACGCTTTCTTCACGCGCCCGGCCCAACCCGGATTCCGGATGAGGTACTCGATGCGATGCACCGGCAGTCGATCGATCTGGCCGATACCAGGCTTGATACCTGGATCAAAGACTGTGAAGCCGGCATGCAAGCCTTGGTCGGAACCCGCGATGCGGAGGTTTATCTTTACGCGGCCAACGGTCATGGAGCCTGGGAAGTCGCGATCGCGAATGTTCTGGCCGAAGGCGATCTGGTGCTGATTCCCTCAACCGGTCATTTCTCAGAAGGCTGGGCACTTCAGACCGAGGCGCTTGACCGTCGTGTGCTGCGAACCCCCTGGCGTGAGGGCTACCCGATTGACCCCGATGAAATAGAAACAATTCTTCGCAAGGACAAAGAAGGCGAAATCAAAGCTGTATTCGTTGTACAAACTGACACATCAACCGGGATCACGAGCGATGTGCAAGCCATTCGCGAGGCGATTGACCGTGCAGGTCATCCAGCGCTCTACGTGGTCGATGTGGTCTCATCGCTTGCTGCAACCCCCTTTCATATGGATGCGATGGGTGTGAATCTGGTGGTTGGCGGTTCGCAAAAAGGACTGATGCTTCCGCCGGGCCTGGGCTTTGTGGTGGTCGATGCGCGGGCCAATCAAGCATCGGTTGACAACCCCTCTCCAAAGTTTTACTGGGACTGGACCAAACGCACCGGCACTCACGCCTACCGTAAGTTCTGCGGCACACCACCGCTACAAATGTTGATGGGCTTGCGCGCTGCACTTGAACTCCTGCAACAAGAGGGTTTGGAGCAGGTTTTTGCAAGACACCGCAGGCTCGCAGGCGCCGTGTTTGAGGCGATCGACGCCTGGTCTGCTGCCGGTGCAATCGATTTCTTTTGCCAGGACAAACAAGCTCGGTCGGTTGCGGTGACTGCGGTCACCGTTCAAGGTTTTGATCCGGAGGCGATTCGAAACCTTGCGCGCGAGCAGTTCCAGGTTGCGATGGCAGGCGGTCTCGGTCCGATGGCAGGCAAGGTTTTTCGCATCGGACACCTTGGCGATATGAATGAGCCAACGATTCTCGGTGCTTTGGCGGGCATTGAAGCAGCCATGCTCCGTATGGCTGTGCCGATCGGACGCGATGCTTTGCCAAGGGCGATTGATTTTCTTGCGAGCCAGGGCAGTTGAAGCGGGGGCGCAGGGTCTTTACATCGCAAGTCGCCAAGGGTATGGGGTTCGCGGCCTTGGCTGGTTCCAAGAAGGCTCAAACGGGCAGCTTGATGCCCAGCCATGATGAAGTCGCGGTCATGCTCCGTGATGCCTTGGTGAAGACCATAGAGGCGGCAAGCCCCGCCATGCTAGATCCTTTTCCGACGATTGATTGTTCGCTTGTATTGCTCCCTGCAAGCGGGGGCATTCGGACTGCCGCTTGGGCTCAGGTTCTGATTCAGGCGGGTCACGGCGAAAGCTTGCGCGGAGAACTGGACCCTCTTCGCGCAACCGGCCCCCACAACATTCGTTATCTTGCTGATCCGGTCAACATCAGGAAAGACTCGATTGCATGGTTGCCAGGGGCTAATTGGCGACAATTCCGCGAGCTTGAGGTTTTGACCGGTTCGGGGCCTCATCGCGTGATCGCGCCTTACCCCGCTTCGGTTGTGAAGCTGATGATCGCAGTCGGTGTTTGTCTTCTAGCCGACCGCAAGCTGATTGACTGGCAGGATATGCTTGAGGTCGGTAGCGAAAAGCACAGCGTGGAGCATTGCTGCGACCGCATGATCACATTGAGCAGCAATGAAGCTACAGATACCCTAGTGGCCTTGCTTCATCAGAAGGCTTTGATTGATAATTCTATAAAACACAACGACCTGAATCAACATTTTAAGTCGTTTGATTTGCACGGGCTTCGGCTGGACAACACGACCGCAAACGGCGGCTGGCGTAATCCCGATGGCGCTGGCGTCGGCCAACTTCAGATGACGTCTTGGGACTGTGTTCGCATGCTCTGGCTGATTCTGGATGCAACCGGACAAGCCGGCATCAGGCCGCCCTGGCTTGCGTCAACAAATGCCCCAGACCCTGGCCAATCCATATTCCCGGATCGCAAATTTTTATCAGCACAAAGTGCCAATCGATTTTGGCGCTGGATGGATGATCAAGCAAGACATGAAGTGTTATCAAGCGGCTTGCTTGCGGGGGTGCCCGGCTGGGTTGAGGGCATCCCGGCCAGATTACCCGACCGCTGGATGAACGCGCATCAGCAAGTGCAGATCGAAGGCGAAATCTTTTCTGGCTTCGACCCATCACGACAACAGCTTGCCAGCGTAACATTCGCCCATAAGACGGGATCAACCTGGTCGTACGCTTGCGACGCGGGTCTCGTCAAATCGATCAAACCGGGTGGGCGGCGTTATCTTATCGCGATGATGTCAACGCTGGGCATGCGTCATGTCAAGCACCCGCAAATGGTAACGCCCTGGATAATCCCCGCGCTCGGGGCGCGGATTGACGGATGGATCGCCAGTCGCCTGGCTTAAGTTCGCAATTCGGCACGCAAGACATTCTGTCATTGTCGGGAAGTTCCACCCGAGAGTCCGCTACCGGGACTCCAAGCCCAAACCTCTTTTCATAACCCACATAACCGATATAAAAGAAGGAACTGTACTGATGAGCACCCAGGCGAAAAACCCAGGATAACCGACCTGCATTTGAATCCAGCCGGCTGGCATACCGGGGAGCATCATGCCAAGTGCCATCAAGCCGGTACAGATTGCGTAGTGGGCGGTGGCGTGCTGTCCTTCGGACACGCGCATCATGAAAACGAGATATCCCGCAAAGCCAAAGCCATAGCCGAGTTGCTCGAGCGCAATGGCCGCGAAGGCCCAGGACTTCCCCGTAAGCGGATCCCAAGCGAGTAAAGCATACGCAAGATTCGGCACATTAAGGCACCACACCATGGGCCAGAGCAGTCGCCGAAGCCCCCAGCGTGCGATGCAGTAGCCGCCCCATAAGCCTCCGAGGCTGAGGGCGACCACGCCTAGGCCGCCGTAACTCAGACCGAGTTCGGCATGACTCAGAGCCATCCCGCCACGTATTTCGCTATCCATCAGAAATGGAATGAGCAAGCGCAGGAGTTGGGACTCCGAAAAGCGATAAAAGAGTAGAAAGCAAAGCGTCGGCCAAAGATTGCTCTGCTGAAAGAAATCAAACAAAACCACCCGGTACTGAGCCAGTGCCCTGACAAGTATTGACCCAATGGACCGCGCCTGCGGCGGGCCATTTCCGCGAGCAGGAGCGGAAAGAGCAACCGGACGATGATGTTCGTCTTGCCGTATCAGGTCATCAGTTTGGAACTGTGGTTCTGCGTAGCGGGGCAGCGCGATGTGGTGCCAGCATGCAAGCAATCCCATGCCGAGCGCAATCATCAGGAAGGCGATTGACCATGCCTCAAAGGGTTTATCAGATCGCTCCAACAAAAGTCCGACGAAGGAAACAACACCGCCCGAGACACTAAGCATCGCCAATCGGAACGCGAGGCTTCGTACGCCCACGAAACGAGCCTGTGAACCGGGATCGAGGATGCGAAGATAAAAGCCGTCAGCGGCAACGTCGTGCGTGGCCGAAGCAAAGGCAATTGCCCACATCAGTCCCACGACTGCCAACAACCACGATGAGCTCTGCGCCATAAGAACCATCACGATGCAGGCAAAACAAAAACTGATGAAGGCTTGCATCCAAAGCGTCCAGTGGCGCTCGCCGGCAAAAAGCGTGAGCAGAGGACTCCAGAGAGGTTTGATGACCCATGGCAGATAAAACCAGCCTGTAATCCAGGCGATCTCAGCATTGGAAAGCGCAAGATCCTTGAACATCACAACTGCCAATGACATCACGACCGCATAGGGCAAGGCCTGCGTGAAGTAAAGAGTTGGAATCCAGCGCCAGAGCATAGGGAATCGCCCAAGATGAAATGTCACCGTCTTGTCATCAAGACGAAAGCAGTGTAGCGTTTACTCAAATTCAAACTCAGCGGAGTCGTCATGCGTACCATGCGAGCATTCAAGACCTCGGCAATCGCGTTAGCGACTCTCACAAGCGTTGCCGCCTTCGCACAAAACTCGCAGGAAACGGCTCGTGTGGAGGTCACAGGATCAAGCATCAAACGGGTGCAATCCGAGGGAGCTTTGCCCTTGCAAGTGATTACCCGCGATGAGATCGAGCGAGCAGGAATTACAAGCGCAGAACAACTGGTTGCAACACTGTCCGTCAATGGCAACGGACAAGACAACATGGTCAGCAATCAAGGCGGTGATTTTTTGAACAGTTTGTTTTTCGGCGGACGAGCCGCCAACAACGGTTCTGCCGGAATCTCAATGAGAGGGCTAGGACCGCAAAATACCCTGGTACTTCTCAACGGCCGAAGGGTCGCAAGCCATGGCCTCAACGGCAAATCGGTTGACTTAAACACGGTACCGCTTTCAGCCATTGAACGCGTTGAGATTCTCCGCGATGGAGCCTCCGCTATTTACGGTACCGACGCAATCGGCGGCGTGATCAACTTTATTTTGCGCAAGGACTTCAGCGGCATAGAAGGTAGCGCCTTTATTGACAAAACCCAGCACGGTGGCGGCGACATCCGGAGTGCGAGAGTTCTGTGGGGCACCGGATCACTCGACCGCGATCGATTCAACCTGATGGCGAGTTTCTCCGCTGATTCGCAAGATCGCTTGCTGGGATCACAGCGTGATTTTCACAATGGGTACCAACCCTCGCGTGGTCTTGCGATGGACACAACAGGTACCCCTTTTGCAACGATCACAGCCGCAGCTGGTACAGCACTGGGCGCATCATTCAAATTGCCCGGCGATGCAACGTCGTACAACAGGGCAAACCTGCTGGCGTTTCAGGATAAATGTAGCTCGATTCCCAACATGTATCCTTACCGCGGGGACATCACGGGCTTCACAAACAATAACAAAGCTTGCGCCTACGATTACGGGAAGGATTGGAGTCTGCAGCAGCCGGTTGATCGACTCAATCTGGTTGCCAGAGGCATGTTTAAACTCTCGGAAAATCAGGTCGCATCGTTTGAGCTTACGGCTTCAAACGTCAAATCAGAGGCGCAATACACCCAAAATCAGATCACAACGGTTGCAAGGGGCGCAAACTATCCCGTAGGCGGACCGTACTATCTGAACCTTGCGAGCTTGCTGCCGCAGTATTTCAAGTCAACCAACGATGCGGCCGATCCTCGTGTTTTCTATGACCCGACAAAGCCAATCCGCATTCGCTGGCGCTGTCTCGATTGCGGTCTGAGAACTCAGGAAACCGAAACCAAGAGCTTCAGGGCACTGGCCAGCCTTGAAGGCGAGGTGGCGGGCTGGGATTATCGCGCCGGACTCTCCAGCGCTGCAAGCCAATCGACCACGAACTATCTCGACGGTTATCTTGATGAGGCCAAGTTCAAAGCCGCGATGGATACCGGCAAGATCAATCCCTTCCTGCTTCCGGGTCAGGTACAAACCAAGGAAGCCATCGATCTCATCAATGGCGCAAAGTACACCGGGCAGTTGTACGGCGGCGAGGCAAGAATCAGTCAATTTGATGCGGTCATTTCCAGAGAATTGTTTCATGCGCCCGGCGGTGCTGCGTCAACAGCGCTCGGAATCGATGTGCGCAAAGAATCTTATGTATTCAATAACGGAACGCTCAACGCGCCGGCAATCATCGGTGCGGGCTCCCCGGCAACCCTGAACGAGGTCAGTCGGAACATCAGAGCATTCTTCGCCGAAATGCAAATACCCCTGGTGAAGAACGTTCTGGAAACGCAGCTTGCCCTTCGCCAGGACCGCTACGACGGTTTCGGTACCACAACGAATCCAAAAATTGCTGCCCGATTCACACCCACTAAATTTTTGTTATTCAGGGGCTCATTCAACAAAGGATTTCATGCTCCCGATTTCGGCCCGCTTTATGAAGGTCAAAACACCGGACAATTCAATAGCGACATCAACGATCCATTGCTGTGCGCAAAAAATCCCGGTGATGTCCGATACTGCAAGATTCGCCCAGCTGTTATCACCGGGGGCAATCCAAATTTGAAGCCAGAACGATCGAATCAGAGCAGTATCGGAGTCGTTTGGGAACCAACCAGTTGGTTAAGCACCAGTATCGATCACTTCAGTATTGATTTGAAGGATCGCATCGCTGCACGAACTGCCCAGGAGGTGATCGCGAATTACCAGGTTCTGAGCGACTACATCGTGCGTAAACCCTCCGGTGAAATTGACTTTGTGCGGGCGGGCTACATCAACGTGGCCGGCGATCGTGTCTCGGGCTACGACCTTAGCGTCCTTGCAAAAACTAGCGGCGAATTTGGACGCCTTAACGCTCGGCTGGATGGAACCTATCTCAGCCGGTATGAGGTGCGAAAGGATGACGGCTCACCATGGGTCGATCGGGTTGGTCAGTTTGGAGACTTTACCTACCTGTGGGACTTGAAACTCCGTTGGAAGCACAGCGCCAGTGTGAATTGGTCCCGCGGGAATTGGACAACAACGCTCACGCAGTTTTATTCTTCAGGTTATAACGCTGAAGTTGACGGATACGGCAGCGGGGTTGATTTGGCCAAACTCGGCTACGGAAACCGCGTCGATTCCTACACCACGTATAACCTCAACGTGGCGTATACCGGCATTAAAAATCTTGTCCTGTCAGCGGGTATCAAGAATATTTTTGATAAAGCGCCACCGTTTTCTTATCACAATGTCGATAACGTCGCTGGTGCCGGATGGGATGCACGCGTTGCCGATCCGAGACTCAGAGCTTTCCTGCTGCGCGCTACGTATCGCTTTCATTGAGGTCGGCGAGGGCTCAAACCAAGCCGAAGCGTCGAGGTGCGGTTCCATGGAGATTCCTCTGGAACTTGTCGCAGGGGATCGACGCTTTGCACCACTTGATGCCTTGGAAGGGGTGACTATCGACTTGCGCTACGCTGGAAGCAACAATTTCGCCGGCATTCCCCTGTACGACAACATCGACTGCGCATGGATTCATGTCGACGCCTTCCAAGCGCTAACCCTTGCGGCAGCGCATTTGAGACAAATCAACGCACCATGGTCGCTGCTTGTTTTAGACGCGCTTCGGCCACATAGGGTTCAAGAATCGATTTGGAAGAGGGTACAAGGAAGCCATTTCGAGGCTTATTTCGCCGATCCAGCGCTGGGATCAATCCATTCCTACGGTATGGCAGTTGATCTCACCCTGGTTGACGCCGAGGGATGTGCTGCAGATATGGGCTCAGAATTCGACCAAATGGACGAACTTTCCCATCCCATCCTGGAGAAGCGACATCTTGACGATGGCCGGCTGACGTCCGAGCATCTGGGTCATCGCGCGTTGCTTCGTTCGGTGATGTCATTTGCGGGTTTTCGCGGTATTGACACGGAATGGTGGCACTTTGATTTCGGGGACAGGTCAATGATTCGGGCAAGCTATCCCCGTGTTGTTTGAGATTCGACGTCAGATCACCAGAGCTATCCTGCTGTCCGCAACAGGCTCGCCGCTGATCCCCTCGATCGCCGCCACCGAACGAAGCAACGACGGAAAAACACGCCTATCCATCGCAGAGACGGTGCCATCGATGATTCTGCCCAGCCCGATCAAGTCAAAGCGGCTTCACATCGGAGATACGATCGGACTGGTTGCTCCGTCCCACAGCATTCACGAACGCTTGCCCTTTGAGATTGCGATCGATACCTTGCAAGCCATGGGTTTCCGAATCAAGGAGGGAGCCCATTTGCGCGCGCGCCGCGGACACCATGCCGGAAGCGACCAACAGCGTGCGGCCGATATCAACCAGATGTTTGCCGATGCGCAAGTTGATGGGATTCTTGCTATCACTGGCGGCTCCGGGGCGAATCGAATCCTTCCTTTGCTCGACTACGAACTCATACGAAGGAAGCCCAAATTTTTCGGTGGCTTTTCAGATATCACCGCTTTAATCAATGCAATTTATGCGAAGACCGGCCTAATCACCTTTCATTCGCCGGCAGGCGTTTCCGAATGGAATGCTTTCAGCCAGCAACAGTTTCGGAGCATTGTCCAAGAGGCCTTGCCATGGACGATGCGAAACCCGAGGGACCCCGCCGACCTACCCGCGCCCAGGGAGTTTCGTATCCAGACCTTGCGCGCCGGAAAAGCGCAGGGCCACCTGGTTGGCGGCAATCTTGCTGTCCTGTCGTCCATGGCAGGTTCAGGGTTTTTGCCGCAGTTTAAAGATGCGATTCTTTTCATTGAAGATACCAACGAATATATTTATCGGGTTGACCGCATGCTCTCCACGCTGATGCTCAGCGGCGCCTTGGATCGGCTCGCCGGGGTGGTTATCGGCGCGTTCACCCAATGTACGCCTGGCGAAGGCTTTGGACGTTCAACACTGGACGAAGTCTTTGACGATTATTTTCTGGAACGTTCTTACCCGGTTTTTCGGGGTGCGGCTATTGGCCATATCCGTCAGAAGTTCACGGTGCCGATAGGCGCGAAGGCCGAGATTGATGCCACCGAGGGCAGCATTCGCCTTCTCGAGCCGGCGGTTCTTTAACGAATCCAGGGCACAGCAGTCATCCAAGACATGATCGTTCTATTTGTGATCATCATCGATGGATGCAACCGTATCGATAATCTCGGTGATTAGCGGCGCTGCGGTTGATGCTCTCGGATGGTTTACCATGATCGATACCATCCACGGCCTTTTTCTGCGATCAAGCACAACACCTGCGATTGCGCTGACATTCCACAGGCTGCCGGTCTTTAGCCTCGCGCTGCCCGTTGCCAGATGACCCGTGTACCTGCGCTTTAAGGTGCCGTCCTCGCCAGCAACAGGAAGACTCATCATCAAGTCATGATAGCGATGCTCCCTTGAGACGCTGCTTAACATTGAAACCATTTGTGCTGCTGTCATTCGCTCGGTGCGGGACAAGCCTGAGCCGTTTTCAAGCACCAATCCTTCGGTGTTTATCCCGCGCTGCTGCATCCATGCAAGAACTTCACGCTCGGCGAGCATGAAAGTTGAAAGCGCTTGACCGGTCGCAGTCCCGAGATCTTGTTGACCGAGCAAAGACTGGCTGGGATCCGCAGCCCGTTGGGCCAACTCTGCCATCGCACCAATTTCCAGATACAGCAAACGTGTCAGCGCATTATCCGAGCGTTTGTTCAATGGCCTTAACCACTCCCCCCAAGGCCTTGACTGCCTTCGCAGCATGACAGTCAATGAGGTCTGCGCGATTTGTCCCTGCTGCGCGGCTTCGTGTGCTGTGACTTCTCGAAGACCACCATTCCAACTGCCGCCAAGCTGCGACCAGAGCCAGCGAAACTGCGCCTCAAGCAAACGATTACGTTCGACCAATTGGAGCCTGGCAAGCTGCCGGCACTGCTTTGGAAAGCTGCCTCGGAGCACAATCGCAAGCGTTCCGTCGACGCGAAGGATTTGTTGCGGCGTTTGCCAACCACTGCCAGACCAATTCGCGCAGGGCGTATCGCGCAAGATCAAACCGTTCTCGATCACAATTCCCGGGAGCTCGGGAATCAGTTTGGCCTCCACCGTTAGCTGATCGGATCGAAGCTCGATGTCTTGTAATGCGCCATGCGCCGACAAGGCGTCTGGAATCAGGTTGTAGGCAAACTCGGGCGCTTCATCGAATGCAGGCAAATCCTGATCAAAGCGCGCCGGGCGAAAACGATGGCGATTCACCAGCAAGTTGCCGTCGATCACGCGAATTGACTTTGCGCGCAGCTGCAGCAGCATCTCCCACATCGTCGAAAGGCCAAACTCAGGGTCTGCCCCGGCGATCAACCACAAGTCCCCATGTAAACGCTCATCCTGAATGGATGCTGCAGACTGAAGCTCGGTAAAGCCCCGATGCTCGGGGCCCAGGCGATCAAGTGCAACAGCACTGGTCAGAAGCTTGATGGTTGATGCCGGCTGCATGGGGGCGTCGGCGCGATGTGATAGGAAAATTCCTGCCGGCTCAGGTGCTGACTGCGCCATAAACGCATAGGCATCGGGATCAAAGCCCAAACGCTTCGCCACATCATGGATACGCTGATGGGGGTCTTGCTTGGTCCGCAGCGGCGTTGCAGACTCGCGCGGGTTCGTCACACAGGCGCTCAGGCAAATACTCAAGCCGATCAAAGCAGTCAAGCGTTTCATGTTGGCATGGCCGTGGGATAATCAGAATATGTCTGCTCTAGCTTATCGCGATTCATGAGCGTCACCCAGCGACCGGCGTTTTGTCTCTCCGACGGATTTTTGGGTCTTAGCCTGTTGCCTTGGCCAGATCGGGATGCAAAGGTCCTGACCCGGTTTGCAGTCGCAGGCATTCCTTACGATGGCGCCGTGACCAATCGCAGTGGTGCGCGAGAAGGACCCGCAGCAATACGAAAAGCCAGTCGCATGTTATGCGACGCTGAGCATCCGTTGTTTGATTGTTCCCCGATTGATTCGATCAGCGATTATGGCGACCTGCGAATTCCCCTAGCCGATATCCAGCACGTACGCTCAGCACTCGAGCCGCAAATCGCGCAACTGTTAGGCCGTCATCACATGGTTTGGCTTGGAGGCGATCACTCCATCACCCTTGCGATACTTCGTCAGTTGGTCAAACAACATGGTCAGCCCGTCGGGCTGCTTCACCTTGATGCGCATTGTGACAGCTGGCCGGATCATTTCGGTGAGCCAAGCGGACACGGCACCTGGGTCCATGAAGCACTGCTTGAGGGTTTGATACTGCCTGCTTGCAGCATGCAGGTGGGAATCCGATCCCCGGCATCCCGAACCGTTCGCCAGCGTCTTGAGCGGGCGGGCGGCGTTGTTCTTGAAGCCAGATCGTTACGCGATGTATTCTCAAGCAGACAGTGGCAGCGCTTGCTTGATCCCTTGAGGGTCCGACTCTCCAAAGCAGGCCATCCGCCCCTTTACCTATCGATCGATATCGATTGTCTTGATCCTGGATTTGCCCCAGGTACTGGAACACCCGAGCCGGCGGGCCTCACGCCAGCGCAGGTCATGACACTGCTTGAAGACAGCAGCGATCTGGGCTTTATAGGCGCTGACCTTTGCGAAGTTGCACCTGCCTATGATCACGCAGAAATCACAAGCTTAAATGCGGCCCATTTCCTCTGGACTTACTTGTGCGGACAGATCAGGCAGACGACAGCTTCGTCGGCATCGACATAGGCGGCGCCGAGTCACGATGGTGCTTTTGCGATCACGACGCAAAGATCCACCGGGTGCCTTCGGCGCCCGGACCGCGCGGGCCGCTGATTTTCGACTGGCAAACTTTTGGCATCGACCCATCGGGCTTACCAGCGTTGTCTTTTGCGGCATCCCCTGCTCCAGGAAAGTCTTGTAAAGTCACTGCATCAACCCGCACCCTTGTCAGCGCCTCATATGTCAGCAGCCCATGCAGCCACTAGCTTCGTCCATCGGCGGTTGAAGGACCCAGCTTCGCATCGTGAACGCCGTCGCTTTAACCGACTCGCCATGGCCGCAGGTGCTTTGGCCGTGAGCAGTTGCGGCACTGCACCCTTGACGATCGACGCCCAATCCTATCGCTCCAAGGGATTCGAAAGTCGCGCTTTGTTTTTGATCATTCACTATACGCAATTGAATTTAGAGCGTTCTCTGGAAGTTCTCACCCGAGGCCAGGTGTCTTCGCACTATTTGCTTACTGACGAGACGCCGCCGCGAATTTATCGCCTGGTTGACGAAAATCTGCGCGCATTTCATGCCGGTATTAGCTACTGGGCTGGTCACGGAAATCTGAATTCGGCCTCGATTGGCATTGAAATTGTTCATCCTGGTATCAGCACCGAAAGCGACGGATCGCTGAGCTTTGTGCCCTATCCGGAGCGGCAAATCGACGCTTTGATTCCGCTTGTGCGCGACATCATGAAACGCCATCAGATTCGTCCCGATCGCGTTCTCGGACACAGCGATATCGCACCGCAACGGAAGATCGACCCGGGTCCTTTGTTTCCCTGGAAGCGACTTGCCCGGGAAGGACTGATTCGTTGGCCTGACGAGCAGGAAGTCGCAGCGAGATTGCCGGCCTTTGAAGCAAAGTTGCCATCCTTAGCCTGGTTTCAACAAATGCTTTCGCAACATGGTTACCAGGTCGAACAGCATGGCGAAGCGACCGAGCCAACACGACGGGTGATCGCAGCGTTCCAAATGCGCTACCGTCCAAGTCGTTATGATGGTTTGACCGATGCACATACCGCAGCTTTGCTTGCGGTGCTGAATCAGGCAAGCTGAAAAGGGCGGCCTTGTCTACAGCCAGGCAGCAAGAAGACAACAGGCAGGTTCACCCTGATCTGCAGCGACGGCAGGTCATCAAGGTCGGTGCGCAAGGCCTTGGCCTAAGCAGTCTGCTCTCCGGCTGCAACGGCTTTGGCCAAGTGCTGGTTTCCGATGGCCAAGCAGCAAGCCAAAGTCCGGTAAGCGGTTCACCTGACAACAAGGTGATGGAAGCAAAAGGCGCTGGGCTTGCAAGGAATGAACCGGAAACGCTCAGTGCGCGATCAGCCACCGGAGCGAAAAATTCAGATAAACGACCGGCTGAGAGCGAAGCTAATCGGGCATCGAGTCTTCAACCCCTATCAATCGCCCCGCTTCCGGAGATTCATCGCGAGTTCCGGGCAGCCTGGGTGGCAAGCGTGGCCAACATCGACTGGCCCAGCAAACCGGCTTTATCGGCCCCTGCCTTGCGCTCAGAAATTGAGAGGATTTGTACGCAGGCGAAAACCATGGGCCTCAACGCCCTGATCGTGCAGGTGCGCCCCTCGGGCGATGCTCTTTTTGCCTCAGAGCTCGAGCCGACCAGTGAGTATCTGGTGGGTCATCAGGGCGCAAGTCTGCCCGAGGGCTTTGATCCGCTAGGTTACTGGATCCAGACATGCAAGCAAAATGGCCTTGAGTTTCATGCTTGGTTCAATCCCTATCGCGCGCGCCATGCAAGTGCGAAGTCTGGTTTTCATGCCAAGCATCTGGCCAGGCAACAGCCACGACTGGTGCTGAAGTACGGGGATCAATGGTGGATGAACCCTGCTGAACCCAAAGCGCTCCAGTGGTCCCTCAACGTAATCGAGGACGTGGTCCGGCGCTATGACCTTGATGCCGTTCATCTGGATGATTACTTCTATCCATATCCGATCAAAGCGCAAGGCAATTCATCAGCACTTGAGTTTCCGGACGAATCCCTGTTCAAGACTTATCGCCGGCGAGGAGGAAAGCTCAGCAGAGCCGATTGGCGTCGAAGCCATGTGGACAACATGGTACGGAGCCTCTACGAGCGGGTCCATAAACAAAAGCCCTGGGTTCGGGTTGGAATCAGCCCCTTTGGCATCGGAAAGCCTGTGCTGCGACCAGCCGGCATTCAGGGCTTTAGTCAATACGATCAGCTCTACGCTGATGTCGAGCGATGGTGCGGGGAGGGTTGGCTCGACTACCTAGCTCCCCAGTTGTACTGGAAGCTTGATCAAACGGCACAGGCCTTTGAGGTGCTGCTAAGGTACTGGTCCGAACGCCTCATCGCAAAGCGACATCTTTGGCCGGGCCTTTACACAAGCTCAATTGCTCAACCCGGTCGCATGTGGCCTGCCAGCGAAATCATTGACCAGATCCGGGAGCAGCGTCGACTCGCTCGTGCAGGCGGCCATATTCATTTCAGCATGATCGCCCTGCTCGAAAACCGGCAAAACATTGCCGTGAGGCTGAGCAGCGAAAGCTATCAGAGGCCAAGCCTTGTGCCGCCAAGTTCATGGCTGAGTCGCGCAGGCCCTGATAGACCGCAACTGATTGAACCCGATCAGCATGGTAACTTAGGCTTTGAATCGCCACTCGGGTCGCGGCCTTGGGGGACCACCCCGGTACGCTGGGTCTTGCATCAACGAAGCGATGAGCACGCGCAATGGTCGATGTCCCACGGCGATGTGAACCTCCATCCGATTACCCTGAGCGCAAATCGACAGTACGTTTTGCGGCTACTTAACCGCGTAGGCGAGGCAAGCGAAGGCATTGCTTTTAGCTGGAAGGGCTGAGTGCGGCAGCATCTATGAACCAGGTCCAACCACCGGGCACCGAAAATCCGAGCAGTTGCCATCTTGCGCTTGATCGCTACACGAGCCAAGATCTTGTGCAGGCATTCGTGCACGATCAGCAGCGCGCTGCGTCTGCCGTGCTGAAGGCTGCACAGGAGTTGAGCAACGCGGTTGAAGCCAGTGCCGAGCGGCTGGCTCGTGGCGGACGTCTGATTTATGCGGGAGCAGGTACAAGCGGTCGCCTCGCCGTCTTGGATGCGGTCGAACTTTTCCCGACGTTTTCATGGTCCCGTGACCGAGCACCCGCGCTGCTGGCCGGGGGACCGGGCGCGATGTTTATTGCGGTGGAGGGTGCCGAGGACAATCGCGAACAGGCTGCGCTCGACTTTCTTGCACTTGAGCCACGCGAAAGCGACGTCGTCTTTGCGATTGCAGCCTCGGGCACCACGCCATTTGCCCTGGCGGTGATCGAGGCGGCAAAACCCTTGGGTTGCCTCACAATTGGTATGGCGAACAATCCGGGCTCCGCGCTCGCCGCAGCCGCGCAGATTGGCATCGTGCTGGACACCGGGCCTGAGGTGATCTCTGGAAGCACCCGCCTTAAAGCCGGTACCGCTCAAAAGATTGCACTCAACAGCTTTTCGAGTTCGGTCATGGTGAGGTTGCATAAAGTTTATGGCAACTTGATGGTCGACCTCAAGGCAACCAACGCGAAGCTCTACCAACGTGCCCTAAGGCTGACGATGACGGTAAGCGGTGCCAGCGCTGTCCAGGCCGAGGAGGCGCTTCTTGCATGTGGATATCGCGTCAAGGTTGCGATCGTGATGCTCAGGTGCGGCTTGCCTGCGAAGCAGGCTGAGTCCTTGCTGTCAGCAATGGCAGGTGATCTACGGGCTGCTTTGGGAGAGCGCTGAATGCCTGAGGTTGAGCACCCTTCCGCCGATAACAACTTGCTGCACAAGCAAGTTGTCACGGTCAAGGACCACGAAATCGGCGCGATAGTCTTTCGAAATCCGTCCGCGGTCCGTTAATTCCAGCATTTGTGCCGGCCGCTCCGAAAGCATCTCGCTCGCCTGGTTCAGACTCAGTCCGATCGATACGAGATTTCGAAAAGCTTGATCCATCGTCAGCGCACTTCCTGCAAGGCTGCCGTCGGGCAAACGAACAGAACCAAGGCAGCGCTGAACCGTCTGTTCACCCAACCGGTAGCTTCCATCCGGCATACCCGTAGCCGCGGTTGCATCGGTGACCGCATACAAGCCCGGAATCGCCCGGTAGGCTGCAAGCATGGCGCCTGGATGGACATGCAAAAGATCGGGAATGATTTCAGCAAACTCAGCATGGGCAAGCGACGCCCCAACCAAACCAGGGCTGCGATGATGAAAACCGGACATCGCATTGAACAAGTGCGTAACGCCGCGTGCTCCGCACCCAAAGGCTTGCTTTGCAAGCGCATAACTTGCCTCGCTGTGGCCAAGCTGCACCGCAAAGCCCGCGTCACGCAGCGCAACAATCAGCCTGAGATGCGCCTCGTTCTCGGGCGCCAGCGTGATAATTCGCAACGCTGCGATCGCATGCAGACTCATGATTTCTTCTAAGCTCGCGGTTTTGGTGTGAGCCGGTTGCGCGCCTAGTTTTTGCGCACTCAAATAAGGCCCTTCAAGATGAACCCCGAGAATCTCCGCCTCAAAGGGTTCAGCCGGCTGATCGGCCTGACTGAAAGGTCTGAGTTCGCTTGGATCGCGCTGGCAGGCCCGTCGATTCGATTGCTTTTGCATCGCTGCGGCAATCGACGCCAGAGCACAGCGGATCGCTTCAATCGGCGCAGTCATGGTGGTCGCGAGCATTGCGCATGTGCCATGCCTCGCATGCAAGGCTGCGATGGTGCTGGCCGAATCGGCTGCATCCATGAAATCTCTTCCGGCCGCGCCGTGGACGTGCAAATCAATAAAGCCAGGAACAATCAACGCACCTTGCCGTTCATGCTGATCTGCCGTCGGTGCTTCGGCAAGAACCGCCTTGATGTGGCAGGCTTCCCAGATCAGACAACCTTCAATCGGACCCTCGGGCGTCAGGATCAAACCATGTACCGAGGACATCGAATCAGTGCGGGTATTCAGGGTCGTCACCGAAGTCCGCCAGATCGTTAGAATGCGTCATGCTATTGAACGCCATTTGGGTCGGTTTCTTCCTCATCGGTTTTCTGGTTGCGTTTTTCAAAATGCTCCAAGGCGATCTTGGCATATTCACCCGGCTCATGTCCGGACTTTTTGATGCGGCAAAAACCGGCTTTGACATTTCCTTGGGACTTGTCGGTGTCATGAGCCTGTGGCTTGGGATCATGCGGATCGGCGAAAAGGCCGGGCTCATTGAGCAGTTTGCAAAGCTGCTTGCGCCTTTGTTTCATCGCATCTTCCCCGAAGTCCCTAAGGGTCATCCGGCCTCGGGAAGTATCGTCATGAACATGTCCGCCAACATGCTTGGTCTGGACAACGCGGCAACACCGCTCGGACTGAAGGCCATGAAAGAACTGCAACTACTCAATCCGAAACCGGATCAGGCTTCCGATGCCATGATCATGTTTTTGGTGTTGAATACCGCTGGGATCACCCTGATTCCGACATCAGTGATTGCCATTCGCCAAACCATGGCCATTGAGCAAGGCTTAAAGGGCTTTAACGGCGCCGATATTTTCCTGCCGGCCCTGATCGGTACCTTTGTCTCTTTCAGCGCTGGCCTGATTGCTGTGGCCTGGGTGCAGCGGATCCGCTTGACCTCGCCACCCGTCCTGAGCTTTTTCGCAGCTTTTGGCGGGCTAATCGGACTGCTTTATCTTTCGTTACAAGGTTTGGAATCGCATCAACTCAATCAACGCATCGGACTAATCGGCAGTGTGGTAATTCTCAGTGTCATCAGTCTCTTCATGCTTGCTGCTGTCATACGTCAGGTTAATGTGTATGAGAGCTTTGTCGATGGCGCCAAGGAAGGTTTCAGCGTTGCGGTGCAAATCATTCCTTATCTGGTTGCTATGCTTGTAGCCATCTCTGTTTTCAGAAATTCCGGCTGTATGGATTATATCGTTCACGGAATTGGATCGATTGTTCGAGAGCTCGGATGGGATGACCGTTTTGTGGCTGCGCTTCCGGTTGGACTAATGAAAGTGTTAAGTGGCAGTGGTGCAAGAGGCCTGATGGTCGATGTGATGAAAACGTACGGCGTTGATTCCTTTGAGGGTCAACTTGCAGCCATTATTCAGGGTTCGACTGAAACCACCTTTTATGTTCTTGCGGTGTACTTTGGCAGCGTCAACATCCGGAAAACCCGTCACGCACTGGCTTGTGCGCTATGGGCTGATCTCATCGGCCTGATCGCCGCCATCCTGATTGCCTATGCCTTCTTCGGCCACAGCTTGTAATGTCCGCAGAGCCTCTTTCGGGCAGCACCGGTGGCTGCAGGAATTCCAGGGCCGCTCGATGAGCCACCGCGCAATAGGCCCATACCTCAAGGGTGGGCAAAGCGGTCCGATGGGCTTATAGTGATACGATGCCCTGGCCTCAATCCGACCCAACCCGAGAAGACGCAGCATTTCGACAACTGTGCACTGACTGCGGTATTTCAAGAACTGCAAAAGCCAAGCGCTGTGCACAGGCCTGCCAGTTCATCAAACCCGAATACGAGCGGCTCGAAATCATGGTGCATGGGCGCAGCCGTGGTCAGCCGCTTGCTCAGGTGCTTCGCGAACCGGTTCAGGAAAAGGCCAAGGCGCAGCCCTCAAACCACAGCGCCGCCGATCAGGCAACGCCACCTGCGCTTGGCGACGAAAGCTTTTTTGGGCCAATGCAAGCGATGTACCGCGCAAAACTGCAGCAACCCTTAAAGGGTGCGCAATGGACAGGTATTACCACCGCGCTGGCTGCGCGCCTGCTCGATCTCAACTTGATCGATGCAGTCATTACCATGAAGGCCGATCCGAATGATCGATGGAAGCCCACACCCGTGATTGTGACTGCGCCTGATGAGCTTGCGCAGTGTCGTGGCATGCGCATGGGCTATGCGCCTTTGCTTGCCCTGATCGAACCCGCGCTTGCGCGCGGCCTCAAGCGTCTGGCGGTAATCGGTATCCCTTGCCAGGTTTATGCCCTCAGAGCCTTGCACGCGGATTGGGAGCAACAAGGCTTGGCGTCTTTGTATGTGATCGGCACACCCTGTTCGGATAACACGCATACCGAGCGCTTCCATCAGTTTTTGGCACTTCTCGACCCCCATCCGGAAACGATCCATTATCTGGAATTTAGAGCTGACTACCATGTTGAATTGCGTTTTTCAGATGGTCGCAAGCGTTTGATCCCCTTTTTGCAGCTACCGCTCAGCACCTTGCCCCCTGACTTTTTCCCAACCACCTGCAAGAGTTGCGTCGACTACAGCAACGTGCTGGCCGATATCACCGTAGGCTACATGGGAGGAAGCGGGGATCAGTGGCTTATTGTGCGTAACGCGAAGGGACGCTTTATGCTCGATCAGCTACAGGGTCAAATTGACTTGACCGCACCGGCACAGGCCGGAAAGCGCAGCGGCGCCGTTAAAGCTTTTCATGAGAATCTGCTCAAGGCTGCCGGCGGCCTGCCCTTGCGGCGCATGCCCGATTGGCTCAGACCGATCGTTGGCTGGCTGATGCCTCGAATCGGACCGCGCGGGCTTGAGTTTGCGCGCGCCCGGATCGAGATGAAAGCGATCGAGACGATCGTGACGCTCAGACAACAGCACCCTGCACGAATCAAGTCGATGGTGCCAAAGCACGTCTGGCAACTTGCAAGCGCCTACGGTATTGAGCCGCAAGCCGGTGAGCACGAACACCCAAGCAGCAGGGAGGCTGCTGCTGCACGCAGCCCGCCAGGCAAACAGGTCACCAAGGGGATTGAGCACTGATGCCAGATCAGCTTGCATGCAACGCAGCTGCAGATCGATTGATTTATCTGCACGGTTTTCGATCATCACCGGCCTCGTTCAAGGCAAGCCTGATGCGTTCATGCTTCACCGAGGCGGCGATGGCTGATCGCTTTTGCTGTCCGCAGCTGCCGATGTCACCCAAGGCAAGCCTGGCGCTCATTGACGCGCTCTACAAGCCCACGGCGCGCGATGTCTTTGTCGGATCTTCACTGGGTGGACTTTATGCTCATTGGCTTGCCGAGCGCTACGGATCGCGTTGCGTGCTGCTCAATCCGGCGATTTATCCCGCTCGCAAGCTCGCCACCTACATCGGCCCCGTGAAGGCTTACCACGATGACAAGGACTTGCAGTGGACCGAAAACGATGTTCAGGAGTTGATCAGCATCGAATCGGTCGCAATCACCGATCCTGATCGCTACCTGCTTGTGGCCGCTACCGGCGATGAGCTCATCGACTGGCGCGACATGACCGCACGCTATGCAAACACGCAACAAATCATTGTTGAAGGAAGCGATCATGCCCTGAGCTGTTTTGCTCAATACCTTCATCAGGTTCTGGCCTTTGCCGGTTTTCACGAGGCTCTGCCAACCTGACAACAGCCTGCGCTTCAAGCTGTCTGATCAAGGCATCATCAAGACCAAGGCTTTGAAGCAGATCAAGGCTGTCAGCCCCCAGTGCCGGCGGGTCGCTGCGCAGACCGAGGCGCTGACCCCGCATCGAAACAGGCAGTAAAACCGTGTGCGTGAGGCGCCCATCGGGTAGTGTCATCGGAACCAGACCTCCTGATGCCAGCAGGTGGGGATCTTGAAACAAATGCTCGGGCTTTTCAATCGGCGCAAAGGGCAGCCCATGGGACGCAAAGCGCTGGGCGAGCTCGGCTGCGGAAAAATGCCTTAACTGCTCGCGCAAATGGGGAATCAGGCTTTCCCGCTGAAGAACTCTATCGTTATTGGTTTTAAATAATGGATCGTTCCACAAGCTCTCAAATCCAAAAAGCTCACAGAAGATCTTCCATTGCCTGTCGCTCACCACCGCAAGAAAGATTTGTTGCTGATCGCGCACGGTGAAAACATCGTAAATGCCCCAAGCCGAAATTCGATGCGGCATCGGCGCAGCCGGAGCGCCTGTGATCGCGAACTGCATCATGTGTTGCGCAACCAGAAACACATTGTTCTCAAAAAGTGCGGATTGGACCACCTGCCCCTTGCCGCTACGATCACGTTCACGGATTGCGGCAAGAATTGCAATCGCCGCAAACATGCCCCCCATGATGTCATTCACGCTTGAGCCTGCGCGCAAAGGATCGCCGATGCGTCCGGTCATGTAGGCCAGACCGCCCATCATCTGGACCACTTCGTCCAAGGCGGTGCGATGTTCATAAGGGCCCGGCAAAAAGCCTTTCAGGCTTGCATAAATCACATGCGGATGTCGCGCCCGAAGCGCATCAGGGCCAAAGGAGAACTTATCGAGCGCGCCTTGTTTGAAGTTCTCGATGACGACATCAACTCCGCCAAGCAGCCGCTCAACGATCTCGCGGCCTTTTTCGCTTTCCAGATCGATGGCTAAACTTTTTTTATTTCGATTAAAGAGGGGGAAAAAGCCAGCACCCGACCCGAGCAGCTTTCGGGTGCTATCGCCCTTGATCGGTTCGACTTTGATCACCTCAGCCCCCAGATCGGCGAGAACCAGACCGCAGCTTGGACCCATCACCATATGGGAAAACTCCAAAACCCTCAGCCCTGCAAGCGGCAAGCGCGCTTGCCTTTCCGATGCTCGCTTGCTTGGCTGCGCCTTTGCTTCGCGTCGTTGTCCCGCTTGCTCTGCCTTGATCGAAACGGCTTGAAAGGTCTTGGGCAGTCCGGCCTCAGGCAACATCCCATAGAGGGTCTCTGAGGGAAGGCCCTTTCTCAAGGGTTCACGCGCTTGCATCAGGCGATCAAGGTCAATGCCGGTGTGCACACCCATGGACTCGAACATGAACACCAGATCTTCGGTCACCACATTGCCCGAGGCGCCTGGCGCATAAGGGCAGCCACCGAGACCTGCCAGCGAGCTGTCAAAGGTTCGAACCCCGGTTTCGAAGGCAGCAAGGCAGTTGGCAAGTCCCAGGCCGCGGGTGTTGTGCAAATGCGCAGCGCCGAGTTTTTCACCAATGGCCTCACGCACACGATAAAAAAGCCTGCGAATCTGCGCCGGATTTGCATAACCGCTGGTATCGGAAAGTCCGGTTTCATCGGCGCCGCAATCGGCAAGCGCGCTTGCCAATGCGACCACCTGGTCTTCGCTGACCTCGCCTTGAATCGTACATCCGAAAGCGGTTGCAAGGTTGGCCTCGATACGGACTGCAGGTGCATGTGCATTGCGATAAGCAACGATCGCTGCCACCTCGCTAAGCATTTGCTCAGTCGTCTTTCGCACATTAGCCATCGAATGCGCTTGGCTTGCAGACACCGGAATCGTGAGCTTGTGCACGCCGGCTGCAATTGCAGCTTGCGCACCGCGAAGGTTGGGGACCAGCGCCATCACGCTCAGCTCCGGAAGCGTTAAGGCATGCGCAACCACTTCGGCAGCATCCGCAAGCTGTGGAAGCAAGCGCGCCGGCACAAAGGAGCCCACCTCAATTTCCTTAAGGCCTGCGGCATGCAAGGCGGTGATCCAGTCCTTTTTGGCCGCCGTTGGCATCACAGCCTTGACCGACTGCAAACCGTCGCGCGGACCCACCTCGCAAATAACCACCGAGTCGCTCATCGGCTCAGACTTTGGAGGCAATCACTGCCTAAGCTCGGTACCAATGCCTCACACCAGCGATAAAGCGGTTGACGCCTTCAACCACGGTTTCTGGCGCCAGCGCCCCGTAGGACAGGCGTTGCAGATTACGGTTTTGGGTATTGTCTAATCCGAAGGCAAAGCCCGGAACGCAGGCCACTTTGTATTCCCGCGCCAGAAATTGATTAAAGGCCAGGCGATCGTCGACCCCGGGCAGCGACACCATCACATAAAAAGCGCCCTTTGTGGGGTGGAAGTCAACCAGTGGTCGCAAGGAGGCCAAGAGGTCATAAACCTGAGATCGTACTTGAGCCAGTCGCGCAACCTGCTCATCGATCGCCTGACGCGGACGCTTGAGCACTTCAATTGCAAGCAGTTGCGAAACAACCGGTGCACAAATCAGGTTGGTGTCCTGAACTTTGTTCATCGCCTCATGCAAATGCTCGGGGTAAACCACATAACCGACGCGCCAACTCGCCATCCCGTAATTTTTAGAAAACGAATAAAAGGACAAGCTGTGTTCGCTTGCATCGGCTTGACTTGCCGCCGAAAAGTGCTGCGCACCATCATAGGTAAAGTATTCGTAGGCTTCATCCGAAAAGTGATAAAGACCATAGCGCTTGCACAGGCGATTGATGGCCATCAAGTCCTCCGGGTGGTAGACCACACCGGTGGGGTTGTTGGGTGAAACCGTGACCACCGCACGGGTGCGCTTTGTAATGGCCGACTCGATCGCATCGATATCAAGTTGATAATCATCCCGGCTCGTCACAGCCACAGGCACGCAGCCGCACATCCGGATTGCCATTTCCTGATTGAAGTAATAGGGAAGCGGCAAGATGAACTCGTCGCCCGGATCACCGACTGCCAGCACCGCGTTGAGAAAGGCCATGTTGCTGCCAGCGGTCACCATAATCCGAAAGCCTTGTGAAACATCGATCCGATTGACCCGCGCCAGCTTATCGCTCAGCGCATCACAAAGGGCCGGGAGCCCGCCAACAGCCTGATACTTATGCAAAGGCAAGTCAGCCATCAGTGCCGGCAAGCGCGCCACATCTTCTGGCGGCGGACCATAGCTCACCACGCCCTGTCCGAGCGAGATACAACCCGGGTTGTCCCGCACCATCGCTGCAATCGTTGGAATGATCGGCAACTCGACCGAGTCGATGCGAGCGGATGCTTTCACTCGATAGCCTTCCAAAAGGTATCTTTGTGGACCAGCTTACCGTTCTGAAAACGAAACAGATCGCAACCGTTGAGTTCGAGCTTGCTGCCATTGCGCAAATCCGTACCGGTCACCACCCAGTAAGAGACCCCATAAGCGCCGCAAGCGCTGACAAATCGATACTGAGGGTGCCAGTACATATCCGGAATATACGAAAAGCGCTCACGCAAAAAATCGCCGATCGCCTGCTTTCCCCTGAGTTCGATTCCCTCTTTGACCGGACCGCGTGCGGTCGCAAACACGCCGTCCTCAGCAAAGTATTCCAGGATTCGATCAACATCGCGACTGTTGAAAGCTGCCTCGATTTCAGCCACAAGCGCCTCGCTTACCTGCTCTGCCATGGTTATCAAGCTCCGTTGAAAAGTTCAAAATTGTCGCGGCGAACCGTATCCTCAGCAGTCGTTGCAAGTCCCGCAGAGGTCCGGTTTTTGACTTTACAACAGCCGCTTCGGACTTGAGGACGATCACCCCCGAGGTGCCAGACGCCTTTCGACTTCATCCTTCCTTAGAATCCCAGGATTCATTGCGAGCAGGAAATACGTTTATGGCCTCACGATTGCCCCCCAAAGCCAAGCCCAAGGGCCAAAGACTGGAGCACTATGCCGATGCCAGGCCTGGTCAGGCCTGGCCCAAGGCGCTTTATGCGCTGCTCAAAGCACAGGACATCAAACAGGTCGCGCTTGTGCCCGACGCAGGCCATGCGCCGCTGATCCGGCTTTGCGAAGCCGACCGGGCGATCACGATGGTGAGACTCACCACCGAAGAAGAGGGCGTTGCACTGCTCGGGGGCGCCTGGCTTGGCGGACAACGGGGCGTCTTACTGATGCAAAGCTCAGGCGTTGGCAATTGCATCAACATGCTGAGCCTTTCGAGCATGTGTCAGTTCCCCTTGCTGATGCTGATCACGATGCGCGGTGACCACGGCGAGTTTAATGCGGCGCAAATCCCGATGGGTCAGGCCACCCAAACCGTGTTGGAAGCCATGGGAGTCATTGTCAAGCGCGCCGATTCGGCTGATACGGTGATCGATGCGGTTGAGGGAGCGATCAAGCTTGCCTTCAACGGCTACCGAGCCACCGCAGTGTTGCTCGGACAACAACTTCTCGGTGCGAAAGATTTTCGCAAACTTGCCCAAGCGGAGTAGACCCATGGCCAAACTTCTCAAACGCCGCAAGGTTGTTCAGACCTTGCTTGCCGAGCGCGGTGATTTGCTGGTGATCGGCGGCCTGGGCGCACCGGCCTGGGACATCACTGCCGCCGGCGATCACCCAAACAATTTCCCGATGTGGGGCGCCATGGGTGGCGCGGCAATGCTGGGACTAGGGCTTGCACTTTCTCAAAGCCAGCGTCGGGTTCTTGTGATCACCGGCGATGGCGAAATGCTGATGGGCATCGGCAGCCTGGCAACCATCGCGATTACCGCAGTCCCGAATTTGAGCATTGTGGTGCTTGACAATGAGACCTACGGGGAGACCGGGCAGCAGGATACCGCGACCAAACATGGCGTGAGCCTCTCCGGAATTGCAAGAGCTTGCGGTATCCAGGATTGTCGCGACGTGAGCCGCATGGCTGAAGTTCAAGCGCTTCGCGATCGCATTCATGAGGGCAGCGGAAGCCTTTTTGCACAAATCAAGATCGATCCGGAAAAGCTTGCGCTGGTACTGCCTCCCCGTGATAGCACTTATATCAAAAACAGAATGAGGCTTGCGATACTCGGTGAGGCTGCGCTGCATGACTGAGCCAGCGCTCGTGTCTGAGTCGCGCCGCAAGGCCTTTTGCATCTGCGGTCTGTACCGCGATTAAGGCGCATTCAGGACTAAAGGAAACATCCATGCGTATTGGTGTGATGGGGACTGGAGCCGTCGGTGGCTATTTTGGAGGGATGCTGGCTAAGGCCGGTCATGAGCTTCGGTTCATTGCGCGCGAGCATCAGGCACAAGCGATTGCAAGCGGTGGCTTGAGCATTCGCAGCGCGACCTGGCAATCCACACTCCATGTGCCGCACATTCAGGTGAGCAGCGACCCGAGCCTTTTGGCTGATTGCGAAGGCATTTTGTTCTGTGTGAAATCCACCGATACAGAAGCTGCATCGATCCAGATTCGGGATCATTTAAGCCAGGACTGCTGGGTAATGAGTTTGCAAAACGGCGTCGATAATCCGATTCGAGCCCAGAAGCTTCTCAACCGTCTGGTGATTCCGGCTGTGGTTTACGTCGCCACAGCCATGCCTGAGCCGGGCTTGATTGAACACTTCGGTCGCGGCGATCTGGTGATCGGACCGCCATCGGAAGCGCAGCAAGCAATTGCAAGCGGGCATGAAAGGATCAGCGAAGCGCTCTTGCAAAACATCCGCAAAGTCTTTATCGCAAGCGGTATACCGCTGGAAGTGAGCGCAAATGTCCAACAAGCGCTTTGGTCCAAATTGCTGGTCAATTGCGCCTACAACGCCATCTCGGCGCTGGCGCAAACCGATTACGGCAGGCTCACAGCCCATGAGCCAATCCGACAGACGATGCTTGCGCTGATTCACGAGGTGCTTGCGGTCTCGCATGCGGCTGGCGTGGGCCTGCAAAGCGAAGCGTCCATTGCGATGTGTGAAAAGATCGCGCAGGCGATGCCCTTGCAACGATCGTCGACCGCACAAGACATCGCCCGTAAAAAGCGCACTGAAATCGATCATCTCAATGGCTTTGTGGTGCGCGAGGGACAGCGTTTGTCGGTCGCCACACCGGTCAATCAATGCTTGTACGCGCTGGTGAAACTGATTGAGTCCGAGTTTGATAAGGCCTGAGCGGCAGCCCCTACCTGCCGCCTTTCATGATTGGCTTTGCGCGCTCGGTTTGTTTCAAGCAGGCGAGGCGGTTCAAGCCCTGGCCCTGCAAGGCGGCGTATCCTCCGATATCTGGCAGTTTGAATACCAGGGTCGCGCTTATTGTGTGAAGCGCGCCCTCCCCCGACTCAAGGTCGAGGCGACTTGGGAAGCGCCGCTGGTTCGAAATGCTTATGAGGCCGACTGGTTACGCTATGTTCATCAGCTTGACCCGAGCTACGCCCCGGGCTGTTTGGCCAACGACGTCGATCGCGGCATGCTCTTGATGCCTTATTTGCCGGCGTCGGATTATCGCTTGTGGAAAAGCCTACTTTTCGAAGGACAGAGTACCGCCGAACAGGCTAAGGCAGTCGGTTTTCGACTGGCCCATATTCACGCGGTTTCGGCAAAAGATCCAGCCTTACTTGCCAGGTTCGACCACATGGCGCACTTTCATACGATTCGGCTTGAGCCCTATTTGCTTGCCACAGCGATCAGGCATCCGGATCTGTTGGATCGGTTAAGCGCACTGGCACAGCGCTGCGCCCGCACGAAAAAATGCCTGATTCACGGCGACGTCAGTCCGAAAAATCTGCTCATCAGCCCAAGGGGACCGATGTTTTTAGACGCCGAATGCGCCTGCTGGGGCGACCCCGCATTCGATATGGCCTTTTGCCTCAATCATCTGCTGCTCAAGCGGGTCTGGGTCGCTTCGCTGAGCGGGCTTTATCACGAGAGTTTTCACAGCTTTCTTGAAGGCTATCGTGAGGGCGTTGCGCGCTACGGCGCATGGGAGGATCAGCATGCGCTGGAGCGCCGTGCAGCCGACTTGTTGCCGGCCTTGAGCTTGGCGCGTATCGACGGCAAGTCGCCAGTTGAGTACATTCAATGCGATGCGCAAAAGGCCTTCGTCCGACATCAGGCGCGGGCAGCGCTGGCTGCTAAGCTCGATCTTGAAGCGATCAACGAACAATGGCTAAGCAAGCGGGAAAGCGATGCAACAAACGACGATCACTGAACTTCGCGCACGTCGCATTTGGGACAGCCGAGGTAGGCCAACGATTGAAGCGCAGGTTCAACTTGCCGACGGCAGTCTAGGACTGGGGCAGGCCCCCGCAGGGGCGTCCACCGGCAGGCATGAAGCCTTGGAACTTCGCGATGGCGATGACGATCCCTTCTTGGGTGGCTTGGATGTGCAAACGGCGATCAGGCAATGTGATGCGCTTATCCGGCCGATGCTCATCGGACAGCAGGCCGATCAACAATCGCAGATCGACCAGTGCTTGATCGACATCGATCCGCATCCGAACAAGGCCAAGCTTGGCGCAAACACCACGCTGGCTGTGTCGCTTGCCTGCGCCAAAGCGGCTGCGCAGTCCAAAGCTATCGCTTTGTACGAACACCTGGCCGCTCAATTGCCCGCGGCGCAAAGCGAGCAGGCGTTCAAGGCTGGCTGGCGGCTGCCGCTGCCCCAGATTCAAATCTTTGGCGGCGGTGCGCATGCCGCAAAGCGCATCGATGTGCAGGATTTGATGGTGACCTGCCCTGCTGCCTCTACGGTTGGGGAGGCTCTGGCCTGGACCGCTCGCGTGTACCGGGCGGCCGGCGAGGTGATGCGCAAGCGGCGGGCAAGTTATGGCGTTGCTGATGAAGGCGGATGGTGGCCTGATTTCAAGCGCAACGAAGATGCGCTTGATTGCCTGATGGAAAGTATTGAATTGGCGGGTCTGAAGCCTGGCGAGGAGGTGTGGTTTGCGCTTGATATTGCAGCAAGCCAATTGTTTTCCAAGGGTGCTTATCAGCTTGCGCTTGAGCAGCGTGCGCTCAGCGCGCAGGACATGATCGCGATGTTCACCGGCTGGCACGCGCGCTATCCGATCGCTTCAATTGAAGACCCCTTGGCTGAGGATGACAGCGAAGGCTTTATCGCGATCACAAAGGCTTTGGGCCACAAGCTGCAAATCGTCGGCGACGATTTTCTGGTGACCAGCGCCCAACGCATCCGCGAGGCGGCAAGGCAGGGCGCAGCCAATGCGGTCTTGCTCAAACCCAATCAACGCGGAACCCTGAGCGAAACATGCCAAGCTTGGCAAATTGCCCAGGATGTCGGCTACCAGGGCATTGTTTCAGCGCGTTCCGGCGAAACCGAAGATCACAGCATTGTGCATCTTGCAATCGCCTGGGGCGTGCCACAACTCAAAGTCGGTTCGTTCTCACGTGGAGAACGTATGGTGAAGTGGAACGAATTACTGCGGCTAGAGGATCAGCTGGGCGATCGGGCTTTTTTTGCAGGCGCAGCAGCCTTGCAGCGCATCAGGAGTTGATGATGTTAAAGGTCTGGGGACGACGCAATTCCATCAATGTGATGAAAGTGCTCTGGATTTGCGACGAGCTGAACCTGCCGGTTGAACAAATCGACGCAGGCTTGCACTACGGGCTTGTAAACACCCCCGAATACGCAGCGATGAACCCGAATCGGCGCGTGCCAACAATCGATGACCATGGCACGGTGCTTTTTGAGTCCAATGTGATTTGCCGCTACCTGGCGGCGAAACATCAGCGCGAGGACTTGTTGCCAGCCGATTTGCAACAACGTTTTTTCGTGGAACGTTGGATGGATTGGGCTTCGTTCAGCATCAGCCAGGGCATGACGCCTTTGTTCTGGCAATTGATCCGCACCCCACCTGAAAAACGCAACGCCGACACCATTACCTCAGCCATCGTCGAATCCGAGCGCTGCATGCGGATCATCAATGAGGCGGTCGCAAAAGGCGGTTTCATGCACGGTGATCATTTCACCCTTGCCGATGTGCCCTGTGCCGCCTTTGTTCACCGATGGCTCAAGCTACCGATCGAGCATGCGGTCCTGCCCGCCATGGAGGACTACTATCAGCGCATGCTCAAGCGCGCTGCGTACCAAAAACATGTAGCACTTGATTTAACTTGAACCCTGTCTCGCAATGACTTTGAGCGCCTTGTGATGGGCGCTTCGTATGAAGCGCCTTGTGTTGAACGCTTGCTCCGGATTCGAAGCAAGGCAAGCTGAGCTTAGCTTCCGGCAGTGATGCCATGCTCCTTGATGACTTTGGCCCAGCGGTTGATTTGCTCATCGAGAAACTTGCCGAGTACTTCCGGTGAGGAAAGGCTCAAATTCATACCCTGGCTGCTGAGCCGTTCCTTGGCCGCGGGATCCGAAAGAATCTTGGCCAGTTCCTTGTTGACGCGTGCAACCACTTCAGGCGGTGTTTTTGCTGGCGCAAAAACACCCCACCAGGCCAGGGCTTCAAAGCCAGGCAAGCCCTGCTCAGCGATGGTCGGAACATCGGGCAAAACCGGATCGCGTTTAGCCGAAGTCACAGCCAGCGGAAACAAGGTTCCCGCCTTGATATGCGTTGAGAAAAGTGCCGTGGTTGCCATCGCGAACGGAACATGGCCAGCAATCGCGTCCTGAGCAAGGGGTCCACCGCCCTTGTAGGGCACATGCTGCATCGGGAACTTCATTTGTGAGGCAAGGGTCGTCATCGCCAACTGCGCAAGGCTGCCGGTGCCAATCGTTCCATAATTGAGACCACCGGCTGATGATTTGGCTGACTTCACAAGCTCGGAAAAGCTGCGCTGGGGCTGGGACTTGTGCGCAACAATTACCATCGCGCCGGTGGCAATCAACATCACCGGCGTGAGATCGTTGCGGGTGTCGTAAGCGATATTGGGAATCAGGCTCGGGTTGGTCGCATGCGTATCGAAGACAAAAACGAAGGTATGACCATCGGGCGGTGCTTTGGCAGCAGCAAGCGTGCCGATCGAACCATTGCCCCCTGCACGATTCTCCACCAGTACCTGCGTGCCCAGAGCCTGAGACAGCGGTTGAGCGACAAGACGGGCAAGCTGGTCTGTGGTGCCACCCGGGGGAAAGGGAGAAATCAGGCGAATCGGCTTACCACCGGGCCAGGCACTGGCTGACTGCGCCATGGCCTGGGTCCCGACCAAACCCCATGCCAACCCTGATGCCAGCAGACCTGCGGCCAGACCCCGGATCAGCGATCGGGTTGCGTGTCGCTGAGGGTTTGCGCTGATCTTTGGGTTATTTGGTCTTGGCATGCTGCGATCTCCTTGTTTCGCGTGGATAGACCGAGCTTAAACCCAACCTCCGGCAAAGGGAAATGCCTGACCTGCGAAAAAATTGACTTCGCGCGAGACCAGGAAAACGGCGAACAAGGCGTCTTCTTGCGGCGTCGCAAGCCGACCAAGTGGGACCTCACGTTTTAATCTTTCCTGGAACGCCTCAAGGGCTTGAACCTCAGGCGGATAGTAGGTCGGATTTTCAACAAAGTTTTGAGCGATCAAATTGACGTGGACTTGATGCATAGCCATCTCAACGCCGACTGCACGCACCCAGGCTAGTTGCGCGCCGCGCGCCGCGGCATAGCTTGAAACATTGCGTTGACCGCGCAGGGCTGTTGCACTGCCCATGACCAAAAGCTTGCCCTGCTTTCGCGCAATCATCGAAGGAAAAAAGCCTCGCGCAATCCCTGGCAATGGATCAACCAGGGCCGCAAACACCGAGCGCCACTCCTCATCTGACACCTGATGACAGCGGGTTTGCGGTGAGGGAAGGGCCAGATTCGCAATCACCGCATCGATTGGGCCTTGCGCAACCACCGCCTCGGCCATCGCTGCAAACGCAGGCGCATCTTGCGGGTTGGTGTTGTCGGCAATGACCCTTGCCCCGTGATTTTCGAAGCATTCGCAAAGAGCCGGGCCCATGAACGCTTTCGACTGGGTAATCAAAACCCGCTGACCCTTCAAGCTGTCACCGATGCGGACCATAGCCGATTGCTCCCCTTTTTGCCGCGATAGCCTGGCGCAGCCAATGCTGCGCCACCCAAGGCTCAAGGCATCAAGGATAAGGCTTCATCAAAAGGCTCGTCGACATCAAGCGCTTGAAAGGTCTCAAACATGGCCATCAGCGCTCCAGCATGGGGCAATTCCGCGAAGGCAAGCTGTTGATCGATCTCAATTTCGCCACGTTTCATGCGTTCAGGTGCGAATCCTGGCATCGCTGGCATGGCCGGGCGCATCCCCCGCCAGACCCTCATACGATCAGCGCCCAGCTCGCGGTGCAGCCGCATGATGGTGCGCTGCTCAGGCGATAACTTCTCATACAAGGCGCGGACGAGCCCGGCGGTCTGCTCGAGTTGTTTGGCCTGTTCACGCAAGCGCGAAGCACGCTGCTCAAGCGCCTGATCCGGGCTCAGTTTCAAAGCCTGGTCCCGGTGCTGATCCTGAGGCCTTTGCTGGAGCTGCTGTTGCGGCTGTGCTTGTTGCGCTTGCTCGCTCGCGCCGCTCTGCCCTGCATAGCCTAAAGCCGTCGCAGCGCGCCTCGTCTTGATTTGCTCGGCTAAAACCTGGGCCCGAAGCATCAGGTGCTCGCGCAAAGCGTCCCATGAAGCCTGCTGATCCGCTTTAAGGTGAAGATCCTGGCCAAGCCGGTCAAGACGGTTTTGGGTGCGCCGCACCGGATCCATCATGCGCTGGTGCATCCACCGCATCGCCTGATGCCGAGCCTGCGTGTCGGCCGCTGGCATCGGAGCAACGGGTAATGGCTGAGCGAGGCTTGTGCCAATCAAAAGCTTGGCTGAAACCGCAATCAAAGCGGTGCGCGTGAGAGCTTGAGAGCGAAAGTGCATAGAGGATCCTTTGCGTGACTTGCGAGGCTGTTTCCGGAAAGTGCCGCAGCTGAGACAATAGCGTTATTCGTACTGTAAAGTTCCCGGAGTGCACATGGCTATCAATACCGCGCTTGATCCCGCAGCGCTTGAGCTGATTGATTCGATTCGAAGCGGCAAAGCGCTGAGCTTATTCAAGCCTGCCTCAGACCAGCCAGCCGATGAGATCGCACAAAGCGCTTATTTGGCTCGCCTGCTCAGACAGGATATTCATCAGCAGCCTGAACTTGCCTTTGAAGAACACCGCACCTCAGCCATCGTGGCAAGCATGCTGCGGATGTGGGGTTATGAGGTCCATGAGGGCGTTGGCCGCACCGGCGTGGTCGCAGTAATGCACTTTGTAGCGAAGGCGAAGGACCCCGCCGATCTCGGCCCGGGTTTTGGCTTTCGTGCCGACATGGACGCGTTGCCGATCCAAGAGCAAACGGGCAAGGCCTATGCAAGCCGACGCGCCGGGTTCATGCATGCCTGTGGCCACGACGGCCATACCGCCAGTCTTTTAGGCGCTGCGCGTTTGATCGCCCAACGCAAGGCGCAAGCTGCCTGCGAGAACTGGCATGGACGCTTGCATTTGATCTTTCAGCCTGCTGAGGAAAACGGACAGGACGGCGGGGGGGCGATGGCCATGGTCAGGGATGGCCTCTTTGAGCGTTTTCCCTGTGAACAAATTTTCGGGATGCACAATGCACCGACTCTGGGGCTTGGAAAAGTGCACTTGCGACCGGGACCCATGATGGCCTCGAGCGATCGGGTTGACGTCTTGATTGAAGGCAAGGGCGGCCATGCTGCATTCCCGCACCGCAGTGTCGACCCGACCGTTGCAGCCGCTTCCGTGGTCATGGCCCTGCAAAGCATTGTGTCGCGTAATGTCGATCCATTTGCCAATGCGGTGATTTCGATAGGCAAACTGATTGCCGGCGAAAGAGGCACCCACAACGTCATTCCGCAGCAAGCCAGGCTTGAACTGAGCGTGCGGGCGCTCGATCCAACAACCCGTGACTTGCTTGAAAGCCGGATCAGGCGTTTGATCGAACTGCAGTGCGAGAGTTTCGGCTGCAGCGCAAGCGTCGATTACCGCAGGGGCTACCCGGTTCTGGTGAATCACCCGGCAAGCGCTGCATTGGTCGAGCAAGTTGCCCGGGAATGCTTTGGCGATGACATGGTCGACGGGCAAACTGCCGCCATTGCCGGCAGTGAAGACTTTGCCAGCATGCTGGAAGTCAGGCCGGGTTGTTACTTCCTGATGGGAAATGGCGATTCGCCTGGCAGTTGCATGGTCCATCACCCAGGATATGACTTCAATGACGATTTACTCCCTGCATCGATTCGCATGTGGACCGCATTGGCCCAAAAACTGCTTGCGCTGGCTTAAAGCTGGTGTTGCGATTGCACTCGCGATTGCACTGGCGATTGCCTCAGGGTTAGCGATGGCTATCGAAGAGCCTCGCTACAAGCTCTTGTTGCAAGAAGATCGCATGGAGCTTCGGGCTTACGCGCCCTTTACCGTCGCCGAAGTACAGGTCGAGGGAAGTTTTGACGAGGCATCACGCCGTGGCTTCAGACTGATTGCCGATTATATTTTCGGTAACAACCAATCGGTTCAACAACCGGATCGTTCTGAAAAAATTGCAATGACTGCCCCCGTCACGGTCGAGCCCAATGCAAGCGCCCAAGGAGAGCAGTGGCGCATGCATTTTGTGATGCCTTCGAGCTACCGATTGCAGTCTTTGCCCAAGCCCAACAACAGCGCTGTGCGCCTTCGGGAAGTCGAAGAAGGGCTCTATGCGGTGATTCGCTTTTCAGGGTTTACCACCCAGTCAGCCATCGAAGATCGCAGTGCGCAGTTAAGGCAGTGGATTCAGGCCAAAGCCTGGACAGCACTTGGGGGCCCGCAAATTGCCCGTTATAACGATCCCTTCACCCTGCCCTTTAACCGGCGCAACGAAATTCTTATCCCGGTCCGGCAAAACTGAAACCTCGATTGCAAGCTTATTGCAACAAGCCTTGGTTGAGTTCGAGCTGGCGATCTGCAATCGCATCGCAAAAGTAGCGGTTCTGCTCAGACAAGAGGATCGAAAGCCCTGCCCGCTTCATCGACACAATCGCCTGCGCCATTGCTTCGACGATTTTGGGTGCCACCCCTTCAGAGGGCTCATCGAGTAGCAAGAGCTGAGGTTGACCCATCAGGGCCCGAGCAATGCTGAGCATTTGTTGCTCACCACCCGACGTCTGTCCGGCCGAACGTTTGAGCATCGGGGCAAGCGGCGGAAAGAGGGTCAACACGGCTTCAAGATCCCAAAGCCCTGAGCGCTGGCCCCGCGATAGGCTGTTGTGCGTCTGAAGCCTGCGACGCTTGAGCACCTGAGCACCGAGTCGCAAATTTTCTTCAACCGTCAAACTTGTGAAAATACGTCGGTCTTCCGGAACCAGGGCAATGCCCTTGGCTGCAATCTGATGCGTTGACAAGCCCTTGAGCGAGCTTGAGCGAAACAAGATTTCACCTTCCCAGCGATCCACCCAGGAAACAATCGATTTCAGGGTGGTTGATTTGCCAGCACCGTTGGGTCCGACGAGCGCAAGAACCTCGCCCTCGTCAAGGCGAAAGCTCAGCTCAAACAATGCCTGGGCAGCACCGTAAAAAGTGGACAGCTTTTTCACCTCGAGCAGCGCTTGACAGTCGTTCATCCGCTGACTCGGGCCGCCAAAATCGCATGCAGCTTCAGACTGCCGAGGTAGGCTTCGCGAACAGCCTCATCCTCAGCAATGGCCTGAGCCGACCCCTCAGCAATCAAGCGCCCGCGATGCATCACCATCAAACGATCAGCAAAGCCAAAAACCACATCCATCGCATGTTCGGTGAGCAGCACCGCCAATTGCTCCTCGCTTGCCAGCTGGCGTACGAGACGCATCAGCGATTGGCGCGCTGCAGCCGGCAATCCCGCGGTGGGTTCGTCCATCAGCAGCACCGAGGGCCGCTGAGCGAGAACCATTGCAAGCTCAAGACGCTTGAGGTCGCTATAAGCGAGTTCATGCGCAAAACGATGCGCCTGATTGTCCAGCTGAAGACGCTGCAGCCAGATCATAGCAGCCGATGCGTCAGACGCATTGACGTTTTCAAGCCAGCGTAAGCCACGCAACACCGGCATGCGTTGCGCAAAGCGAAGATGATCAATCACCCGCAGTGCCGGATAGACCGCAGCGACCTGAAAGCTTCGTGCCAATCCCATTTGACTGCGCCGGGTCGAAGCGAGTCGGGTGATGTCCTGATCCTGAAGGAAGATGGCACCGTGATCGGCCTTCAATTGGCCGTGAAGCAAATGAAAGCAAGTGGTTTTCCCCGCGCCATTGGGTCCGATCAGGCCAAGAAGTTCGCCCTTAGCAAGTGAGAAACTCAAGCCATCAACAGCCTTCAGGCCGCCAAAAGACTTTGCCAGCGACTCAGCACGCAAGACTGCAGGGGCTGGGTTTGCCGCGCTTTGCTGATAAGGCCCGCGGGCGCTTGCGTCGTTTGAAGCGCGTGCTTGGCGGGCATCGTGCGATTGAAGCGATGGCTTGGGCATCATGACGTTTTGAACGCTTTTGACCCGCTCATAGCACTTAAGCCGCCGGGCAACAGCATGATGATCCCAAGGAGCATCAAACCCAGCATCGCGCGCCAATAGCTCCAGTCACGAGCTAACCAGTCCTGCAAGCCCGTAAAGCTCAATCCACCCCAAAGCGGGCCCCACAGGCTTTGCAAGCCTCCCAACAGCACCATCACAAGCACATCGATCGAGCGGCTGATCGATAACAGATCCGGCGAAATGCTTCCTTTCGAAAATGCAAAGAGCGCACCCGCAAGACCAGCCAGCCAAGCTGCACTGACGAAAGCAAACCACTGCAAGGCGTCGGGGCTCAGACCTTGCGCTTGAAGTCGCAAGGGTGAATCGCGCGCAGCGCGCAGCGCCAAGGCCCAATAGCTTTGCTGTGCGCGTCGGATCGCAAAAAAGGATAGGACAAGCAGGACGAAAACCAGCAAAGCAAAATACCGCCGCTCGGCAAACACACCCTCGGGCCAGATCCCGACCAGGCCGTTGCTGCCGCCTGCCAAAGCATCCCACTGAAAAATAACCGACCAGATAATCTGGGAGAAGGCCAGCGTAAGCATGGCGAGATAAACCCCGCTCAAGCGGATACAAGCGCTTGCAAACACCATCGCTAAGGCCGCCGCGACAAAGGGTGCCATCAAAACACTTGCGAAAAACCCCCACTTCAGCTTCAAACTCAGCAAGCCCGCAGCGTAAGCACCGGCGCCAAAGTAAGCTGCATGTCCGAAGGAATGCAAGCCAGCAGCTGACATCATCCAGTGCAACGAAGCAGCCAGCATCACCATCAACATCGCATCAACGCCCAGAATCAGCCCGTAGTCGTTGGAACCCGCGTAGCTGATCGCAATCACCCCAAGCACAATCGCTGCGGCAATCAGCGACGATTGCGTCTTGCTCAAGTCCTGGGGCGCGGTGTCGGGCTGGTGCCTGAGCCGAGCCGCAGTCAGCGGCTTACCCAACAAGCCCCAGGGACGGATCATGAGCACCAGCGCCATGATCACAAACTCAACCACCAAGGTGAGCTTTGGCATCGAGAGATCAACACCGAGGATGTTGACATCGCCTGCCCAGGCGCACAGCGCCTTGGTCAAGCCGATAAAAAGCGAAGCTAAAAAGGCTCCGGGTATCGAGCCGAGTCCACCCACCACCACGACCACAAAGGCATCGCCAACCGCGTGCAAATCGAGCGCCAGATGTGCAGGCTCTCGCGGCATTTGCAAAGCACCGGCAAAAGCGGCGAGCGCCGAACCCAGAGCGAAAACCGAGGCCAAGAGTCTCGGTTGATTCACGCCAAGCAAGGCGCTCATGTCGCGGTCCTCGCTTGCCGCCCGCACGCAATGTCCCCAGGACGTTCTTGTTAGCAATACCCATAACGATACAAGAACGATTGGGCCGATCGCAATCAAGAGCGCATCGTAAACCGGAAAGCGCCGATCAAGAATCGTGAAATGCCCCTCCAGACCAGGCGCGCGCGGCCCGAGCCTATCCTCAGCGCCCCATAGCGCAAGCGTTGCATCGCGCAGCAGCAATACTAGGGCAAAGCTTGCCAGCAATTGCATCAATTCGGGCGCATCGTAGAGCCGGCGCAAAATACCGCGCTCAATCAAAAGGCCAAGCGCTGCGACCAGCAAACTGCTAGCCAGGATGGCGCCCCAATAGGCAGAGACTGCAAGCTGTGGATCGTATGCGGTTAACCCGTTGGCCAGCGAGCAGGCCAGATAAAGGCCTAACATATAGAACGATCCATGAGCGAAGTTGACAATCCGGCTCACACCGAAAATCAGCGACAAACCCGAGGCCAACAAAAAAAGTGTGGAGGCGCTTGCTAAGCCGTTGAGAAGTTGGAACAGCAGGCTTTCCATCGTTCAAACGCAAGGCACGGCGCTTAAGCCTGGGCCATTGAAGCCGGCGCTTCGCTCCTGGGACAAGCTAGGGTTTGGGTCGCAACTGTCGCACCTGATCATCGCCTGGCAGGTGCTTTGCGCCGTCCGCATAACGAATCTGTTGCATCACCCCTTTGCCGGACTGCACCGCAATCCGGCCCACATAAGCGCCCATGGTGCTTTGGTGATCGATCGCCCGAAAGCGCGCGGCGCCAAAAGGGGTTTCAAACTCAAGACCCTGCATCGCATTCACAAGCTTTTCCGTGTCAGCTGACCCAGCAGCCTTCAGTCCGGCAGCCAATGCCTTGATGGTGCTGTAGCCAACAACCGATCCAAGTCTTGGATAATCTTTATAACGCTGCTGATAGGCTTCTGCAAAACGCTTGTGCGCTGCTGTGTCGATGGCATACCAGGGATAGCCGGTCACAATCCAGCCAACCGGAGCTTCAGCACGCAAGGGATCGAGATACTCGGGCTCGCCGGTGAGCAAACTGACCACAGGGGTTTTCTCAAACAGCCCGCGGTTGCTGCCCTCGCGTACAAACTTGGCCAGATCGGCGCCGAAAAGTACATTGAAAATCGCATCTGCTTTGGCCTCCACCAAGGCTTGAACCACCGGGCCGGCGTCAAGCTTGCCCAGCGGAGTTGCCTGCTCAGCAACAAATTCAACCTCAGGTTGCAAAGCCTTCAGTCTTGACTTGAAGCTGGCAATGGCCGATTGACCGTATTCGTAATTCGGATAAACCAAGGCCCAACGCTTTCGCTTGAGCGCAACCGCTTCAGCAATCAGCATATCCACCTGCATGTAGGTCGATGGGCGCAAACGGAATGTGTAACGATGGCCCTGCTGCCACACGAGCTTATCGGTCAGCGGCTCCGAGGCGAGGAAGAGTACTTTGCGTTGACGCGCCAGGTCTGAGACAGCCAAACCGACATGCGACAAAAAGGTACCTGCCAGAACGTCAACTTTTTCGGCGCTGAGTAATTCTTCTGCAGCGCGCACCGCATCGGCCGGCGAAGCGTTGTCATCACGATAAATCACTTGCAGCTTGCGCCCGAGAACGCCTCCGGAAGCATTAACCTCCTCAAGCGCCAGATCCATGCCTTTGCGGTAGGGTTCCAAAAAGGCTGCTTGTGCTTTATAACTGTTGATCTCGCCAATTCGGATCGGCGGAGCGCCCTGAGCCTGGACGGAAAATGCTGAAAGACTCAGGCAAATGATCAAAGCAATTGCTGCGGGCGTATTCACAGTGGAGCTCTCATAATTGATACACGATCCGACTGATTATCGCCGCATCCCTGTGATCTGGGGGCAATAGGCTTCATGCAAGCGTGCACACCCGCAATTCAGGGGCAGGCTAAGACCGGCAAA